>Ga0307426_1002526_pt1 | contig 11366 bp, 7 predicted proteins | sample SalMarWE160340MG_FD_202165 | JGI IMG/M metagenome (GOLD analysis project Ga0307426, IMG submission 202165) | Salt marsh sediment microbial communities from the Plum Island Ecosystem LTER, Massachusetts, United States - WE1603-40 | ecosystem: Environmental > Aquatic > Marine > Intertidal zone >... | reverse complement strand
TCTTGACTACATTGTATTAATTTGACCAGACCATTCGAGGGACGAATCCAACATGCGATCAATGCAAAAATTCAGAGGAGTGTGTAGTGATCAGGATTATCGATAAGAAAACGGACAGCCTTGAGATGCAGCGAATGACCCGCTTTAAAGGCTTTGAAATGTCCGTAAAGAGGATACCCCAACAGGGATAAATCTCCGATAAAATCTAAAATCTTGTGGCGGACAAACTCATCATCGAACCGGAGGGGCCCATTGATCACACCTGCTTCATCAAGGACGATGGCATTATCCAGGGACCCTCCCAAGGCCAATCCTTGAGCCCAGAGTCCCTCAACGTCTTTGAGAAACCCAAAGGTGCGGGCCGGAGCAATCTTTTTGAGAAAGTTCTGCCTGCTGACAACCACATCCAATGCCTGTTTCTGTATGAGAGGATGATCAAACTCTATCGTGTAGCTTATTTCAAACTCCTGGGCCGGCTCGACAGAGACAGAAGCATCTTTCTCCTGAACAACGAAGGGTTTGGTCATTTTGAGGAATATCTTTTTTTCTGGAAGTGTTTGGATCCCGCACTCCGCAAGGGCGTTTGCAATTGGTAATGCGCTTCCGTCCAGTATGGGGATCTCTCTCCCTTTGAGCTCGATATCAACACTATCCACACCGAATACATACAAGGCAGACAATAGATGCTCTACCGTACGGATCTGCCACTGTCCATCTGCCAATATGGAGCTTGATTTAGATTTAACTTGAAAGGCATCCACTCGCATTTGAGAATTATCACCATCTACGAACGAAAAAAGTATTTCTCCAGATGGAGATGGCTTCAATGTGCACTCCACATTCTGGCCGGAATGGATCCCGACGCCGGAGAAAGTAATCTCCTTTTTTATCGTAGCTTTCTGATTGATCATAATTTTTTCCATTTCAGTATAACGAAGACTTCAACCAGAGTCTAGACGTTATCTTGCTAATGAATTTAGGGATGTTTCTCCGATGATGGATGAGTCTGAAAGCATCCTTATTTCCGTGACAAGGGCATTAGAGGCAAAAAAGAGGGAGTCACTGTCCTTATGAGTCGGATGGTGGTGGGTGGGTGGGGTCTTTGACGAATATGGACTGTGACGAACTCCTGCTATTATCATTTGACTTGAGAGCATTACGGAAATAAGGATGCTTCCCATAAGCCTGTGTATCTGGCATTATCAGAAGGACCTGTGCTAGAATGAGTCGATGAACAAACAGCTGGAAGAACTCCTTGTTAAAGTCCAAAAGGGAGAGCTATCCCCAAAAGACGCCCTCAGGGCACTGAAGGATTTTCCCTACCAAGACCTGGCTTTTGCCAAGATCGACCACCACAGAGAGCTAAGGCGTGGATATCCGGAGATCGTCTTCGGGGCAGGAAAAACGGACGATCAGATCTTGAAAATAGCTAAAGCCATCCTCAAAAAGGGCAGCAATCTTCTTATCACCCGAGTGGAGCCTAAAGCCTATAAAAAAATCAAACAGCAGATACCTAAAGCGCGTTACAATTCTCTGGCAAGAACTGTCTTCTTGAAACAAAAAGATCCCCCCCCGGGGAAAGGCCGGATCGTGATCATCACCGCGGGGACTTCCGATATTCCCGTAGCCGAAGAGGCCGCAGTGACCTGTGAGGTATTGGGGAACGAGATCGATAAGATCTATGACGTTGGCGTGGCTGGCCTTCACAGACTTTTTGGAGAGATGGACACCATCAAAAGCGCTCGTGTTATCATCACAGCAGCAGGGATGGAAGGAGCTTTACCCAGTGTCATCGCAGGCATCACAGAAATTCCCATCATCGCTGTACCTACAAGTGTGGGTTATGGAACAAGCTTCAAAGGATTGGCCGCACTGTTGGCCATGCTGAACTCCTGCCCCGGCGGACTTGCTGTTGTCAATATCGACAATGGATTCGGTGCCGCCTACATCGCTTCTCTCATCAATCACCTTTAGTTGACGGAATCCCCTGCCTAAGGAATTTGATTGAGACGATCGTGGCGTTTATTTTTATCATTTTAAATAATCCGGATTATTCACCGGCCGAGGTTGTCATGGCTGTGAGGAAGCGTCCCATGAAGCCGCAGATGTCTACTGCGAGCCGATCCAACCTAGCCCGGGCTGCACGAAACAGACGTGATGAGATCGGTTCGCCCGTAGCGTAAAAGATGCTGACAATAAGATATTGTGTGCTTTTATAATTTAAAATTGTCAGCAGCTTTTATGAATAATTCAGATTAAGTTATAAACTTGACAATTGAATAACTCAACCCTATATTTTACTAGTTAATTTTGAATTAGAAGTCTGCCTCGACGCATTATGGATGTTATAGATCAAATCAAACAAACGGCAAGTATTGTCGATGTCGCCTCCCAATACACAACATTGAGACGAAGGGGCGCAAAGCATGTGGGGCTTTGCCCTTTTCACTCGGAAAAAACTCCCTCTTTCACTGTAGACGAGGACAAACAGCTCTTCCACTGTTTTGGATGCGGTATTGGGGGCGACCTCTTCACCCTTATCATGGAAAAAGAAAACTTAAGCTTTCTGGAAGCCTTGCGCTTCCTCGCCGACAAATACAACATCAAACTTCCGGAAAAGAGACAATTTTCACCGCAGATGGCAAAATTGGAGGAAAAACTCACAAAGATCAGCGAAGACAGCTTGGCCTTTTTCAGAAAAAATCTGTTCAACACAAAAGAGGGGGAAAAAGCCCTTGAGTATCTCCGTAAAAGGGGAATTGCCGAGGAAACCATCCAGAAGCTCAAAATAGGATATGCGCTCAATTCATGGAATGCCTTGCTCAATTTCTTCCAGAGGAAAAATATCCCCCCGAATTTACTCGAGAAGGCTGGTTTAGTCTTACCGAGAACAAAAAAAGAAGGATACTACGACCGGTTCAGGGGAAGGATCATCTTCCCCATTTTCACTCCGACTGGCAAAGTGGTGGCATTTGGAGGACGGACCATTATCGACCAGGATCCCAAATACCTCAATTCCCCAGATACGCCCATCTACACAAAGGGGAAACTCCTTTATGGCTGGAACCTCACCAAAGACGCCATTCGCGAACAAAGAGAAATCATACTGGTCGAAGGATACACAGACTTCCTTACTCTTATTCAAGCAGGCATACAGAATGCAGCTGCATCGCTGGGGACCAGCTTAACATCTGAACAAGTCATGCAAGCCTCGCGATTTGAGTCGCGCTTGATCGTGAGCTATGATGGAGATGAGGCCGGTATTAAAGCGGCATTGAGAGCCATTTCATTGTGTTTCGAACAGGGTGTCGAAATTAAAGTCGCAACTGTACCTAAAGGATTAGACCCCGACAGCTACATAAGAAAATACGGACCAGAAAAATATATGAACGCAATCAAGGAGAGCAAACCTGGCCTTAAATTTTTGATAGATTCATATGTCCAAGGTAAGAGGCTCGACAGACCCGAACAAAAAAATAAAATCGCCAGATCCATCGTCAACGAGATCGTAAAAGTGCCCGACCCAGTTATCCAGAGTGAGTATCTCAAAACAATGTGTGAAGAGCTCGATATTGATGAGGGTTTAATACGTTCGCTGATACGAACAAAAACGAAGGAGGCGGAGGTCGAAAAGAAAATCAGTTTCCTTAACGCAGAAAAGCGTCTGTTGCAGATCCTTTTTGATGACAGCCGCATTGGCCCGGAGCTGTTTAAAAGAATAATAACCGAAGATTTCAGCGGATTGAGGAGCGCAGCTATTTTTCAAGTTTTTTCAGATTTTTTTAACAATGGAAAAGAGCCTAATTTTCAACATATCAAAGAAAAGATCGACAAAGACCTTTTGAGCGCTTTATCACAAATACTCCAGGAAAAAGAGCAAACACCTAGCCTTGAGGAAGCTCTAGAATGTGTCCGCGCCCTTCGGCAATACGCCCTTGAAAACAAGTATTTGGGATTAAAGCGCGAAATAACAAAGTTTGAAAAAGCGGGAGAAAATAAAAAAGTCTTTTCCGCCATAAAAGAATTGCAGGACGTGAAAATGCAACTTTCACGTCTGGGGAATCAGGAGCTCTAAAACATTCGTTATAATAATGGCCCTCAACTATTCATAAAAACAGAGGAGTAGACATTGCCTTCAGATAGAGACAATCAAAAAAGCGAAATTCATGAGCTGATATCCAAAGGAAGAAAACAAGGGTATTTGCTGTTCCAAGAGATCGATAAGACTTTTCAGGACGATTCGGAGAGCCAAGAAGTGTTCGATGAATTTCTCAGCTCGATGGATGATTATGGGATCAAAATCCTCGATAAGCAGAGGGAGGTCCTCCCCAAAAGAAGAAAAAGTGATGTCGTCTCTCTCGAGGGGCTCGAACGCACGACAGATCCCGTGAAGCTCTATCTCAGGGAGATGGGCAACATCTCTCTCTTAACACGAGAGGGAGAGATTGCCATCGCAAGAGAGATCGAAAGGGGAGAAAAAGCCATCATCAAGGCCCTCTCGAAAACGCGGCTCGTGCTCAACGAGGTCCTCTCACTCGAAGACAAGGTGGATGAAGATCTAGATATCCTTCAAGAAATGTTTGATTTTACCGATGAAGAGCTCTCCGAAGATAAATTTGAGATCAAAAAAAGACAGATTCTTGACAAGGTTAAAGAAATCCACGAACTCAGTGACCAATTGGAAAAAATCCCCAATTTAAAAAAATATGCTTTAACTAGAGGGAGATATATCGTTGAAATAAGCCGCCTAATCCGCGAACTCAATATCCGCCCCCTCCACCGGGAGTTAATCATCACAGAGCTCCGAAACAGACTGAAGATCATCAATGAATTAGAGGAAGCCAAAGAGGAGCTGAAGGTCTCCATCAGCCACACACGAAGCAAAAAGAAAGAGGATGAATACAAAAAGAAGATCAAGGACATCAACAAGATCATACGGAGTTATCAAGTTGAGATCGCCCTGGATTCTAAAGGCCTACGCAAAACCTTGAGGGCCATCTCAACAGGAAAAAAAATCAGCGATCAGGCGAAAAAAGAGCTTGTCGCAGCCAACCTCAGGCTTGTGGTCTCGATCGCAAAAAAATACAGCAACCGCGGACTCCAGTTTCTCGATTTGATCCAGGAAGGCAACATGGGCTTGATGAAAGCTGTGGATAAATTTGAGTACCGCAGAGGATATAAGTTTTCAACGTACGCCACATGGTGGATTCGCCAAGCCATTACCCGTGCCATTGCCGACCAAGCCAGAACGATCCGGATCCCGGTGCATATGATCGAGACGATCAATAAACTGATCCGTGTTTCCCGGAGCCTTGTCCAAGAGATCGGGCGCGAGCCCACTTCAGAAGAAATCTCGAAGAAAATGGATTTGCCCATCAACAAGGTCAGGAAAATCATAAAGATCGCCCAAGAACCTATATCCCTCGAGACTCCGATCGGCGAGGAGGAAGACAGCCATCTGGGTGATTTCATCGAGGACAAGATCATGCCATCCCCTCCTGATACCATCATCCACATAAACCTCAGAGAGCAGATCGAAGAAGCCCTAAAAACCCTGACAGAAAGAGAGGCCAAAGTCCTGAAAATGAGGTTTGGCTTGGGGGACGGCAACGAACACACCCTTGAAGAAGTGGGACAACAATTCAAGGTTACTCGTGAGCGTATTCGGCAGATCGAAGCAAAGGCACTGAGGAAACTCAAACATCCAAGCAGAAGCCGAAAGCTCAAATCTTTCACTAACGGCCAATAATCGGCCAGACAAAAAAATCAGGCAATCCAGCTCATATATTTTGCTCAATGCACAGAACAGACACATCCCATCTAAGGGATAATAGGAAAGGGGGAAAGATGCCGATGATAAGCATGAAAGTCTTTCGAAAATAGGTATCGGCAGCTTTTATGAATAATTCAGAAAATTGACTTGGTTTTTAAGATTTGATATATAAGACCTGTGCAGGGCCTATAGCTCAGCGGTAGAGCCACCGGCTCATAACCGGTTAGTCCCAGGTTCGAATCCTGGTAGGCCCACTTTTGCCTGAGGGAAAGATGTGGATATCGACTTTGACAACCTGATTAATCTCCAGAATCTCGATGAAGAAATAAAAGAAACCACACTTATCCTTGACAAGATCCCCTCTCAAATGAAAGGCATCGAAATACAAATCGATGCCCAATCCCAGGCAGTGTCTCGCGCCAAAGACAAACTTGCCCAAAATCAGAAGAACAGACGTACTCTTGAAACAGAGATCCAGGACATAAAAGCACAAATCGATAAATACAAACATCAATCAACCGGGGTAAAGACAAATAAAGAGTACACTGCGCTCCTCAAAGAGATCAAAGACGCACAGTCCAAGATAGACCAGAAGGAAGAGGAAATAATCAGTGAAATGCTTGAGGCCGATGATATAGGCGAGGAGATCCAGAAAGCGGAGTCAAGAGCCAACGCGGCCAAAGAAAAGCTCACCAAAGAAAAAGATACGCTTATCTTCAAAAAGAAGGAAATAGAAGAAAAAAAGGCAGAACTTACGCAAAAAAAAGAGAGCCTTATCCCACTGATCCCGAAAGAACAATCGCGTCTATATCTAGAAATTTTCAAGAAAAAAAGCGGAATCGCCCTTTCAGCGGTGACCGATGACTTTTGCTCAATGTGTCAGATCCGTATCCGGCCCCAAATGCTGAACGAGCTCAAAGCCGAGACACAGATTATCCTCTGTGAAAACTGCGGCCGGATCCTCTACTGGAAGAAGAAAACCTATAAATAATTCAGTCAAAGATGGATTATTCAGATGAAAGATGGATAATTCAGATTGATCATTCTTGATAGATACCGTCGATAATGCTTCCGTATTTCTGTTCGATGATGTTCCTTTTGACTTTGAGCGTGGGTGTGATCTCCCCCTTCTCGATCTCGAATTCCCTATCCAGCAGAGCGACTTTTTTAACTTTTTCGTAGGAAGCCAACCCCGGGGTTGTTCTATTGATCTCCGACTCCATAAAATTCAATACCGTTTCGTTCTTGACCAACTCGCTAAAATCGCTATAGTTTATGTTATTCGCCTTCGCATATTCCTCCAGCTTCTCAAAATTCGGGACAATAAGTGCGGATATAAACTTACGTTTGTCTCCCAAGATAACTGCATTGGAAATATAAGGATTTGTCTTTAATATATTTTCTATGGGCTGGGGAGCTACATTTTTTCCACCGGTTGTAACGATAATGTCTTTCTTTCTGTCAGTGATTGTCAGATATCCTTGATCATCCAAGTGTCCAATATCTCCCGTGTGAAACCAACCGTCCATAATGGCTTCTTGTGTCTCAGCCTCCATTTTGTAATATCCTTTCATCACATGAGGACCTTTTGTCAGGATCTCTCCATCCTCGGCAATGCGCACCTCCACTCCAGGGATGGGTTTCCCCACGCTTCCGAATCTGGGGCTTTCGAGCGTATTGACGGCAATGACCGGAGAAGTTTCTGTAAGCCCGTATCCTTCCAGAACGACCAAGCCCATGGCGTAGAAAAATTCAGCAATATCTTTAGAAAGGGGAGCGCCGCCAGAAACAAAGAAACGCACTCTACCCCCTGTTTTTTCGATTATTTTTGAAAAGACAAGTTTATGTGCCAGATTCTTTTTGAATTGAAAAGAGCCAGATACAGGCTGACCGAGCAATTTGCGCTTTCCATATTCACGCCCCACTTGGGCCGCCCAGAAAAAAATCTTCCTCTTCAGGGAGGAGCTGGCTAGGACGTTATCCATGACTTTAGCGTATATTTTTTCAAACACACGGGGCACGCTGACCATGATCTGCGGATGAATCTCGAGCAAATTCTCCCCGACCGTTTCAATGCTTTCCGCATACCCGATAGAACATCCCTTATAGAGATAGGCAAAAGTGACCATCCGCTCCAGGACATGGGATAAGGGCAAAAATGACAGAACAGTATCTTTCTCAGTGAATTCGATTATTGTCGTCACAGACTGGACATTGCTCACAAAATTGCTGTGCATGAGCATCACACCTTTGGGAACGCCTGTGGTTCCTGAAGTATAAATGATCGATGCCACATCATCCGGTCTCACTTTGAGGGCAAGCTCCGCAAAGAGGTCCGGCTGTTCCTTAGCGAGTTTCTCTCCCCTCTTTTGAACCTCGGCAAAAGTCAACACTCCCTCAGGGCCATTCGTTTGGTACGTGATATAGTGATCTACCTTTACGAGATCTGATTTCACGGCTTTGATCTTTTCCCACATCTCCTTATCAGAAAAGACCACTACCCTTGCGTCCGAATTATCAATAATGTATTTGATCTGTTCGGGAACAAGGGATGTGTAGATCGGAACAGTCACACACCCAACGCACAAGTTCGCTAAGTCCGTCATCACCCATTCAGGCCTGTTTTCAGAGAGAATGATCAGCTTATCGCTGGCTTTATGATCCAGATCTCTTAAACCGAGAGCGAAATGTTTCACCTGCTTTTCAAATTCTTCAGTCGAGATTGGTGTATAAGTTCCATTCTTTTTGTATAGCATCAGATCGTTTTTGGGGTAAGACTTGATCGTATTCATAAAAAGCTGACTTAAAGTTTCGACCATAATACCCTCCTACAGAACAGTTGGCTAAATTTTATGAGTATTGGTTCCCTAAAGTCAAGCCATGCCGGTCTTTTTTGCCTGTTACAATCTTTAAGTGTAGGGACTCTTCCCCGAACGATCAGCTCGCGGAACGTATCGCATATCGGTCAGCTCGGGGAGCTGACCCTGCATCGGACAGTACGGGAAGCAGTCCCAACAAAAAAATCGGACTATACAAGGGAGAGAACTAGGATTCTTGGACTTTAGCAATGGAAACAACTTTATCGCCCTTTTCGAGATTTATGATCCTGACTCCCTGAGTAGCCCTCCCTATGGGACGGAGTTTCTCGGTCTTAAAACGAATGACCTTTCCTGTCTCGGTGATCAACAGGATCTCTTCATCCGAGATGCCAACCATTCCGATGGCATTTCCGATCTTTTTATTGGCCTTCAGGTTGATGACTCCTTTACCGCCCCTGTGGTGGACGGAATAGAAGCTCGTGTCTGTTTTTTTCCCGTATCCCTTTTCGCTCGCTGTGAAGGCATACTTCTCTTCCTCTCCGATAACCAGCATCCCGATGATCTGGTCCTTCGGGCTGAGTGTGATTCCCTTCACTCCTGCAGCCTGCCGACCCATAGGCCGGATCTCGCTTTCTTTGAACTTGATGGCCTTGCCCATCTTGGTGCCGATGATGATCTCTTTGCGGCCATCCGTGAGTTTCGCCTCCAACAGCTCGACTTTTGAATTCAAGGTGATAGCAAGAATGCCTCCCTTTCGGATATTCTTAAAATCACTGAGCCGAGTTTTTTTAATACGCCCATTCGAGCAAAGCATCATCACATAAAGATCTTCAGAAAATTCTTTAACAGCAACAACAGAACTCACGCATTCATTGGGCTCGAGCTGGACAAGGTTTTGAATGGACTTCCCCCGGCTTGCGACACCCACATCAGGAATATACATCGCTTTTAGCCAGTAAAGCCGCCCCTTATTGGTAAAGAAAAGCATGTAGCTGTGTGTAGAACAGATGAAGAGATCCCGGACCACATCCTCAGCTTTCATGCTGATGCCTCTTTTTCCCTTCCCTCCACGGATTTGGAACCGATAACTGTTCAGTGAGGTCCTTTTGATATAGCCGGATTCTGTGTAGGTGATGGCCACATCTTCTTCTTTGATGAGGTCTTCTGCAGAGATCTCCGTAATACTCCCCTCCATGATTTCTGTTCGTCTCTTATCGGCGTACTCCAATTTCATCTGTCTCAACTCATCCACGATAATGTCAAGGATCATCTGCTCGCTTTTAAGGATTTTTCTCAACTTTGCGATGAGCTTCTTCAGCTCTTTGTATTCCTGGACGATTTTTTCCCTTTCCAGCCGAGTCAATTTCTGCAACTGCATCTCCAGAATGGCCTGAGCTTGGATTCTTGACAGACGAAAGTTAGTGATCAATCCATTCCTCGCCTCGTCTACAGTCTTGGATGCACGAATGAGAGTAATGATCTCATCCAGATGATCCAGAGCAATGGTCAATCCTTCGAGAATGTGTGCCCTGTGTTCTGCTTTTTTCAACTCGAAGCGCGTCCGGCGGCGCACCACATCCTGGCGATGAGAGATGAAATAGCGCATCATATCGATCAAGCCCATCACTTTGGGCTGCTTTTCTACGATCGCCAGCAGAATGATCCCGAAAGATGTCTGAAGAGATGTGTGTTTGTAGAGGTTGTTCAGAATGACTTCTGGTAATTCTCCCCTCTTGATCTCAATAACAGCGCGCATGCCTTCCCTGTCAGACTCATCCCTGATGTCTGCAATACCTTCAATCTTCTTGCTGTTCACAAGGCTTGCCGTGCTCTCTAAAAGCCTGGCCTTGTTCACCTGATAGGGGAGTTCAGTGATGACGATGCGATCCCTCTCGCCTTTGGCTCCCCGCTCGATAATGGCCTTGGCCCGCAGGTTTATGATCCCCCTTCCCGTTTCGTATGCACTCTTTATCCCTTCTAGCCCGAAGACATATCCCCCGGTAGGAAAATCTGGCCCTGGGACATAGTGCATGAGCTTCGCTAAAGCTGCGTTAGGATTTTTGATCAAGTGGATGATGCCATCTATCACCTCTCCCAGATTATGAGGCGGGATGTTTGTCGCCATCCCCACAGCAATGCCGGATCCCCCATTGACGAGCAAATTCGGAATTTTGGCCGGGAGGACGTCGGGCATTTTCAGGCTTTCATCATAGTTTGGAACAAAATTGACAGTATCTTTGTCCAGGTCAGCAAGCAGTTCCTGGGTGAACTTTTCCATCCTGATCTCGGTATAACGCATGGCCGCAGGAGGGTCACCATCTATGGAGCCAAAATTGCCCTGACCATCGACCAGGGGATAACGAAGGCTGAAGTCTTGGGCCATGCGCACGATCGTGTCGTACACAGCCACATCGCCATGCGGATGATATTTTCCGATCACATCTCCGACGATGCGGGCAGACTTTTTATAGGGCTTGTTCCACGTATTTCCTGCCTCGTGCATGGCATAGAGAGTTCGTCGATGAACGGGCTTCAATCCATCCTTGATATCAGGGATGGCACGTCCGATGATGACGCTCATCGCATAATCCAGATAGGATTTTTTCATCTCTTTTTCAACACTGACAACAGAGATGTTGCTGCTCATCAATCCGTCTTTTGTAGAATTGGAATTTTCCATAGGTTCTCTTTACACATCCAAATTTTGAGCTTCCAGAGCATTAGTCTCGATAAAGCTCCTGCGAGGCTCGACTTCATCTCCCATAAGAATGGTG
>Ga0307426_1002524_pt1 | contig 11368 bp, 5 predicted proteins | sample SalMarWE160340MG_FD_202165 | JGI IMG/M metagenome (GOLD analysis project Ga0307426, IMG submission 202165) | Salt marsh sediment microbial communities from the Plum Island Ecosystem LTER, Massachusetts, United States - WE1603-40 | ecosystem: Environmental > Aquatic > Marine > Intertidal zone >... | reverse complement strand
CCTGCTTATGATGCAGCCTCACAAAAAGGTCGTCAAAAGCCGGATTCCCCCCCGAGAGTATATATTCATCGTTGACGTATCGGGTTCCATGCACGGTTTCCCGCTGGATATATCCAAAAAACTTCTTAAAGACTTAATCGGCAACCTGCGTCCCACAGATACATTTAATGTGCTGCTGTTTGCCGGCGGCTCCCAACTGATGTCGGAAAACTCCTTGCCGGCGACCCCGCAAAACATCACACACGCCATAAATATCATTGACCGGGAGCGCGGCGGCGGCGGAACCCGGCTGTTACCCGCACTTAAAAAAGCCCTTTCCCTGCCAAAAATTGAAGGATTTTCTCGAAGCATTGTCATTGCCACCGACGGGTATGTTTCGGTTGAAGAAGAAGCCTTTGACCTGATCCGGAATAATCTGGGCCGGGCCAACATGTTTACTTTCGGAATCGGATCCAGCGTCAACCGCCATTTGATTGAAGGCATGGCACGGGTGGGAATGGGAGAGCCCTTTGTGATTACAAAACCCGAAAACGCAGCCGAAAAAGCGAACAGATTCAGAAAGCTCATTGAATCTCCAGTGTTAACGGGAATCAAGGTCGATTTCGGCCGCTTTAAGGTTTACGATGTGGAACCTACAAGTATTCCCGACGTACTGGCGGATCGGCCCGTGATTGTGTTCGGAAAATGGCGCGGCAGTCCCTTGGGCAATATCTCTTTACAGGGGTACACCGGGGAACACCCCTTTTCAAAAAAAGTGGATGTTTCCGGGACACCCCCTTTGCAGACGAACTCGGCCCTTCGTTACCTGTGGGCACGGCACCGGATCGCCCTTTTATCCGACTACAACAGACTCAACAAACAGGATGATCGGGTCAAGGAAGTAACCCAACTGGGGCTGACCTATAACCTGTTAACCGCCTACACCTCATTTGTTGCCGTGGACACTCAGATTCGCATCCAGGATGGCCAGGCGGTAACCGTCAAACAGCCGCTTCCACTCCCCCAGGGGGTTTCCGACTACGCCGTTGGCGGAAATAGGTCTTTTGCCGGAAAATCAGTCTCCTCCTTTACAGCCGCTCCTTCGATAATGGGGTTTCAAACCCAGGTCATGGAAGAAAGCCTTGAACGCAAAAAAGAGGACCATTTGGCAGGTGAATCGGAAAGTGACCCCTCTATCCATGAAAAAAATACCATTGAACTGGGAGAAGTTATCATAACCGGAGATCTGCCGGAAAACTCCATCCGGGAGCTTTTAAAAAAACATATCCGCTCATTCAACATATGTTTCCGGAAGGCGTTGGAAAAACAACCGGACTTAAAAGGAAAGGTTGTGTTCAAAATGGTTATAGATCCTTCCGGCCGCGTCACCAAAGTTCATCTGGATAAAGGCGCTACGGAAGAAAACGAGTTTACACGCTGCATGCTTCAAGAACTCAAAAAGCTTCACTTTCCGGCATCAAAAGGAGGAAAAAAGAGCATGGTTTTAATTACCTTCGTGTTGAAATAAAAATCCAGGAACAGCGCCAAGCATAAATCAAAATAGCCGTCTGTCCCGGAAAACGAGGCAGACGGCTATCATTCATTTAGTGCCCGAACAAAAGATAGGAGAGACATTTGAAAAATGCCCCCGCATTCTTTACATTCAAAGTTTATTTCCATTTTCTTCCTTTTAGATATAGACGTTAACATAAAGTGGACGGTCAAATACCCATAGTTAATTACGGCTAATTGCCTTCGCGAAATTTAAAAAATCAAGGTAACCGCATAGCCGGTCAGAAGTCGTCGCATAATTTGAGCAATCAGCTCTTTGCCGGTTTTTAAAAGAAGATGGAAATGATTCAAAATCAGCGCCCAGCCGTAGCAGGGCGTGGAGGTCTTTTGCAAAACAGAACCGAGTCTTTCCAGAAACCGGTTTCGATCAGTATTGTCTTTAAAAATGTTTCGTCGCCCCATACCCCTGCATATGATATGATGCAAGGCACCCGGCGCATCTATTCTGCCCTGACGCGGCATGTGCTTCATTACCACAAACAAATGAAAATAGAACGCCTAAATTCAACCCCGTCCCACTTTGCTTACGGTTGTTATGCCAAAAGATTGGTTTTATGAAATGTCATGAGGTTTGATCTTAGGCGGTGGCCTGCTTTTCGTTTTGTATAATTATTTTTGGATCACGATTCTTCGGCGGAACGGGAAGGTTTTGGTCCTTTAACAAACCAATATGTTCTTTCATTCCCCATTTTGCCTTATAAATGCAATCCTCCACCGAATGGCCTATACCTGAAAATCCTTCAAGATCAGGTGAATAAAAGCCGAAATAATCGGGTTCTTCTGTTGCCTCAATCACTAAAGAATATGGTAAATCAATCATTGTTAAATTCTCCCTATAACTTTTTGATACCAGCAGCCTTTAAAATAGAATGACAGGTTCCAGTTGGGACTTCCTTTGCCCCATGATAATCAATCCGTATCAATCTGTCCCAACCTGGCTTACCATAATATCTAATCGATCCTTTTTCTTTTACAATTTTGAAACCATTTTGTTCAAGTAGTTTGACGATCTCACTGAATTTCAATTCTTATCTCCAATTTTATAAGGCATCATCTGGATCAAAAGCCACAAGGCTTTTGGGATCAGAGTGAATGCCTTTGTGTACGACCGGCATGGGCGTGAACTAATAGGGTGAAAGTCCCTATACGTGGATCCTATTAATAAGTCTTTAAATTTATTAGCACAAGTATTAGCTGAAGGCAAGTCGAAGATCCCGAGTTTTTTTCGCTGGGCGTCGCCGCGAGGCGAGGTCTGAAGGGCTGACGCGAAGCGTAAGGCGAGCCGCAGGCGAGAGTGACCAAAGGGAGCGGCAACCCGAAGCGCAAAACTATGAGCCGATGAACAGAAATAGCATATAAGGCCCAGGGTTCGGTGTGGTTAGCACCACATAACGAAGCCCAGGGTTCGGGAGATAGGGTAAATGCTGCGGTTGTGTAGCAACAGTTCCGGAAGGTAAGTGCTTTCCTGACACAAAATCGACTTGCCGTGCCCTGTTAAATCTAATAATATCTTAATTGGAGAAACGTGTTCCCGTCGGAATGAGTTTAAGAAAAGATACATTTGGCAAAGACTATTTAACCGGGGTGGCGATTTTGCCTCCGGCTCGTAGAGCCTACGCCTCGGAGAAAAATGAACGGCCGTAACCGCATAGCCGGTCAGAAGTCGTCGCATAATTTGAGCAATCGGCTCTTTGCCGGTTTTTAAAAGAAGATGGAAATGATTCAGGATCAACGCCCAGCCGTAGCAGGGCGTGGAGGTCTTTTGCAAAACAGAACCGGGTTTTTCCAGAAACCGGTTTCGATCGGTATTGTCTTTATACTAAGTTAAGCGATTGTCGAGGCTTGCCCGCCTCTGGCGTGGTTGCCAAAGTTAAGCCCCGCGTGGCGGGATCTCCGCTTCGCTACGACAAGTCTTGAGCGTAGCGAAATCCCGCTCTGCGGGAGAAGATGCCGTTCCGCTATAGTCAACTACGCGGGACGGTATCTGACGCAGTAAATTCGGTAATCACGCCTGAGGCGGATAAAGATCGGCAATTGCGAAGGGTTTTAAATTCTAAAAATATAAATTAATTTAATTCATTTATAAAAGAAGTTTGATCCTCTTTTAAAGTTTGAAACGCTCATCTTAGATTTCAAATTTAACAGCAAACGTCGGGCACTTTTTGAATCAACGTGCCCTATATCGCATTAAGGCTTATATTGATCCTGGGAATACGTCTAACCAGGGTTTTTCATGAAGGAATCAAAAAGTATATAAGAAGCAGAATTTCAGGCAGCTGAATTTTGTAGTAAAAACATGACAAATATTTAATAAATAAATCTCATTTTATCTTGTATATTAATAAAAAATTGTCAATAGACAAAGGCGATTAAAACTTAGAGGTTTGGCCACGCCTGCCATTGCAAGCTCGCCCGCCAGTCGAGGATGCGCAATTGCCGTCCTGCAGCAACCTGCGGTCTGCATCGGTCATGTCTTTGAATTGGATAAGCTTTGGTGTCTTCGTGTATTTGCGGCGGAACGGTTATGTTCTTATCGGTCAAAAAGAGAAATACATTGACAATAATAAGAGCATATAATATATAAATATTACGAATAAAAACAATTTGATAAACCAATATGCCCTAAAAATGGAGCAAGATTCGTCAGATCTTTTTTCCGGGTACCCGCATGTCTTATCGGCTTACCTTTTTGGGTCAACGGCGCTTGGAATAGCAAATTCTGACAGTGATATGGATATCGCAATTCGAATCGACAAAAGTCTTGCATCCGGCTCCTATCTTGATCTCAGAATTCAATTAACCGATGATTTGGAAAAACACCTGGGTTGTAAAGTGGATATCGTGGTTTTAAACACCGCATCCCTTAAAATGATTCACCAGGTAATCGTAAATGGAAGATTGCTTTTTTCAAGAGACCTGGACAAAGAACTGGACTACCTTGTTCAGAAAAGAAAAGAATATTTTGACTTCAAGTATTATATTAACAAAGACATTCAGGAAATGAGGTCCTATTTCGGGGTATCTGAGAATGCTTGATCGCGAGGTCATTGAATCCAAGTTACGGTTTTTAAGAGAAGATATAACTCAACCCGTTCCCCATTCAACCCGAAATATGGCCCGTTCAAACACCCCGCCTTGTCCGTGGGAAAGGCCGGTCCGGGTAAGAGAAAGACCGTGATCTGCCGTTAAAATCAGTCTCCGTTTTTGCGCAGCACATATATTTTTCAGCCCGGGCAATTCATTTTCAAGAAATCCGCACACCGCTGCGGGCATCTCGGCCAGCCGCAACACGCCGGCGTGGGCGCCCTCATCAACCAGAGAAATCCGGATCACGGCAGGTTTGTCAGGTGCAAAGGGAGGAACAAGGTCCTCGAGTCCATGGATTTCGTTCCCTTTAAGGTGATGATACGGGATATCCCGTGAACTGAATTCATCCATGGCATCATGGGAAAATCCGAATAGAGCGGAAATCGCGGGCCCTGTTTTGGGAACCGCCTCCAAGCGATGCCATGATAGCGCGGGTTCATCCATATCACATCTCAGGCCGGCCATTGTCTCAAGCCATACATCCGGAGAAACCCCGTCAAGAATTACCACAATGGGATTGTCCTCTAACATGACAGGCTCAACCGGAGACAGCATATCCAGCCACTCTTTTCCTCGTTCCGAGACGATTTGCAGGTTCTGATCCACAAGGGAACGAAGTTCCTTTGTGCACCAGGAATCGACCCGTATCTGAGAAAGGGGAATCCTTACACGAAGCACATGGGGAAGGATGTCATTCCAGAGTGATGCAATGCTTTTTAGCACAGTTAATCGCCCGGTGATCTCCCCGGCAACTTTCGGGTCAACATGATGGGAGTAAATTCCGGCATGATCCGATTCATCCGGTTCCTGCCGGGGCGCCCGGGAAAGAATTCGCCCGGCCAATAAAAGCCAGGCCACGCGAACGGCATTGGAATGGAAAGGCTCGTTTTGAATAAAGGCCAAAAGATTTCGATCATCCAAACGATTCAGCGCATCTTTCAGGTTCCGGGATGGAAATTGCCGCTCTAAGGCATCCTCCATTTCACGGATGCTCATCCGCACATCCTCTGTAAAAAGAGCCGGATGCATCATAGACCACCAGGAGAGGGGAAACATCCTTTGGTGCGTCGACATATCACGATCATCCTGGATGGCAATTACCGTGTTATCGCCGGAGGCACATATCCATTGCTTTACGATTTCACGCACCTGGTTCGGCGCCAGCCTTCTGCCGCCCAGATGGGAATACAGGTCTTTTAATCCCCGCTTTTCAATTTTAACCCGGCCTGCCAGTGCCTTTGAAATTTCTTCGGCAGTGGTATAATCCAACAAGTCAAGAAGAACCGAAACGGAAGAGCGCTCGTCCTCCAAAAGCGTAAGCAAGCTTTTCAGCCGTTTAACCTTATCCGGATCCGCATCCGCAAGGGCAAAAATCCGAGCTGAAACGGCTTCTCTTACTTTGGGATTTTTCAGAATAACAAGATATTCCCCCAGACATTTTTCAATGATCTTCTCACGGCTCTCTTCTTTGAGAGGTTTGGGGGTTTCACCCGGAATAAACGCACAATTGCATACCGGTGATCGCATCAATTCTTCGGAAAGATTTCTTTTGCACACGTCAACTTCGGGAGCGTCCAGTTTATGAAAAAGACCCTCCAGACCCGGGGGCCGATCCAGAATTTCAATGGCGGCAAGCCGTTTTAACAGCGTCATGGCTCTTTTGGCAAACCGGGAAAGCGGCTTTTTTGCAAAATGCGTGTAATGCTCGGTGTGTTTTTTGACGTAATACTCGGCATAGGCCGTCCGAAATCGATCAAATGCATCCTGTAACCGGGAAGGGTCATCAACGATGACCAGGTCGTGCGGATTATCCAGCAGACCCATTACCGTGCGTTTTAGCGCTGCAATACCCGTGTCCTCACGACTGGCACGATCAACGGCCGTGTGTTGAACATAATGATTCACAAACACGAAGTGTTCCGCCTGCCGGACCAGAAACTTTTTTATTTTCTTGATAAACTCAACATCATGTGAAGTAAGGCCATGGTCCCGCCACGCTTTGAGAAATCGCTCCAGACCTTCACGGGCAGGATAAGAAACTTTGATTTCTTCGGAAAGGGAGATTAACGCATTCAGACGGGAATTTAATGCGCCCAGGTCAAAGGCTTCAAATGCGGAAAATTCTGAAAACGCAGAAAGACGTTTTGCCGCATCAGAAACGGTTCTTACCGCCCAGTCACGAAATTTGACGACAGACTGCCAGGCTTCGCGCTGCTGTCTCAATCCAAAAGATTCCCAACGGTCGGCCGGGGAAAGAAATGTACACTCATTCAGAAGCGTTTCCCGGTCGTATTTCCCGATGACTTCTCCCGGAGCCAGTGCATCCGCGTTTTTAATTTTCAGAAGTTTGAGAAATTCCAAAGGCATTGCCCGGCCATTTTTAAGAAGCGTGATTAACCCGCCAAAAGCAAGGGCTGCAAGGAGAAAATATGCCGTATCTTCGGGGAGCCCGAACCTTCCGGTTTGCAAGGAATGAAGGACGTCCGAAAGCTTTGTCTCACCCGCACTGCCGATCAAACCGAATACGGTTGAAAGCAGGGCATGGTTTTCATGGTCCGGTATAAAAATATATGAGCCCGCCCGTAATTCCACCAGTCCGAGGGGCTCGGCAAGACCTTCTATCGAATCGTTTAATCCGCGCGAATGCGCCTCCCGAAGGCTGATGCTGCCCGGAAAGATAAACTCATTAATCAGGCGCTGATATAACATGGGCAAGGGGGATACTTTTCTGGGTGCAATCTCCCTGTACCCGGGATATCGTTCTTGAAGAAGGATTTCGCCGGCTTCATCAAGGATTCTTTCAAAGCGCCTCATCTGCCGGATGACCGGTTCTATGCCCATTCTTAAGTCTGAAAAGCTTCCCTCATAAAAGAGACTCAATACCGCATCATGTGCGGCAGGGCTGAGTTTTTCAACCGCTTCCCGGGCCGTCTCAATGAGAGGGGCATCTGCCGGATTCGATGGATCCAGGCCCGAGGCGATCTGCTTTGTTGCAAAATATTCACGAAGAATCGATCTTTTCTTTTCGTCCATAAAAATGGGAACTTCCCACACGGCGGTATGTTTGGCCTTAAAATCTGTTTTTCCAAGACTCATGACAACAGCAAAATCCGTATTCCCTCCGCACAACGCATGGTGAATCTGATCGCCAACAGAAGCTTCTTCTCCCTGGCTTAAAAAGGAGACAAGAACCCGTCGGTCGCTTTTGAGCCATTTTACGGCATGATGAACCCCCCGCTCCATGAATTCGGATCCGGGCCATGAGGACGATTCGGGCAGTTCGGCAAAGACCGATGTAATCAGCCGGTTATCATCAGGAGAAATTTCCGATGCGGCTCTTAAAATTCTGGCTTTAAGTGTTTTCGTGGGATCCTCTTCCGTTACGACCTCGTACCTGACGTCCCCTGCATCACCGGTTTCGGAAGGATGTTTGACAAGAAATTTGCTCTTTTCTACCAGAGGCTCCAAAATCGCTTCTGCAACAAAATCCACGTTCAGGCTCGGGTCCTGATCGGAAAGCGCACAGGAAACCTGATCGGTTAAGTCTTTGACCGAAGGGATATCCGCAGTGGGATGAATCCGGTAAAGAACCAGGATCCGGACAACTCTTCGGGCAAGCATTCTGTCTTCCGGGTCAATGGCCTGCTCAATCACTTCATCCAGATGGGGAACCACATGCCTGGGATATATATTAAATCCGGAAAATTCCGCCAGTTTCTGGGAAAAATGTTCATAAATGCTGTCGGGCCCTAACAGTTCATAGGCCGGACGATCCAGAATCCCCGATATCTGTCTGCTCTCATCCCCGGCAAGCTGTGAATAAACAAAATCCACAATTCCTCTGTGCTCTGAAAAAAGGTCGCCCAGACCGTCTAAAAGTGCGATACACACCGGATGAACCGGATACACGGCCTGAAAATCTTCAAAACGCCAGTTAAATGAAGGAAACTGCCTGCAAAAATAATCGTAAACCGCGTGAAGTGCATCACCGGATCCGGCTTTCTTTTTCACCAGTCTTTGGGATATCAGCGCTTTGATATGAACCGTGGAAAGGACAAATTTCACCGGGAAACGGTCCTTGATCTTTTGAAAGGTTACCTGGGAAATGTCGCCGGTCCGCTCGATACTTTCCTGGACCGCCCCGATAATCCAGACCGGTTCTTTGCCGGCGAGTTCGCCGATCAGCTGCAGGGTCCGTGCGTCTTCATTTAAGGCACGGGTATCCGGTTTTGAACGGAAAAACTCGGAAAGTTCATCCATGACAATCACAAGCCCGTCAAAGCCGGCATCCCGCATGCCCTTTAAAACCCGTGCAAAGGTTTCGTGCCGCTCTTCAAGAAGGGTTTCGGGCGCCGGCATGCCCATGCTTTTCATAAAGCGCATCCCTGCCGTATATGCCTGACGGGGGTCTTTGCGGAGAAATTCCTCAACCGCTTCCGGTGTATCCGATACGCCTGCCTGCTCTGCAAAGGCTGTGGCCAGTTCTTTGTTTTCAAGGAGCGTTGAAAAGTAATTTAAAAATGCGGAAAGCGGCGTTAATTTTATTTCAACACCGTGTGATACAAAAGCCTTTTCTATGGCTTCAACGATAATCCGTTCCAGAGGTGTTGAGCCCCTGTAATTTACCAGGGATATATCGACCGTTAAAAAACGGCGCCCCGACTCCCTGACACGGCGGAGCCCTCCGTGATGATGGGACAGCACTTCAGACCCGGGGCTGTCTTCAAGCCAGGCGGTAAGGGTGGCCAGAAAATGGGATTTGCCGGATCCGAAATCACCCTGCAGAAAAAAACCCCGGCCGCATTCTTTGAGCAGAGCATCTGAAATCACGGTAAAGTGTGACGTTACCTCTGACGTAAATACAAAACTTTTGGTAATGGATTCGGAGCGGGTCCTCCCCTCTTCCAGACGGATGACCGTCTGTACCGGCGGAACCTCGACAAGATCACCGATTTTCGGAAACCGATTCATCTTCTAATCCAAGCGTTTTTTGTAACTTCTCAATAAATTATGGATTCGGGTCCATATGATTATTTCATACACCAGAACTTATTGAGAACCTACCATTTTTTTTATTTTTCGAATCCGGCCGTAAAGGGTTGTTTCCTCGGGATTCAATTCAACCAGTTCTTCGTAGAATTTTAACGCCCTTTCAACCTGCCCGGATTTTTTACAGGCCGAAACGTAGGATGAATGAACATATTTATCCTTTGGATCGAGCTTTAGCAGTTCTTCCATCATGGGAATCGCTTCCGACATCTTTCCCGATTTTTTAAGGGCAAATGCCTGCTGGCGCTGATTCCATAGGTTCGATCCCGTGCGGGCCAGCTCTTCATACTGTTTTAAGGCCAGCTCGGGGTTTCCGGCTTTTTTGCAAAGGGATGCATAGATCTCTTTGTAAACCGGCGGCCGGGATGGAATTTTCGCAAGCCTTCCCATTTTCTTAAGGACAGGCTCCAGTCCATCCCGCTGGATCTCAAGTTCTGTTAATGCCCACAGTGCCTGGGGAAGGTCCGGTTGAACGGCAAGCCACTGACCGCAAATGTCAATGGCCTCATCCCATCGTTTTTGCCCGGCAAACGCTTTTACTTTCCATTCAAAAACGGAATCTTTGGGCATGTCCCATTGCACCATACGCCTGAGCATTTCATCCCACTCTTTTTTTGCCGCAAGACAGGAAAGAATTCCTTTTTGAGCGAAAAATCTAATCTTTGGATCGCCGGTGATTTCTTCATAATACCGGAGTGCTTCATCCGTACGCTTGAGGCCGCTGAGTGCATCTGCGGTCGTAAGCATTGAATAGGGGTTGGAAGACTCGAGTGAAAGGGCCTTTTCCGCGACATGCAGCGCCTTTTTATATTCTCGTGCCTGATTAAGCGCTGCGGCCTGCCGTGTCAGCCAAAACGGATTGCTTCTATTGCCTTCAAGATATTGCAGTTCCGCAAAATGTGCCGCTTCGGTATGCCGGCCTTTTTTGCGCAATTCATTATATTTGTTGTATTCCTCTGACATTGTTTTTTACAAAACCGTCACTGATGAAAGCCTCCGACCTGTACAAAATTTAAGGATGAGATTATTTCAGACTTTTTAAAAGGGAAATAATTTCCTGGCTAAATTCCTTTTTCTGCCAGTTTTTCATTTCTTTTATTCTTCCCATACCTCTTTTATCCAAGGGGTTTTGTATGGCAATAGAGGCAATGAGCGCATTATTACAAATCATCCCGGGGTCTATTTTAAGCGCTCTGACCTTTGAAGACCTCCAGGATTTCAGGGCTGTTATCCGTGCCAGCACTTCACAGGGCAATCTCTGCGCCTTTTTATTCGGATACACCGGAAGTTTGTCTTCAGGTATTTTCAACGCCCCGGCCACCACTTCAATTAAGTCATTGCCGTACATATGGATCTGTTTTTCACTCAACGCCTTTGTCCCTTTTAAGCGGCGTAAGGTTACCGGTTTGGCCGTTAGGATTTTCATAATTGAATCGTTGCCGATTATTTTAAACAGCGGTTTATCTTTCTTTTCTGCAATGCTCTTGCGAAACTGCAACAACGCTTCCAGCACGGCAAGGCTTTTGGACTTAAGACGTCCCGCGCCTTTGAATTTTAAAAATAACGGGTCGTTATCCGATAAAACCGGTCTGACTTTGCTTAAATAATCGCATTCTTCAAGCACCCAGTCCATACGACATTTTTTTTCAAGCTCTTTTTCACAAACCTGGGCAAGCCGAAG
>Ga0307426_1002522_pt1 | contig 11372 bp, 8 predicted proteins | sample SalMarWE160340MG_FD_202165 | JGI IMG/M metagenome (GOLD analysis project Ga0307426, IMG submission 202165) | Salt marsh sediment microbial communities from the Plum Island Ecosystem LTER, Massachusetts, United States - WE1603-40 | ecosystem: Environmental > Aquatic > Marine > Intertidal zone >... | reverse complement strand
CATCAAAACCACCAAACGGCAGTACAGTGACGTACCACGACTCGTGCCATACCTGCCGCATGTTGGGAGTGCGAGAAGAACCCCGCCTGCTGCTGCGTTGCGCCGGATATTCCATCCGCGAGATGGCCGAATCAGATCGCTGTTGCGGTTTCGGCGGTGTGTTCTCGATGCGGATGCCGGAAACTTCCAACGCGATAACCGCCGAAAAGCTGCGGCTGGCCGCAGATACGAATGCCAGCCTGCTGGTGACGGTCGATCCCGGTTGCCTGATGCAAATCCGCGGCCTGGCCGATGCCGTCGATATCCGGGCCGAGCACCTGGCAGTCGTTCTCGAGGAAGCCACTCGATGAGCACGACATTTCCACAGTTCCGTTCTCGCGCCAGGCGCGGCATCCTGGATGAGCACCTCCAACAGGCGCTTGATCACACGACCGAAATTTACCGCACCGGCCGGGTCGAAGCATTGTGCAAGCTGCTCGATTCCGAAGCCTTGCGCGACCATCTGAAAGCCATCCGCTCGTCGACGCTGGCCCGGCTGGCCGAGCATCTGGAGACATTCGAACGACAGGCTTTGGCTGCCGGGGTACAAGTTCACTGGGCGCACGATGGCGCTGAGGCCAACGGCATGCTCATCGATATCGCCCGGCGGCATGGCGTCAAGATGGCCGTCAAGAGCAAATCGATGGTCAGCGAAGAGATTCGAACGAACGCCGCGCTTGCAGAAGCAGGCATCAAGCCGGTCGAAACCGATCTGGGAGAGTGGATCATCCAACTTGCGGGAGAAGCGCCATCCCACATCGTCTGCCCGGCCATTCACAAAACGCGGCAGCAAGTGGCCGAGTTGTTCAGCCGCGAGCTGAACCGGCCGGTTTCCACTGAAATCCCAGCACTGACCAACGAGGCGCGGCAGACGCTGCGAGAAAAATTCCTGGCCGCCGGACTGGGAATTTCCGGAGCGAACATGGCCGTAGCCGAGACGGGCAGCATCGTACTGGTGACCAATGAGGGCAACGGCCGCATGGTAACCAGCCTGCCTCCGGTCCACGTTGCCGTTGTGGGAATCGAGAAACTCGTCCCCACCTGGGCCGATGCGGCCGTCTGGTTGGAGCTCCTGGCCCGCAGCGCAACCGGCCAACCCTTGTCGGTCTACACCAGCGTGATCACCGGTCCGGCCCAGCCGGACGATCCCGATGGCCCACAGGAAGTGCACGTTATCCTCCTGGACAACCACCGAAGCGATCAAATCGGCACGGCCTACGAAGAGGTCTTGCAGTGCATACGCTGCGGAGCCTGCCTGAGCGTCTGCCCGGTCTACCGGGAAGTCGGCGGGCACACGTATGGCAGCCCATACAGCGGGCCGATTGGGGCGGTCGTTTCCCCATTGCTGTTCAGCCTGGAAGGCTTCGAAGCGCTGCCCCACGCCAGTACGCTGTGCGGGGCTTGTCTGGAAGTGTGCCCCGTGCGTATCGACCTGCCGCGGATGCTGCTCGAACTGCGCAGCCAGGAAGTTGGGGAACGCATCTTGCCCTGGTACGACCGAGTCGTGGAACGTCTTGCAGCCAGCCTGCTGGCAAGTTCCAGACGCTGGTCTTTTCTGGCCGATCTGGCCCGCCGGCTCGTGCGCCCAATCTCCCGGAACGGATCGCTCCGATTACCCGGGCGGCTCAACCCGGCCCAGCCCAGGAATCTGCCAACGCTGTCCCGCCGCTCATTCCGCGCTGTTTGGCAGGACGGGGAAATCGGGGATGAAACGTGAGCGCAGAACGCAGCAGCTTCAAGACGGATTGCCGAAGGCTGTGGAAGGCGGGCATACATGACGGCTCGTGAAGATATTCTTGGTCGACTGAAAGATAAAGCTCGCCCAGAACCCCCTCCTGCGGCGTGGCGATCCCGGCGGCAGTATGCCGACCTGGCCGGGTCCTTCATCGAAGCCCTCTCCGGCGCCGAAGGGGAAGTCCTCCGGGCCGAGAACCTGGAGCAGGCGCTGGAGCAGCTGGGCCGGCTGCTCGAGGATCTTCAAGCCCGCCGGGTGGTGGTGAACGACGAAGCGCCGCTTTCCGACATCGACCTGTCCAGTCGCTGGCCGGCACTCGACTGGCACATCGCCGCACGCACGCCCGGCGACCTGCGCGAATTCTGCGCAGCGGCCGACGTGGGCTTGAGCGGTGCCAACGCCGCCCTGGCCGAGACCGGTTCGGTGATCATCGAGAGCGGCGCAGGCCGCAGCCGCCTGTCCACTCTGCTGCCACCGGTGCACATCGCCCTGGTCTCCACGTCATTGTTGACCGCCGACATCCTCACCTGGGCTGCTGCCCGCCAGGGCGCATCCCTGCCCGCCAGTCTTACGCTGATCAGCGGACCCAGCAAGACCGCCGACATCGAGCAGACGCTGAGTATCGGCGTCCATGGGCCAAAGCGGCTTATCGTCTTGCTGTACGACTGATCGGCGGTCTTCCACTTGAGATCGACCGAGTCATCCTCGATTGTGATGACCATGTTCTGACTGAGACTACTCGATTAGCAGCCCGGTCATGGAACACAAACGTTGACACTTTACCGCGGGAATGACCGCAACCGACGGCGTGAATCAATAATGGTTACTGTTTGTCCGTTCTTGATGCGTCAACTTCACCTCAATCCTGCGTTCGCAGCCCCAGGGCATCCGGCACTTTTTCAACGACCCGATCTTGGCAAAGGTATTGACAATTGGGTTGAAATTTACTAGTATAGCGCTAACGTTAGCGCTAACGGTAAGAATTCCTCACAAGGCTAAGACATGAGTCGACGCATCATCATGGCCGATGTCGCCCAAGAAGCAGGAGTGTCGCTGATGACGGTCTCCCGTGTGGTCAACAACAAGGGAGACATCAGCGAGGCGACACGTCAACGGGTACGTGAAGTCATCGAGCGCCTTGGCTATAGACCCAGTGGGGTCGCTCGAAGCCTGGCGACCAATCGAACCGGAACGCTTGGGCTGGTTGTTCCGGATAATTCCAACACATTTTTCTCTGCGTTCGCCCGGGGTGCTGAGCATCTGGCTTATCAAGAAGGCTACAATATTTTTCTCTGTAACACGGAAGAAGAAACGGATCGTGAAAAGGCGGTCATCTATTCTCTGGAAGAAAAGGGAGTGGACGGCCTTATTCTTTGCAGTTCGCGCCTCGAAGAGAGTGAGCTGCGTGAGATGGTCGGGTATTTCCCCTACGTGGTTCTTGTAAACCGCCAAATGGATGAAGAAGGGATCGGCACCGTCCTGATCGACGACAGGCGCAGCGGCAAGGTGGCGATCGAACATCTGTTGAATTCAGATCATCGTGCTATCGGCATGTTGGCAGGCCCTAAGAATTCCTATTCAGGACAGCAGAGAGTCATTGCGTACTATGACACATTGCGTGCCGCAGGGCATGAGTCTGACTCCGAACTCGTGGCCAACTGCTCTCCCCGGGTAGAGGGGGGGATGCAGGCAACACAAGAGCTGCTGGCGGCGCATCCAGAGATTACGGCCCTGTTTTGTTTCAACGACCTCGTTGCTGTCGGCGTACTGAAAGCCTGCGCCCAGATGGGGTTGTCGGTTCCGAATGATATCGCTGTCGTCGGCCACGATGATGTACCGCTGGCGCAGCTGGTAACACCGGCGCTGACAACCTGTCATGTTTCGCAATATGAGATGGGCTGGCAGGCCGTCAAGCTGCTCCTTGAGCGCATCAGCGGCTGCGAGGAGGCCTGCAAGGAGGTCCTTGTAACACCCGAGCTCGTCATCCGGGCCAGTGCACCCTAGAAAAAGATCACGGGTATTTTCACAGCTGGTTGATTGATTTCGATCGGACAGACATCCGTTTCCGTTTACTGCAAGTACATCATGAATAGCGAGTATCCGCGCCCATTTCGGGCAGACTATATTCGGTAACGAAGGTGAGTGATGGCTTCCCGGAGTGGGGGGAAGGCCTTGAAAGGAGTACTGCAGCTAAAAATACACCATAAGGATAGAGTCAACGTTCGGTCAAGTTCTACTCATATTGCGAGGAGTAAGAAGATGAAAACGATATACCATGCAAGTAAACGCACGATCTGGATAACCGTATTACTCGCTCTACTTTTGTCTCTGGTATTCTCTGCTTGTGCCACCACCCCCCTCCCAGGGACGTCAGAAGCACCCCCCGAAGCGTCCCCAGAAGAGCCTGCAGCAGGAGAACCCGAAGAGGTTGTTCCTGCGGAACCGGCTGCTGCCTATAGCGAGGCGCCGATGCTGGCCGATATGGGGCTTCCTCCCGTCGAAGAGCGTCTGCCAGAGAATCCGCTCGTTGTTGAACCCGTCGAGTCGATCGGTGAGTACGGCGGCACCTGGGAACGCGCCTTCCTCGGCGTGAAGGACTTCCACGCACTCGGTCGCCTGATCTACGATGCCGTTCTGCGCTGGCCGCGCGACCCTGCCGACCCCATCCAACCCGGTATGGCGGAGAAGTGGGAGTGGTCAGCCGACGGCACGGAATTAACCTTGTACTTCCGCAAGGGCCTCAAGTGGTCGGATGGCGAGCCCTTTACCGTCGATGACGTCATCTTCTGGTGGGAAGACATCGAGAACGATCCGAACATCACGGCTGCCCCGCACACAGAGTGGGTAGTCAATGGCGAACCAATGGAGCTGGAGAAGATCGACGATGCCACGATTACCCTCAAGTTTGCCGCCCCCAACGGCCTGGCCGAGAGCGTAGGGTTAGCATTCCACGGCGGCCAGTGGCCGCTGGGTTTCGAGCGCTTTGGGTTCTTCGCCCCCAGGCACTACCTGGAGCAGTACCATCCCAAGTACAACCCGGAGGCGACCTACGAGGACTTCGAGAACAAGGCATTCAACTTCAACACCGAATTGCCCGTGATGTACGCCTGGAAGGTGAGCGAGTGGGAAGAGGGCGCGACCGAGATGACCGCGGAGCGCAACCCCTACTACTGGAAAGTCGACCCGGACGGCAAGCAGCTCCCATACATCGATCGCATTCACTACACGCTGGTTGAAGACAACGAGGCAATCAATGTGATGGCCATTGCAGGCGAACTGAGCATGCAGCACCGCCGAATCGACTTCGCCAAGTACACCGTTTACCAGGATAACGCCGAGGCCGGTGGTTACCACACACTGCTGTGGAGCACGGCCGCTGCGTCCAACGTCACGATCTTTCCGAACCAGAGTTATGCGGACGAGAAGTACCGCGCCCTGATGCAGACCCTCGAGTTTCGACAGGCGCTGTCGCTGGGGATCGACCGCGAGATGATCAACAACGTCGCCTTCCTGGGACAGGGTATCCCGCGCACGATCACCGTCGTACGCGATTCACCGCTCTTCCAGCAGGACATCGAGAATTACTTTGCCGAGTATAATCCGGCGAAGGCCGAGGAACTCCTCGCCGCCGCCGGCCTGGTCAAGGGCGCCGACGGTTTCTACACCTTCGCAGACGGCACACCGGTTGAGTTAACTGTAGAAGCAACCGACGCTGTTTCCGGCGCCAGCATGGATACCCTGGAACTGATCGTTGACGGCTGGAATGACATCGGCCTCAAGACCGTCTTGGAGACCATGTCGCGCGACATCTACTGGCCGCGAGCCACCTCGAACGAAGTCATGATCGCCACCTGGGAGACCGACCGCGGACTGGTTCCAATGGTCGACCCAATCTACCTGTTCCCGTTCGACGAACGTTCGTGGATGGGGCCGGCGTTCGGCGTGTGGTACAAGTCGGGCGGCGAGCAAGGTGAGGAACCACCCGCAACGCTGAAGGAAGTACAGGATCTGTATGATCAGTACAAAGCCAGTGTGGATCCCGCCGAGCAGCTAGAGATCGCCAAGAAGATCGTCAGGATGTCTACCGAAGGGCTGTTCGCCATCGGCACGGTCGGTATGTCGCCCGGCCTGGTCGTTGTCAAGGACAACTTCCACAACGTCATGGAGAACCATACTTCGGACTGGCTGGTCTTCACACCCGGAACCCAGGATCCACCACAGTTCTGGATTGAGCAATAAGAAAGAAATCTGACAGGCAAGGAGGGGGCTGCGTAAGCAGCCCTCTCCCCTGCTCCTTTCACCTGGTAGCGAGGGTTTTTCATTTTCTTCTCCTTCGGCAATCGAGGAGGAGGATAAGCGGGAGAATAGCCTACCCTACCGGTAAAGTTGGGTGCAAATATAAACGGTGTCAAGAGATACCATTCTTGCCCAACTGCCTAAATACTACGTAACTCTCACTATGGGTTTTCTTATGCCACGAAACACTGATTACCGGAGTAGATCCTCGCCGACATCGGATACTATAATGAATTCGGTTTTCCAAGCGCACGGAATGTTCATTGATCATCCCAGAGAGCAGAGCATTTGCCATACAATGATTGCTGGAGTACATCATCCTGGCATGTTGACTTTTAGGAAAGCTATCTGTAGGGGCATCTGCTTATGATTGCCTATATCGCAAGACGCATCGTGGGTATGATCCCCACAATCATTATCGTATCCATCCTCACGTTCATTATCATCCAATTACCCCCTGGAGATTTCTTTACCACCCTCCAAGCCGAGATCGCCGAGTCCGGCGGTGGGCAGGACAAAGAAACGGTCAAGGTGATGGAGGAACGCTATGGTCTGGATAAACCACTCACCGTCCAGTATTTCCGTTGGGTCTCCGGCTTCCCGCGCGGCGACTTCGGCTGGTCCCTGGAGTGGAATAGTCCGGTGCTTCCTATCGTGCTCCAACGCATTTCCTATACCGTCTTGGTAGGCGGTCTTTCGCTGATCTTTATGTTGATCGTCGCTGTGCCTATAGGCATCTATTCGGCCACACACCAGTACTCCGTCGGCGATCATGCGCTATCGCTCATCGGTTTCCTGGGGCTTTGTCTGCCTGGCTTCTTGCTGGGTCTCCTGTGGATGTATTTTGGAATTGTCGTGCTGCGTGTAGATGTTGGGGGGACGCTATCGCTGCAATACCAGCATGCTCCCTGGACTACCGCCAAGATACTCGATTACCTGAATCATCTCTGGCCCCCCGTGATCATCCTCGGATTGGCGAGCACCGCCCAGCTCCAGCGCATTATGCGCGGCAACCTGCTGGATGAGCTGAGGCAGCAATACATCGTTACCGCACGCGCCAAGGGACTCTCTGAACGGAAGGTTGTTAACAAATATGGCGTACGGGTCGCGGTCAACCCGCTGATCAGCGTTATGGCAATGGAGGTCCCCAAAATCATCTCGGAATCAACCATTGTCGGCATCGTGCTCTCGGTCCCGACAACCGGACCGCTGTTGCTGCGCGCACTGACCAGTCAGGATATGTACCTGGCCGGAACGTTTCTGCTCTTCATGAGCCTACTGCTCATGTTCTCCAACCTGCTGGCTGACATCGCCCTTGCCTGGATTGATCCAAGGATTGTGTACACGTGAAAAATCTACAGGACTGCTCCGAGGCGCTGGAAAAGGTCTACGAGCAATACGCGACGACGCATGATATTGCTGAGGACAGTGAGGGAAGCATTGCCCTGACCGAACGTCGACGGTTGGAGTCGATTTATGCTGCCTCCCAATGGCAGCTCATCTGGCGCAAATTCGTTCGCAATCGGGTCGCCCTTGTCGGCGGCATCGTCATAGCGATGTACTACCTTGCGGTGCTTTTCGCCCAGTTCATCGCACCGTATTCGTTGACTGAGCGCTTCGGCAAATACATCTACTTACCGCCTCAGCGCGTGCATTTCTTACACGATGGCAAGTTTCGACCTTACGTTTACGACATCAACCTCGAAATCGATGAGGACCTGCGCAAGATATACACGCCGGATCTAGAGAAGGTGATCCCGATCAAATTCTTTGTCCACGGTGAGCCCTACAAACTTTTAGGTCTACTGGAAACGGATATTCACCTGTTTGGCTCTGACGATGGGATAGTGTCGATTCTGGGCACCGACCGGCAAGGTCGAGACATGTTCTCGCGCATTCTCTTCGGTAGTCAGATCTCGTTGACCATCGGCCTGGTCGGTGTCCTGCTCAGTCTGACATTTGGTTCGGTGCTTGGTGTCGTTTCTGGATATTACGGTGGTCGGGTCGATAATCTGATCCAGCGCTCGATCGAATTGGTACGCTCATTCCCGGCCATCCCACTTTGGATGGCGCTCTCGGCGGCCGTGCCGCCCCATTGGCCTCCGCTGCGAACCTACTTCGTCGTCACGCTGATCCTCTCGGTGATCGGGTGGACATGGTTGGCTCGCCAGCTGCGCGGCAAGGTGCTGTCTTTGCGAAATGAGGATTACGTCCTGGCAGCCAAGCTGGCCGGCGCAAGCGACTTCCGCATCATCTTCAGGCATCTGATCCCGGCGACGTTTAGCCACATCATCGTGGTTTCCACATTAGCCATGCCGGCCATGATCCTGGCTGAGACAGCGTTGAGCTTCCTTGGATTAGGCCTTCGCCCGCCAATCACGAGCTGGGGGGTGCTCCTGAGAGAGGTACAGAACTTTCAATCCATTGCCCTATATCCTTGGGTATTTACACCTGCACTTGCCATTGCGATCGCGATTCTGGCTTTCAACTTCCTGGGCGACGGTCTGCGCGATGCATCTGACCCTTACACAGTGTGATTGCGATGATCGAACAAAACCAACACCCTATCGTCGAGATCGACAACCTAAAAACCCACTTCCAAACGCTCGATGGGATCGTCCGGGCGGTGGATGGCGTTTCATTGTGTATCCATGCCGACGAAACACTAGGCCTGGTCGGCGAGTCGGGCTGTGGCAAGAGCGTGACGGCATTCTCAATACTCCGTCTTCTGCCCAAGAAAATCGCTCGCATCGTCGATGGGCAGATTCTGTACTATCGAGGGAATAGTGATGCGCCCATCGACCTCACGTGCGTTGATCCGGAGGGCACGCTGATCCGCGACATCCGGGGTAACGAAATCGCCATGATTTTCCAGGAACCATTGACATCTTTCTCGCCGGTTCATACCATCGGGAGCCAGGTGGCTGAGGCAATTGAGCTTCATCAGAAGGTCAACAAGGAGGAAGCCAGAGAACGCGCCATCGATATGCTGGAGCAGGTAGGGCTAGCACAGGCGGCCCAACGCTATGATGAATATCCGCACCAGTTCTCCGGGGGGATGCGGCAACGTGCCATGATCGCCATGGCCCTTTCGTGCAACCCCCGGTTGTTGATCGCCGATGAACCGACAACGGCCTTGGATGTGACTATCCAGGCCCAGATATTGGACTTGATGCGCTCGCTCCAGGAGCGGTTGGGGACCGCTATTCTGATGATCACACACAATCTGGGCGTGATCGCAGAGATGGCTGATCGCATCGATGTGATGTACATGGGTAAAGTCGTGGAGAGTGCCGATGCGAGTACGCTTTTCCACTGCCCTCTTCACCCATACACCGTGGGCTTGCTCCGCTCGATTCCCAAATTGGGCAAACGGGTCAAGAAGCATCTGATCCCCATCCCGGGCAGCGTGCCTGATCCGTTCTCGGTGCCCAGCGGCTGCACTTTTTATCCTCGCTGCCTGGCATCCAAGCGCGACGAATGTTTGGAGGAAGTGCCACTCAAGGAAGTTAGATCAGGACACCAGGTAAGATGCACGTTGTACACTTCGTAGATGTCGGCGGACTGGTGGTAGCCACAAGCCATGAGAGATAGCGATGAGCGACGTTCATTCTGATACAGGCGAACAACATCACTCTACCCTGGTGCAAGTGCAGGATTTAAAGAAGTATTTCCCAATACAGCGCGGCTTCTTGCGCAATATGGTTGGCTACGTCAAGGCCGTTGACGGCGTGAATTTCTCTATTTATGAGGGTGAAACGTTGGGATTGGTCGGCGAGTCAGGTTGCGGGAAAACGACCACAGGGCGGCTGCTCCTCCGGGCAATTGATCCAACATCCGGCCAGATCCTCTTCCACAGAGATGGGGACATGGTCGATATTGCCAAGATCCCCCGCCGCGAGATGAAGGCCCTTCGCCGAGAGATGCAGATTATTTTCCAGGATCCGTTTTCATCGCTAAACCCTCGCATGACGGTGATGGACATCGTCAGTGAGCCCCTCGTGATCCACGGTGTGGCCAAGGGTCAGCAGCTCAAAGACCAAGTCTGCGAACTGTTGGAAGCCGTCGGGTTGAAGCCCCAGCACATGAACCGCTATCCTTATGCATTCAGTGGCGGGCAGCGCCAACGTATCGGCATTGCGCGGGCTCTGGCCCTCCAACCCCGGTTGATCATCGCCGATGAGCCAGTATCGGCTCTCGACGTCTCAGTTCAGGCTCAAGTGCTTAATCTGTTGGAGGAACTGCAGTCCGACTTCGGTCTCACATATCTTTTTATCGCCCACGATCTATCTGTCGTCGAGCACATCAGCGACCGTGTTGCGGTGATGTATTTAGGGACCGTGGTCGAGTTGGCGGCGGCTGATGAGCTATATGCCTCTCCCAAGCATCCTTATACGGAAGCACTTCTTTCTGCCGTGCCGCGCTCCGATCCTGATCAGGTCACTTCCCGGATTCTTTTACCGGGCGATGTCGCCAGCTCGGCCAACCCGCCCTCCGGATGCAAGTTTCACCCCCGCTGTCGATATGCGCGCGAGAAATGCGCCCAGGAAATCCCGGAATGGCGGGCATACGGCTCCGAGCATTGGGCGACCTGTCATTTTGCCGAGGAATTGAGCCTAAGTGGTATCGTGGCGAAGTGAAGCAATTATGACAAGGGGGATTGGATAATATCGGCTTGAACAGAAACATACATCCGTTGCGGAAATTCAATAGATCTGGTGCGGGGAGTAATCGCTCAGATATTTGCGAGACCTTTATTTATGTAAAGGAAAGAGTAGTATGACGTGGGAAGCATTCAAACAGGCTGCGCGTTTAGAAGAGCCAAAACAGGTACCGGTTGGCCTGATCGTTGACAGCCCTTGGCTGCCCGGCTATGCCGGGATCGACACACGGGATTACTATCTGTTGCCCGATCGTTGGTATGCGATCAACAAAGGGCTGCTGGAACGATTCCCGGATGCAGTCTGGGTGCCTGGTTTTTGGTTCGAGTATGGAATGGCAGCAGAGCCGTCCGGCTTTGGCGTCAAGCTGCATTTTTATGCTAACCGGCCCCCGGCGATTGAGCCGTTGGTGAGCGACCTCGCAGCCTGGGCCGAAGCGAGCCCGGCTGACCCGAACGAGCATGGGCTGATGCCGCTGGTGCTACGATCGTACGCGCTGATGGATGAACGTCTGCGTGCCGAGGGGCTTGGAATCCGCATGGTCTGTGCGCGCGGCCCGATGACTGTTGCTTCGTTTGTAATGGGCATTACATCGCTTATGATGGGCATTGCACAGAACCCGAAGGCGGTGACACGCATCC
>Ga0307426_1002519_pt1 | contig 11379 bp, 8 predicted proteins | sample SalMarWE160340MG_FD_202165 | JGI IMG/M metagenome (GOLD analysis project Ga0307426, IMG submission 202165) | Salt marsh sediment microbial communities from the Plum Island Ecosystem LTER, Massachusetts, United States - WE1603-40 | ecosystem: Environmental > Aquatic > Marine > Intertidal zone >... | reverse complement strand
TCGGTGCATATCGATGAAGTGAGCGAGCGGGCGCATGAAGTGCTGACGGTGGCGCGCAATACCGAGGCGATCCTCAACACGCTGTCGAAGCACCAGCAGGCACTGGAGACGAGCCGGGCGCAGGTTTCGGAGTACGAGAAGAACCTCGACAAGGTGAAAGTGAAAATCGAGGAGATGACGCGCGAATGGGCGGCACTCGACACCATCAACCAGCGCATCGCTGCCATGGAATCGCAGATCAACGAGATGGATTCGCGGCTGGAGGCGATTCATCGCAAGGAGCGCGAGATCGAGAGCTGCGAGCAGAAGCTTGTCGACATGGGCACCCTTATCGACGACACGTGCACGAAAGAGGAAGCGCTGTTCGAGCGGCGCGGCGAGCTCGATGGTATCTCCCGGCAGATGGAAGCCTTCATGGCAAACGCGGCGTCGATGGAGCAGAGGATGCAGGAGCTGCGGACGCAGGAGCAGGAAGTGCTTGGGGTGGCGCGCAAAATTGACGAGTTGGCGGCGCTCTCAAACGAAACGTCGCAGCGCATAGCGCAGACCGAGGAGCGCACCGGCATTATTGAAGAGGTGCGGCACAAGATTGACGGGCTGGGCGCGATGGTGAGCGAGATCGACGAGCGCGTCAACGCGCAGCTGCAGCGAAAGTCGATGATCGACAAGACCGAGAAACGGCTCGATCAGCTCAACTACCTTTTGGGCGACATCAATATGAAGATCCAGAACCTGTCGAAAGAGCAGGCAGCCGTCGAAAGTCTTGCCGAGCAGCTCTCGGCCATATCGGCGCAGTCGATGGAAGCGAAGAGCATGATGGCGCGGCTGTCGGAGGAAAAGCAGGCGCTGGTGGGCGAAGAGAAGCATATTCTGGAGATGCGCGGCGAACTGGACGGGCTTCTGGCCGACGGGCGCGCGACGGTCGACGCGTTCAAGAAAAGCGTCGAGGAATACGACGCGTCGGTGGGCGAGAACAAGAAGAAATTCGAGCAGGCCGTGGCCGACAATAAGCGCCAGCTCGAATCGGTCGAGGAGCATAAGCAGGATATCCAGAAAGCCGAAGAGCGGCTGGCCCAGGCGCAGAAGCTTCTCGCCGAACTTCAGGGCGAACTCGACCAGATCGGCCGGCGCACCTCAAAGATCGAGGCGATCGACGCGCGGATCGAAAGCATGGACACGGTGGTGAGCGACATGGAAATCCGGATCCGCTCGATCGACGAGGACCGGGAAATGGTCAACACGACGCAGAAGAAGGTGGACGGGCTGGGGACGCTTATCGAGAAGGCCCAGGCCGACATCGAGCGTATCGAGACCCGCGGGCGCGACATAGAGAAGGTCGGCGCCCGCATCGGCGACATGGAGAAACTGATGGCGGCGGTGGAAATGAAGATGCGCGAGTTGTCGCGTGAGAAGGAGAGCATCACCGAAGCCGAAAGCAAGATCGACGGCCTCAACCTTCTCATGGAAGATATCAAGGCGCACATGGGCAACCTCAAGGCCGAGGAACAGGAGATCCTGGCAGCGGTCGAGAAGGCGTCGGAGCTGCGATTCCTCTTGGGTGAAGTCGAGTCGAAACTGAACGATTACAGGCGGCAGAAGGAATCACTCGACACGTAGGGTGCCGGGCGGCGCGCGGGAAGCGTGAGTGTCAAGGAGCGGCGGGTGAGTACTCTGACGACATCAATCGACGAATCGGTCGCCTTGTACCTCAAGCGCGTGCAGGAAATCAACCCCAAGGTGCGCCCTGCGCTCATCGAGAAAGCATACCGTTTCTCGTGGAACGCGCATAAGGACCAGGTGCGCAAGTCGGGCGAGCCGTTTCTGGCCCACCCCATCGCCGTCTCGCTCATCCTCGCCGAGCAGCAGATCGACACGGTCACGATCGCCGCCGGACTTCTGCACGACGTGCTCGAAGATACGGCCTACTCCCGCGAAGACATCCGCGATGCATTCGGCGAGGAGATCGCGCTTCTGGTGGACGGCGTGACGAAGATCCGCACGTTCCAGATGAAATCGCGCCAGGAACGCCAGGCCGAGACCTTCCGCAAGATGCTTCTCTCGATGGCGCAGGATTTGCGCGTCATTATCATCAAGTTCGCCGACCGCCTGCACAACCTGCGCACATTGAGTTACCTGCCCGCCGAGCGGATCAAGGATATCGCGACCGAAACCCTCGACATCTACGCGCCCCTCGCGCACAGGCTGGGGATGGCGCGCATCAAGTGGGAACTGGAGGACCTGGCGTTCAAGTTCCTCTACCCGCGCGAGCACAAGACCATTGTCGCGCGAATCGTCGAGAGCCGCCACGACCGCGAAACCGTCATCGACCGCTTCACGATTCCGCTGCTGCGGCGGCTCCAGGAGGAAAAGCTCGAAGCGACCGTTGTGGGACGCCCCAAGCACTTTTTCAGTATCTACCGCAAGATGGCGCAGCGCAACAAACCGTTTGAGGAGATCTACGACCTGCTCGCCATCCGCGTCATCACCACATCGGTTTCCGACTGCTACCGGATACTGGGCATTATCCATTCGATGTGGAAACCCATCACCGATCGGTTCAAAGACTATATCAGCACGCCGAAATCAAACGGCTACCAATCGCTGCACACGACGGTCGTGGGCGGCGAGGGCAACATTATCGAGATGCAGATTCGCACGTGGGAGATGAACCACGTTGCCGAAGACGGGATTGCGGCGCATTGGCTTTACAAGGACGGCAACGGCAACGACGGTGCGGTCGTTACCAAGGACGACAAGGCGCTTGCGTGGCTGAAGAACCTGATCGAGTGGCAAAAGGACCTGACCGACTCCAACGAGTTCCTGGAATTCTTCAAAATCGATCTGTTTCACGCCGAGATATTCGTTTTCACGCCCAAGGGCGACCTCATATCGCTTCCCAAAGGCGCCACGGTGCTGGACTTTGCGTTCGCGGTCCACACCGACCTGGGCCTGCACTGTATCGGCGCGAAGGTGGACGGGAAGATAGAGCCGATACACGGGGTGCTGAAAAGCGGGTCGACGGTCGAGGTGCTGCACCTTTCGTCGAAGAAGCCTTCAATCGAGTGGCTGCGGGAGGTGAAGACGCCGAAGGCGCGCTCGGCGATACGGCGATGGCTGAAGAGCGCGGGCAGGCAGGAGAGTATCGATCTGGGCAAGAGGATTGTCAAGGCGCGGCTCAAGAGGTCGCACCTGTCATCCGGTTTCTCCGATCACGTTCCGTCGCTTCTGCAGTTTCTCGGCATCAACAGCCTGGAGCGCCTCTACGAGCTCATCGGCACGGGAGAAGTGCCCGTGGGCCGGGTGATACAGTATTTCGAGGCAAAGCAAATCAGGGCATCGGTGGGGTCGCGGATGGTGTCGAGTCTTGTCAACACGTTCACGGGGCGAAAGAAAGAGGTCCTGGTAGGCGGCAATGACGACCTCATGGTGCGTTTCGCACGATGCTGCAATCCGGTGCCGGGCGACCGCATCGTCGGTTTTGTCACCCGCGGGCGGGGGATATCGGTTCACCGCGACGACTGCAGCAACGTCGAGTTCTTCTCCGCCGATTCCGAACGGGCAATCAAGGTGAAATGGGATGCGGGGGCGAAGAAGAAGTACGTGGTTTTCATCGAGATCACGGCAAGCGACCGCCACGGCCTGCTGCACGAAATCTCGGCCGTTCTCTCCGATGCCGGCGCCGACGTCGTTGAAGGCACGATCAAGACGGATCACGGGCGGGTGAACAACGGCTTCAAGATCGAAATCGTAAACCGCAATCAATTGCGGCAGATTGTCGACAAGATCCAACGGATAAAAGGCGTGGAGTCCGTTTCACGCACACGAGACTACGACCAGATTGCCGAAGGCGGCTGAGGTGTACGGAGAGTGGGCGCATGAAGCCCTGACGGAGTGCTGGCGGAGGTAGAATGTTTGGCGGGCAGGTGTGGATTGTTCTGGCGGGCCTTTTTGCGGGAGCCGCTGCCGGCGCGCTGGTTGTCGTGGCGCCATGGCGCAAGACGGCGCTTGACCCCTCGGCCGACAACAAGAACACAAGTTTCATTTTCTCCGGTAACCTCAAGCAGACGAACCTGTTAGAGGCTATTCAATTCTTGGAAATCGGTCGACGTGAAGGTATTTTGCATGTCTACTCGGGGCGTCGCAAAGGCTATCTTATTTTCTCGAGCGGACAGGTCATCGACGCCTTCTACCGCAACCAAATCGGGCGCGAAGCGGTGTTTTCGATGCTGGGCCTGGAAGAGGGCGATTTTTATTTCGAGCCCAAGACCATCAGGCAGCCGCGGCTGATATCACAGTCGATAATGGATATTGCATTCGAGTGGGACGAACGGAAACGGGGCGGCGCGTAGCGGCGAAGGGCCGCGCTGCCGCGGGCCGAAGGGGATGGTGGTATGAACAGTACGCTGAAGATCTTCTCGGGCAATGCCAACGTTGGCCTCGCCAAGAGCATCTGCCGCCATATCGGCGTGCGTCTCGGGCGATGCGAAATCGTGAAGTTCTCAAACGATAATATCAAGGTCCGCATCCTCGAAAGCGTGCGCGGCAAGGACGTTTTTGTCATTCAGCCGTCGTGCCCCCCTGTCAACGATGGCATCATGGAGCTTTTGATAATGATCGATGCCATAAAGCATGCCAGCGCCGACCGCATCACCGCCGTCCTCCCCTACTTCCCCTACGCCCGCTCCGATAAGAAGGACGAGCCGAGAATATCGATAACCGCGCGGCTCATAGCCGATCTGCTCCAGGCGGCCGGCGCAGACCGCGTGATGACCATGAACCTGCACTCGCCGCAAATCCAGGGCTTCTTCCGCATCCCCGTCGACCACCTTCTCGCCGGAAAACTCCTGTGCGACTTCTTCGTGCACAAGGACTTGCGCAACTCGGTGGTGGTTGCTCCCGATGCGGGGAGCGCAAAACACGCGGGGCGCTACGCCATACGCCTGAAACTGCCCATGGCAATTCTTGACAAGCGGCGCGGCGACGATACGGAGGTGCCGGTCGTGCACAACGTTATCGGCGACGTGAAGGGGAAGAAGGCGATCATATTCGACGATGAAATCGCGTCGGGCGGCTCGATCATCGAAGTGGTAAGCGCGCTGGAATCGCTTGGCGTAAAGCAGATAACGGCATGCTGCGTCCATGGGGTGCTGTCGGGCAAAGCCGTCGAGCGCATCCAGAACTCCTGCATCACGCGGCTTATCGTCACCGATACGGTGTCTATCCCTCAAGAAAAACGAATCCCGAAGCTGACAATCCTGTCGGTTGCCGAGTTGTTTGCGAAGGCCATCCTCTATACGCATCGCGGCAAGTCGATCAGCGGCCTGTATTTTCGCTACTGATCTGGTGCCGCGCGTTTCCTTTCGCCGCTCGGCGACATGGCCGTCGAACCCGAAGAATGTCCCCGCCCGCACTGCGAGCCGCCGCGTGAGTATCAGCATATGCGCACTACGAGAGCACAGGTTGGTTCGCAATCGCCGCGCGCAGCCTTTCGCACGGTGAGCCTGCCGCTGTACATCTGGGCGGCTGGGATGCTTGCGGTGAGCTCGCTCCCGGGCCAGGCCCTTCCCGAAATCGGCCTGTGGCAGTGGGACAAGTTCGCACACGCGTTTGAGTACGCCGTGTTTGCCTACCTTCTGTGCCGCTTCCTTTCGCGGCGAGGGGCTCTGCCTCTTGGCCGAATCGTGTGGCTCTGTCTGGCCATCGGGATCGGATACGGCGTCGTAGATGAACTGCATAAGATATTCATTCCAATGCGGGCGTGCACCTGGCAGGACCTGGTTGCCGACGGCGCAGGAATCGGGTTGGGCATACTGGCGGCCGTGAGACGGCTGGGGGGGAAACAGACGCCATGATCACGGTGCGAATCGGCGGCGACGAAGCGGGGTGCAGGCTTGACCGGTGGCTCAGGCGCCATCTGGCGCACAAGAGCCTTTCGGAGATATACCTGCTCATCAGAAAAGCGGGGGTGAAGGTGAACGGCCGCAGAAGCAAGGAGAGCTACCGCCTCTGCGAGGGGGACACGCTGCACATCGCGGCAGCTCCCGCCGAGCTTCATGACGGGCGGGGAGGGAAGGGCGCGCCGGCCGCCGTCGCCGAGTCGCCGTTCTTTGAGCGCAATTTCCGCCTGCTGTACGAAGACGAAAACCTGTTGGTGTGCGACAAACCGTCCAATCTCGTCGTCCACTCCGGAACGGGCCACCTTGAACACGATTCGCTTATCGACCTGGCCACAGGCTATCTGGCCCGAGAAGGGGGACGGGCGGCCGACAGGCCGTTTCTGGTCCATCGTCTCGACCGAGACACTTCGGGGGTCATTCTCATTGCGAAGAACCGCAAGACGCTGGGCGTTCTGCATGAGGCGCTGCGCGGCGCGGCGATGCGAAAGACGTACGTCGCCCTGTGCCACGGCATCCCCGCCCGTGGTGCCGGGGAGGTGGATGTCAATCTTGTGAGAGACTACGATCGCCGTGACGGCACGACGGTGCGTGTGGCGCGGCAGGGACAGCGTTCGCGCAGCCGCTACAGGGTGACAGGCAGGCGGGGCGGGATATCGCGTGTGGAGGTGGAGCTTTTCACCGGGCGGACGCACCAGATTCGCGTGCACATGGCCCATCTTGGCTGCCCGGTTGTGGGCGATGTGCGTTATGGCGACCGCGCGCGCGACGAGCGGCTTTTTGCCCGGCGAGACAGCCATCTCAAGAAGCTGTATTTGCACGCGTGCAGAATTGGTTTTTACTATCCGGCCCTGAACCGGGAAGTGGTTTTTGAAGCGGCTCTGCCGCAGCATTTTGCGCAGCTGTGGAGCTCGCTATAGACGCGGGTCGCGCCCCGGCGACTGCGCGGCGGGGCGGGCGCGCGAAGCATGAGGTTCGAGCGGCGGATACTCGATCGCTCAACGCGTGCGGCGCGCGCTTTGCGCGGGGAGGGGCACGATAGTATTATAGGAGACGGCACACTCTTCTTCCGGTGTTTCGCACAAACGCACATGGTGCATTGATGCCCAAGAAAACGTCTGTCCACTCGTCGATCGCCAAGGTTTCGGCCTATCTCGACAAGGATAAGGTAAAGATTGACAATATCCTTGACAAGATGGAGCGCACGTTTCTTCCGGTCGGCTCCCGCATCGGCAAGTACCGCATCATCGAGGAGATCGACCGGGGCGGAATGGCGGTCGTCTACAAGGCGACCCAGCTCGACTTGGACCGGGTGGTGGCGCTGAAAGTCCTTCCGGCCAATGTCACGATAAACCGCCGCTTCGTCGAGCGCTTCCTCTCCGAAGCGCACGCGGTCGCCAAGCTCAACCATCCAGGCATCGTGAGCATCCATGAAGTGTCGATGGAAAACAACGTCTATTTCCTTGCCATGGACTATGTGCCCGGCACAAACCTGTTCCATTTCATGAACCAGCGCAAGCCGAAGCTGGTGGATGTCCTGGAGATTTTCATCCAGTTGGCCGATGCGCTTGCCTATGCGCACGACCAGAGAATCCTGCACCGCGATCTCAAGCTCAACAATGTTATCATGCGCGACAACAAAGTTCCCGTGCTCATCGATTTCGGGCTTGCGAAGGCGCTGGAAGATCAGGAGGACAGTCTGACCAAGACTGGGGAGATAATGGGTTCGCCGGCCTACATGGCGCCGGAGCGAATCCTGGGAAGCGGGGCGGACGCCCGAAGCGACATCTGCTCGCTGGGCATCATGCTGTACGAAGTGCTGACGCTGAAGAACCCGTATCTCGATCCGCGAAGCATTCACCAGACGACATTGAACGTCATTGAAGCCGACCCGGTGGGTCCGCGCAAACTCGTCGGCTGGCTTCCGGTGGAGATGGAAGCGATCACGCTGAAAGCCATGCACCGGGAACCGCAGCTGCGATACCAGACGATGAAAGAGTTTCGCGACGATCTGCTTCGGTACCAGCGGGGCGACCAGGTACTCGCCAATCCGCCGTCGTTGTGGTCGAAGCTTCGCCATGTGGTGCGCAAGCATTGGCCGGCAATCGCAATCGGGCTGACCGTGCTCGTGTTTGCCGCAGCACTTGCCACGCTCTTGTACTTCCAGAGCCGAAGGGAGCGGTGGAACTGGAAGCTGATTACCGAAGAGCGGTTCGACAAGGCTCCGGGGCCCGACGCGTGGTTCGTGTACAGCGATGTTGGCGGCGTGCAGGGCGCGAATTGGCGGGTCGGTGATGGGGTGCTGCGGGTGGGGGGTGAAGGGTACTCGTATCTGAGGTTTGAGCGCTTTTTCACCCGCGATCTGAGGTTCGAATTCGACATCGCGGCCCCGTCCGGCGCGCTGCGCGACGTCGGGTTTTTCATCTGCGGCGACGATCCCTCCGACGGCTACAGTTTCCATATCCACCGCGGCACCGCCGCCGAGAATGGTATCACCTATTCGGGCTCCCAGTTCATTTTCGCTGAATACGAACCGGTGACATTCCCCGCAAGCACATCGTACCATGTCGTTGTGGAAAAAGTGGAAAGCACGATTTCGTTCAAACTCAACGACGTACTCGTGTCACGAGTATATGACTTTTTTCCGCCGCTGGGCAAGTGCCACCAGAATGTCGGTTTCTTCGCACACGGCGGCGACTTCACCATAGATGACCTTCTCGTGTACCGGCTTGCAATGCCGGAGCTGGCCAGCCCGACTATCATTGCCGACCGGTTCTGGGAACATGGCGATTTGGATGCGGCGCTGAGCGAATACAGAGATCTGCTGATTGAGGTCCCGCAACAGGATATTGCGCACACCGTCAATGTCCGCATGGCCGACTGCCTCATCCGTCTCGGCGATTTCGATGCTGCCGACGCGATGTTGGCGCAGGAGCTGGTGGTGAGCGGCAAGAGTGAATCCAACATCGCCCAGATTCTCTTCCTGCAGGCCATGCTCAACGACCGCCGCGGCGATCATGACCGGGCCGACAAGATCTTTTTCGATATCGCCGAACGCTTTGGCGCAAGCCCCCTGAACCAGTCGGCCGTCGCGCAGCTTCTGCTTCGCGCCCTTGCCGAGCTCGACAGGGACAGCGTGGGCGCCCCCGAGGAGCGGATAGCTTTGCTGGCGCGCAGATACCCGAGGGCGGCTGCGGCGTGTGGGCGTGCGCATCTCCAGGTCTTGCGCTACTTTGCGCAAAGGGGCATGGTCGAGCGGGCACGAAGGACACTGGAGCAGATCGGTGCTCTCTATGAGAAGAACGCTGCACTCCAGGCAGAGGCCAAGACGGTTGCTGCCGAAATGTATCTGGGCAAGCGTAAGAAACAGCAGGCAATCGATTTGTTGAACCAGGCTGTTTCTGCGCACGAGCCCACCCAGGCCTCATGGCGCGCTTGGTTGGGGCTTGCCGACATCTACGAGCATGACCGCAACTTCGGCGACGCGATGACCATCTACCGCAAGGTATACGAGGAGTCCCCCAAGACCGCTGCTGTCCGCTGGGACGCGCGGATACGAATGGGCGAGATTGCCCGCATGGCATCGTTCGAAGAGGATCCTCATTCGATATTCAAGAGTGTTGTCAAAAGCGGCCAACCCTTTGCTCTGCCGCGGCTTGTCGCGCAGTTCTATGCGGGAGAGATTTCCACAGAGATGTTCGCGGCGCAATGGAGGCAGATGGAGAAGGATTCCCCACTCTACCTATACCATATCGCGCGCAAGGCCCTCATGGAGGGCGAATGGGCACCGTCGCATGCCTATTTCGGGAAGTACCTCAAAGAGCTTTCCCCCGACTCATGGGAATATGTCAAGGCGTATGCGCTCAAGACCTACACCGAGCGGCGATAGCGCCGCGCCTTCACACGCCTTCCCCGCTCACATCGACACAGGCGCAGCCAATCCGTAGAGAGTCTAGCGGTTGGCGATCTGCAATCCAAACAGAACAAGCAGCGCAAGGCCGACAATGGCGGCGGCGATGCGCACGGCCAGTTCAAGGCGTCGCGACGGTTCGCGACGTTCGCCCGTTGCCTCCTGCGCGCGCGTCCGTGCGGGCGAAGCTTGGGGCTTCGGACCGGAAGAAGGCGGCTGTCGGGATTGGGGACCGGGACGAAGGATATCCTGCAATGTCTCTTCGAAAAACGGATCCTTTTTCTGTGACATCGCTCCTCCCTAACGTGAGGGCTGATTGTCGGATTGTACAGGATTTGGTCTCGTAACAGACTACCTTGAAGAGAGTTACACCTGCTTCTGTCTTGCGCGCAGCTGCCGGCGCAATTCCTTGCGCCATCGGTCGTATTTGCTTATATTAATCGTTCTCTCATGAAACACACTAACTATTCTCCATTCAAGGAACCATGTCGCGAGAGGCCGTAGGTAAAAAATATGTAGATCTCCATATTCACTCAACATATTCCGACGGCACCAGCTCGATACGGGAAATAATCGAGTTGGCATTTCAGAAGGGCCTTCGGACGATTTCCATCACCGACCACGACTGCATTGACGGCTATCCTTTTGCGCGCGACCTGGGCACCGGTGTTGGATTGGAAGTGATCCCGGGACTTGAGCTTTCGAGTGAGATTGGGGGTGTCGACATTCACATTCTTGGCTACTTTGTGGACATCCACAATGCCGCCTTGGGTGAGAAGCTTCGGGAGATGAAGGAAGCCCGGTTTCACCGGGCAAAGAAGATTGTCTCCAACCTCAACGGGCAGGGAATTGACCTGCGTTTCGAAACGGTCCTCAATATTGCAGGTGAAGGCGCTATCGGGCGTCCGCACATTGCGGCGGCGATGCTCAAGGAAGAGCTCATCTATTCGTTTCGCGAAGCATTCGAGAAGTACATCGGCTACGATTCTCCCGCCTACGTCGAGAAGACGACGCTTCGGCCGCGGGAGGTCTTTCAACTGATCCTCGATGCGGGAGGTCTGCCCGTTATCGCGCATCCGGGCGTGACGGGTGTCGACGAGCGTCTGCCGGAGTTCATCGGCGACGGTCTGGCGGGCATCGAAGTGTACCACTCCGAACACCCCGCGGCAATACGCAGATATTACCTCAAATACTGTCAGAAGCACAGCCTGGCGTTTACCGGCGGATCCGATTTCCATTCGCCCGCGCAGATGAAGAGCGATCTGGGAACGCCGAAGGTGCCGCACGCCGCGGTCGAGAGTCTTGTGGAGAAGTACCATGCGGTTTTCAACCGGGAGCTTGCGCTATGACGGTTGTGCCGGTTGTTCTCGCCGGCGGTGTCGGTGAACGGTTCTGGCCCTTGAGCCGCTCGTTCAGGCCCAAGCAGCTTCTCCCCATTGTGAGCGGCAAATCGATGATCGAAGAGACGCTGGCCCGCGCGCGTCCGTTCTGTTCGCGCGGCGTGCGACCGCTCATCGTCACCGGCACGGGCATCGCCGCCGCTCTGCGCAAAGCCCTTCCCAAATCGGTTCGCTA
>Ga0307426_1002517_pt1 | contig 11383 bp, 10 predicted proteins | sample SalMarWE160340MG_FD_202165 | JGI IMG/M metagenome (GOLD analysis project Ga0307426, IMG submission 202165) | Salt marsh sediment microbial communities from the Plum Island Ecosystem LTER, Massachusetts, United States - WE1603-40 | ecosystem: Environmental > Aquatic > Marine > Intertidal zone >... | reverse complement strand
ATCAAGGGAATTAAAAGCACATCTCTCTATCAGAATCTCTCCAAGCACGAATTGCCTGTGGAACAGCCTTTGAGTTCTGACACATCTTCAAGCAGCGAGTGCATACGCCGAGCATGTCTTCGAAAGCTGATTTTTCAACATCTTTAAAACAGCAAACGGGTAGAATAGGACCATCATGAAACGCGTTGCGGATAAAGCTCTACAAGCCTACCGCGCCCGGACTTACAGAACTGCGCCGGGTACCCGCCTCCAAACCCTGGAAGAAGCACTCGAATTCGTCGAGGCGCGCGGCTTTGTGACGTTCTGGCCGATTCAGGCGTTCGATCTCCCCAGTCTGTGGACTGCGGTGGCGGGCGACCGTCCCGTGGCCAACGAGCACGACGACCCTGGTCACATCACCTGGGGTTGGAAAGACCAGATGCTGGATAAACGCCAGTGGTATTATGGAAAGCTGCTGCGCGGAAAAGCCACGGTCGTCAGTCTCGAGGTCATTCCCTTTTTCTACGCCCTCTCCGACCGCGTCGCGGAAATCGATGACTACCGTCTGGCGTACGAAGATGGGCATTTAACCTACGAGGCGTACCGCGTGGCGGAAGCATTGTTGAGGAACGGGCCTCAACACACAATCCGGCTGCGCAGGCTGGCTCACCTCAGCGCCAGCCAATCGAAATCTCGTTTCAACAAAGCGCTCACCGATCTGCAGCGCGGCTTGTGGGTCGTGCCCATCGGCATCGCCGAAGCTGGTGCCTGGCGTTATGCCTTCATATACGAACTCTTCGACCGCTGGTTCACGAACGTTGCAGCACGAGCCAGACCGATCACGCTCGCAGATGCACGCACCGCACTCACACGCCGCTATCTCGACTCGGTCGGCGCTGCGACGGCGCAAGACATCGTCCGGTTGTTCCGCTGGCGCCTGAAGGAAACCGAGAAAGCGCTGCGGAAATTAGCGAGTGAGGACCTGGCCGTGCCGTGTGAGGGTGAGCGCTGGGCGACCGCCAAGCTCTGGGATTGATCGCAGCGGAGGATGTGGGGACAGGTTTGAACCGCCCACAAGGACCCAACAGACTCCGCCGAGATCCTCACTCGACGCCAAATCTCATGGATGTATATTAAGGAAGCACCCTGGCGGGTGCTTCCGGGATCGGCGAAATCTTCCAACAGGCTTTCTTAGGCCCGAACGTAATCGACCCACTCGCGCCGCAGCGAATTTTTCCGCAAACGGCGGATCGCTTGCGCTTGAATCTGGCGCACGCGCTCGCGCGTGATGCCCATCTTCTGGCCGACTTCATTTAATGTATGCTGACGCGTGCCGTACAGGCCGAAGCGCAATTGCAGAACGCGCACTTCGCGCGGCGGCAGCGTATCCAGAAGATCCTTCATGCGCTCCTTTAGCAGAACCTGCCCGGTTTTATCTTCCGGCGGCGGCGCTTCTTCATCTTCGATGAAATCGCCGAGCACGGCGTCATCATCTTCTCCGACCGGCAGCTCGAGGGACAACGTGTGCTTGGAAAATCGCAACATCTTGGCGACGTTCTCGGGTTTGTCCCCCAGGGCCTCCGCCAATTCTTCCGTTCGCGGGAGCCGTCCCAGGGATTGAATCAAGCTGTGCCGCACGCGGTACATTTTGCTGATCCGCTCGCCCATGTGCACCGGTAGTCGAATCGTCCGGCCCTGATCCGCCACCGAGCGGGTAATCGCTTGGCGAATCCACCAGGTTGCATAGGTCGAGAATTTATAGCCGCGTTTGTAATCGAACTTCTTCGCCGCGCGCATGAGTCCGATGTGGCCCTCTTGCACCAGGTCCATCAGCGGCATACCTCGTCCGCAGTATTTCTTGGCCACGCTGAACACGAGACGTACGTTCGCCAGGATCAAATGCTCGCGTGCAGCCACGCCGTCCTCGATCAAGCACCTCAAATCGGCACGCTTCTTGGCCGAGCCGTTGGCTTTTGCGAGTTTGCAACTCGCATCGCGGCCGCGCTCGATGCGTTTGGCGAGGATAACCTCCTCCTCACGCGTGAGTAGGGGAACTCGCGCTGCCTGGCTGAGATACGTACCGATGCTGTCGCCGGCATCGGCCGCATCGATCGTGCGCTGGTTCTGGAACTCCTCATCCGCATCCTCATCCCGGGCAATCTTCGTCGCCGCTTCGACAGAGGATTCCTGCTCGACGTGGTTCCCAGCAATGTAGCCGTTATTCGAGTAGGGAATGCCCGCAGAAAGGAGCGCGTTGAACAGCTCGTCCAGCAGATCGACGTTCTCCTCCGCCTGGGGAATCACGGCCAGAATGTCGTCGAGATTGACGTAGCCTTTCTCCATCCCGAGATCGATGAGATGTTCGACTGATTCCGACTCTGCCGTCAGGGGATTACGCTCACGATTGCTGCTGCTCTTCGCGGTTTTAGAATCCAAGGTATCGATTTGAACTCCTCCTCTCCATTCGCGCCATTCACCTCCTAACAACCCATACCTGCGTCTCTCCTCATCGTTCAGCGAGACATAAACCCAACAACTCACAGAACTTGACTAATACGCAAGGATAGGCTTCTGGCACGAAGGTGAATTGATCGCATCTATAGTATGCCACAACATGGTTAACGTTTCCTTAATCAATTACCGCCGACTTACATGCGCCAACCTTAAAAGAAAACGCCGCCACGGTGACGGCCGGCGCAATCTCCGGCGCACACCGTGGACCAACGTCGCCCTGTCGTTCGTGCCTGGACTTCATTCCGGCCCGTCGATTCACTCGATGAGCACGAGTAAACAACTCTCCCCCTATGTCATCGTCTGGAATCGGAGCCGTACTACGTTTCGATACCGGCTGAATTTTTCCCTGGAATGGAAAGGCCGGACACGCAGTGTATTACGTTATTCGTCTACCCGTACGATGCTTGTGTCAACGTATCAAGCCGCGTAACAGAATCGCCAAACCCGCAACGATGACCGCCAGCGGCAAGATCACCTGCCAGGTGCCCAAAGCCAGGCCGAACAGAATGGCGGCCCAGATGATGCTCCCCACAATGGGTCTGCGATACATCGGCACGACGAGACGAATGACGATCTCGATCAGGACGAGCAATCCCGCGCCGAGGAAGAAAACCCGCCAGCCCTCGGTATCGATGAAGGGGATTTCGAAAGGTAATTCGCTCGTCGGCAGATTGAGACGGGCGATGAAGTCGGTCAGGACGGGCAAATTACCGGTGTTGTTCAACAGCAGCACCACACCGGCCCAGATTAAAAACGCGGCAAACGACAACGAACTCACGGCGTCCTGACGGTCTTTCTCGTCCACACCTTTTTCTTCCCGTTTCTGGACTTCTTTTTCATCAAAGCTTTGATCGGCCATCGTTTCCTCCTCCAACACATTGAGATCTCAAAATCGAAAAGTGCTTCACGCTTGCCGTTCCCAATATCAATCTACTTTTTATTACCTTTTTTTCGTTCCAGGTTTCTATTCGGCATCGCACGATGCGTTTCCATGGACTCTCGGCTATGCAGTTAGCTGTTCTCCACGATCAAGTTCAACCGCGGAACAGTGTAACACCGCCGATGAAATTAACCATTTCGATGTTCAGCTTTTTCTTGGCGCCATCGTAATCGTCACTCTTCCAATCGATCGGGGTGAGAAGCCCGCCCATTTTTTTCCCAAATATCTTCGAATCCGTAATGAGCGCGATGCTATCGACGGAAACAGCGACGTCTTCAGGGAGGCGAATCTTGAGATCGGCGATGAAACCATACAGTTTCACCACGGTTTCCCCGGCGGGCACGTTTGCTTCCCGCAGATCCATTTTTACGTCCCCGATGAAAGACCAGTACTCCGCGTCATGCGCATCCCATTCCCCCATCTCGCGGGTATCGCCAAACAAACGGATGTTGACGTCGGTCTCCGAACTGACCATACGCGGGCGTACAATGATCAACACACCGACGAGGATAAACACCAATGGCCAGAAGAGAGATCCAAAGTCGATATTGACAAAAATGTTATCCAATAAAATAAGCAGACCCAAAAAGATCAGCACACCCCCCATCCAGAGTTGCCCCTTGTCACGCATAATCATCCTCCTATCGCGTTCACCCATCGCAGGTTCATTAAGATCGATCCCCAGGCACGTGGAAAATCATGTGCTCGCTTCGCCGAGCCACGCTGCGCTTTTCCAATTATATTGTGAAAACACGACATTTCATCCTCCCTACGCGTGCGCGCGAACGTCCGACATCACCAGCGCTCGATCATCGTTGCTCCGAGGTTTCGGGTGGTAAACGCAAACGCGTTCCGGATCGACCGTTCTTCATAAGGCTATACGCTTCAGCCTGCTTCAAAGTTGCATCCACATGATGGGTATCGAAGTATTGACAATACAAACATTTGTTCTATGATGGACGAGAAAGCATCCCGTTGAGTAAACGGAGGACGTAAAGGAGCAGGACGTGCCCGAACTGCCGGAGATTAGCGCACGATCGAAAGAAATGAAAGACACGTTGGTCGATAAGACCATCCAACATATCGAAATCCTTCAACCCAAATCGCTGAACGTTCCCGAGAAAGAATTTATCCGGGCGTTGACGGGAGCCACGATATGCAACGTCAGCAGCCGGGGGAAGTGGATTTTCGTCGAAACCGACCAGGGATGGCTGCTGCTCAACCTGGGTATGGGAGGTGAAATTTTGCTCACGCCGTGCGACGAGCAGCCTGAGAAGCGCCGCTTGAGTTTTCGTTTCGACGACGGAACGTGCCTGTCGATCAATTTCTGGTGGTTTGGCTATGTCCACTATATGCCGAGCGGCAGTCTCCAGGAACACAAGATGACCGCGAAACTTGGCCCCCAAGCCATCGACCTCACAGCGCAGGATTTAAAACAAATCATCGCCAACCGCAAAGCACGGGTGAAATCATTCCTTCTCGACCAGAGTTCGATCGCGGGAATCGGCAATGCGTACGTACACGACATCCTCTTCCTCGCCAAGCTTCATCCACTGCGCACCTTGAATACCTTGTCCCAGGATGAGATTGAACGCCTGGCGGGAGCCATCCACGCCGGTCTCCAACCCAGCATCGACAAGGGGGGTGCATTCTATGAAGTCAATCTACAGGGAGAAAAAGGGGGCTTCACGATGGAGGACATTCTCATCGGGTATAAGGAAGGGCAGCCTTGTCCCGCATGCAAGACCGAGATCGTAAAGATCAAGACGGGAAGCACGAGCAGTTTCATCTGCCCCAATTGCCAACCCATCGATGAATGACCGCGTATGTGCGCTGCGTCTCCGCTTCAAGACAAGCACGCCCGCGAACGGTAAACCTCGGGGTTACGCCTTACCGCGAACGCGTATCGCCGCTCCTCCCTGAGCGGGGCACTTGTATTCGCAAATCCCGCAGCCGATGCAAAGGTGGTCGAGAACGGACGGACGCTGCACGGTCACACTTTCACCATAGTCGTCGAAGACCGTCGCTTCCTCCAGTTTGATGGCTTTCTCCGGAACGGGACACATTTCTTCACACACGATGCAAGGCACCCCTTTCGACCAGGGCAGACATAAATCCTTGTCGATGTTGGCAGTCCCGATCACCGCACGGCGTTTGTCGTCCAGTCCGAGGGCCGGAATGGCGCCCGAGGGGCACGACTGGCCGCAAGCGTTGCAGCCGTAATTACAATAGCCCAGGCGCGGCACCAGACGCGGCGTCCAAAAACCTTCCGCACCCGCTTCCGCAAGCACGGGCTGCAAACCGGAAGTGGGACAAACGCGAATGCATTCGCTGCAGCGCAAGCAATGCGCCAGAAACACGTCCTCCGCCCCGACACCCGGCGGACGCAGTAAAAATGTATGGCGGTTCTTGCTTCGGATTCCGCTTTCCAGCACCGCTACACCTATCACCCCGGTCGCCATCGCCATCAGTACGTCCCGGCGCGCCGGATCGTAGGGACGCAGTGCGTCGACGCTGATGGTCGGCTGGAGACGAATATCGTCCGCGGGACAGGTGACAAAACAATCCAGGCAGAGCGTACAATCCGCAGGGGCAATCTCATACTTCGGCTCGTCACGGATGGCATCCAACTGGCAGACACGCGAACACCGTGCGCAGGCTTTGCACGACTCGCCGATAAACGGACGGAAGATCGATATTTTGGAAAGAAAGCCCAACAATGCGCCCAGAGGACAGAGGTAGCGGCACCAGAAACGTTCCGCAAATACATTCAAAGCGAGAATAGTGAAGAAAGTAAAGGCGATGAGCAAGCTCGATGAGAAAACCTGGGGTTCGATGGGTATTATTCGACCTCGCAGCAGCCGCTCGAGTTCATTCACCGCCGGCCGCAGTGCAGGCAGCTTATAAAGGGTCTGTTCGATGGCGGTGACGCCCTTGTCGAAAGCGGGCAGGATAACCGTGGACATGGAACGCGTGAGCAGCGTCAGGGGATCCAGAACGAACAAAGACAGATTGCCCAGGATCGCCGCTGCCAGCATCACCAGGAGCAAGATTCTTCCCACCCTGCGCCAATCCGCGGATGGCTGCTGCCTGCGCTTCTTCGGCGATCGAATGCGAAACCACTCCAGAATCGTGCCGAGAGGACAGAACCATCCACACCAGATCCTCACGAACAGCAACGTCAACCCGATGGTGACCAGCGCCAACGCGAGCTTTGGAATCCAGGATCGGGAAGCGATCATCGCACCCACGGCGAGCAATGGATCGAGTCGAAAATACAAATCGGCCAGAGGGAACGCCGTCCGCTCTGGCGATATCGCAAAGAACAAATACAGATATAGACTCAAACTCAACACCTGGGTCAACTGGCGCAGGCGGCGCCAAATTTGATTCCGTTTTCGTCCACCTTTTCGATGTAATTCCAATAGGACACACCCTCTTCGTATGGAGATCATTTTTCACTTATTTTATTTCCCATATTTTAGTGAGGCAACCTCAGAAGATTTGCAATGTCACGAGTAATACAAGAGATGCTGGAAAGCTTACATACACAGAGATATATAAAATAAGTAACTAGGATTCACCCACTACGAACTTGGTGATCGCATTAATCCCACTCTATACCCGCCTGCGGCACAGGTTAAGTAGTATGTTGAAATCAGGGATCTTTCATGGTACGCTTCACTTTGATTATCCTGCTTTAGCGCAATCATTTCTTAACGCTATGGTTTACAACCAAATTTAGGAAAATTATGAGTGAAATTCAATTGGCTTTATCAGAATCAAAGAAGTGTTCCTTAATTATCACATTCAATATAAAACCACAAAACAGGTTTATCAGCGAAGGATGAGGCTCCAATCGCAAGACAAGGACCTACATCCACTTATTGTACAGGCAAGTATATCTGCAACCCCCCGATAACCGCTCAAGCAAAACTCGCAAGACAGATAACTTTTGAGGGATTAATGAATATCACAATATTGAATTCGTTTTCTCGACTGGGCAAATTCATCAATCACAGATCAAAATATCTTTACACCGCCTGCCTCCTATCACTCAGTGCAGTCAGTATATTGTTACTCGTTGAGATTACTCGCAGACACGGTATTGGATTCCAGAACGACTCAGTTACCTATATCGCCGGAGCTAGGAATTGGCTGCAGGGTTACGGTATCAGCTGGATCTCAGGCGGAGGAGAAGTTGTACCAATCACTCATTACCCGCCATTGTATTCCTTACTCTTGGCTGGTCTTCGTGTAATTTCGATCCCTTTACGTGAAGGTGCAAGGATTATTGGCATTGCTTCCCTTGGTATCAATATATTTCTTGTCGGTGTCTACGCCAACCAAGTGACATCTTCGAAAATCATCTCCTTGTCTGGCGTATTAATGTTCCTGCTCGCACCAGGTATACTAACTGTCCATACATGGGGCTTAACAGATAGTCTTTACCTTATGTTTTGCATTATTGCCATATATATGATGGCTAAATACCTCTTGGAAAGAAAGATTGTATTTTTAATTACCAGTGGAGTCGCAGTTGGCCTAGGGTACTTATTAAGATACGTAGGAATTAGTCTTTTCATTACTCTTGCTCTTTGTTTAATCCTTGATGCATTCTTTCGAAAAACAAAACTACAGAAAAACTTTATACTCTTCTCTGTGATTTCATTAGCTCCTATAACACTATGGTATCTTCGGAATCAATTATTAACAGGTTCAATTTCAACCTATCGATTCATAATCTACTCAGGCAACCAAAGAGATATGGTTAATGGTCTCTCAATAATGATGGATTGGTACTTACCAGGTCGGATTGTTAACTTTCTTGATACATATACGATAGTAATGGTACTGCTGATTTCTATATTGCTCATTTTCCTTGCAATTTTCGGAATTATCATGATCCGACAACACAAAACTCCGGGCAACGGTGAAGCACTAAATCACCCATATTGGACATTACCCACCTTGTTCTTCTGTATTTATATTGCTATCTTATTTGGATCTGCAGCGTTCACGTATGTGCCACCAGTTATCGATGAGAGAACTCTCGCGCCGGGATATCTAGCCAGTTTATTTGTACTTCTTGGATTTGCATCGTATGTTTGGGGAACAAGAAACCGAATCGCTCGAGTAGGTATGATACTTGTGATCGGTCTCTTGCTTTTTAATAAGTATTCTTGGACAACTGGACTGGCGACACAAACTCGTTTCAACGGTTTAGGTTATGCCAGTCTAGCATGGAAGGATTCAGAGACTATACAAGCCGTGAGAGAATTGAATACCTCAATCATCTATACCGATAATGATAAGGCTATGTACATGCTCACGGGCAAGAATTCGTATATTATTCCTGCTTTCTTCCATGCTCATACAGCAGACCTATTCCCAAACTACGAATCTCCGGATATTTTTTGGGAACGCATGCAAGAAGAAAACGCAATCCTTGCCCTAGTTGGGGAAATAGCTGGTGCCCCAGGTGGAAAGACAAACGAGATCATATCAGAAGAATTAACTCTGTTGGCAAAGTATCATGACGGTGCAATCTACATTTACACAGGCAACCCTCCCGGCAACCCTTGAAATCAAAAATTCAAACTAAAGACAGAATTCGTGGGATGGATACCATCCCACGAAGCTTTTTCTTGATTGGGTATATTAGTTGTATGACATTTGGGCCATATCTATTGGATTTGGACCTTTTCCATGGTATTCTATAATCAACACACATCTTGAAACATGCCAAGGATTTTCAGGCGAACATTGTGCAATCGGAATATTATTATGCATAAAGCAAGGGGGGCTTGTTTGCCGTTTGACGCGCATGACCAGGAGGAGGGCAAATGAGTCAAGAAGAACGAAAGTGGCATCCCATACTCGATCCCGATAACGACGCGCGCGCAGAACGATTTACAACGACAGATTGGTTCTTAAAACTCAAGGAAACGGAAAAATACCTCGATCGCACGACCGTCCAATTCCTGAACGCCCAACGCCAGATTCAAGAGATGAATGACGTCATGGGTTGGCTCTTGAAGATCAGCGAAAAGGTGTATTTAAAGAAGTACCGCTCGGCGCGCAAATGGCTCGATAAAGCGTTGATTCGCTATCCCTGGCTCTTCATGTACTTTAACGAAAGCCGCATCGACACGGCGAATTTGGTCGCCGGAGAAGAAGATACTCTAGAAGCGGAATAGATCAAGGCTTCTTTTAAGGTTTGTAGATCAAGGCGAAACCCCCAACACCGCCGAAAACGATGGGCAGCTAACGTATGTGTGCCGCGCACTCCCACAGGCAAGTTTCGTCCATCTCCCGCATGAATTCAGAACGCCCCGGATAATCATCATTTCGATTGTTATGGAATAAGTTGCTGTTCTTTTCTTTTACCATTAACGGCAATGAAATATCGACAGACCGATATAATGGACTCGGTATCTCGCACCGGGCGATTTTTTGGTAATGGAGGCAGCTGATGGAAAACCTGCGGCGGTATGGAAAGGCACCCTTCCGCGTGGCCGTCGTGCATGGCGGACCGGGCGCGCCGGGCGAAATGGCGCCGGTTGCCCGTGAGCTCGAATCGGATTGGGGCGTACTGGAACCACTGCAGCGCGCGAATACGATTGTCGGCCAGGTCGAGGAGTTGCACACCGTTCTGGCGGAGTACGCCGACCCGCCGATCGTGTTGATCGGATTTTCCTGGGGCGCCTGGTTGAGCACTTTGTTCGCAGAACGATTCCCGCGCATGGTCAGCAAATTGATCCTCATCGGCAGCGGAAGTTTTAAAGAGGAATACATCGCCGATATGCAAGCCATGCGGCTTGGACGTCTTTCCCCGGCCGAACGGAGGGAACTGACCCAGCTTCTGGAGACCATGACCATCCAGGAGGAAGCGGTTAAGTCTGTGTTTCGACGCGCCGGAGAGTTGTTTTCAAAAGCAGATGCCTTCGATCCGCTGCCAATAGAGCGCGATATCGTCGATTTCCAGGTCGATGTCTATCGAGGCGTCTGGCCGGAAGCCGCCGAACTGCGCCGCAATGGGGAACTCCTGGCTTCTGCCGCACGCATCCGGTGCCCGGTGGTCGCCGTCCATGGCGATCACGATCCCCACCCCGCCGAGGGAGTCCGTGCGCCACTCGAAACGTTGCTTCCCGAGTTTCGTTTCTTTCTTCTCGAACGTTGCGGCCACAAACCCTGGATCGAACGACATGCCAGGGAACATTTCTATGAAATACTTCACGCTGAAATACTGGCGATTCTCGAAACGTGAAGAAAACGGCCATGACGACCAAGTAAGCTCGCCGCCATTTGGCGGTCAACCTCGTCTGTAACCGAAAATGGATACAGGTACTTCAACATCTCCATCGGAATTGCGACACCATCCATCCGTAGTGACGATTCGATTGCCCCAGGACGAGTCAAGCGGGACGCATCGGTATCATGGATCAGTAGTCTACTCGGCAGGGTATCAGCGTATCGGCGAGTTTTTCGAATCGACCGTGAGAAGAAATAAGAACGAGAAATAAAGCCAGATCCCCGTACAATTCGAAAATGCGGCATTTCACTCAGACTTACGCTCGTTGCCTCCCGAACGCAATACACTGGTGAATGAAGTGAGCCGAACGGCGAATGAACGGATTTGATGCGAATTAATCCATGTATAAAATCGGGAATTTCCTCGACCGAGACGATACAGGGGAAGTTGATCTCGGTTGGCATCCATTATAGAACCGACAAGTTTCAATCAAACTGATACGTGCCAGGACGCGGGATAATCCCCTACTCGTGGCTCGCTCATAATAAGGAGGCATAATAAGTAAGCGCCTCCACAGATCATCTGGCGGCAGCAGCGACAAAGAAAAATTGCACGGCGATCGACGCCGCCCGCCGAACGGCGTTTCACTGGAAAACCGACTCCCTACAGCGTAACACTGAATGCGGATTGCTCAG
>Ga0307426_1002516_pt1 | contig 11383 bp, 14 predicted proteins | sample SalMarWE160340MG_FD_202165 | JGI IMG/M metagenome (GOLD analysis project Ga0307426, IMG submission 202165) | Salt marsh sediment microbial communities from the Plum Island Ecosystem LTER, Massachusetts, United States - WE1603-40 | ecosystem: Environmental > Aquatic > Marine > Intertidal zone >... | reverse complement strand
CCAACATTGTCACCATAAGTCTGCGCTCTGGCTGGCAATCTCAGACATACAAGGTTTACCTAAGAACCATCATGCGAGACAGCGGCGCGTTCGGTCGGGTGTTCTGCATGGGAGAGGATTACGATGCCTTCGAAACAGCCGAAGGGCAAGCATTCACCTGATACCAGGCCTCGATTTGACCAGCTCTTGGACGCTATGGCTCACGGAGAGCGACCGGCTTCGGGAAAGCGAGCAGCAAAAGGCGGAACATCAACTCGGGCGACTTCCGCAGGTTGTGACGGTACTCGAACTCCCAAAGGTACTTCTGCAAGTGCTGCTTCGAAACGGAAACGTAAGTCCCCGAAATCCCGCGCTTGAGGTTGCCCCAAAACGCCTCGATGGTGTTGATGTGGACGGCGCCGCGCGCCCATTCCTTGATGCTGTGATTGACGGTGCCGTGGTCGAAGCCGAGCAGCCCCAGCTTGCGGAACACGCGGGCTTCGTCGGTGGCCACGGTTGAACGATCCCGCACGTTCTTCATCAACTCGGGATACACGTCCTGCCTATTGCGGCTGGCGATGATGCGCGTGATGACCTCGCCGCCACGCTCTGCCATACCAAGCACGATGGTCTTGTCGGACCGTCCCTGCTTGTCTTTGCCGCCGAGGAAGGTCTTATCGACCTCAACGATGGGATCACCGGGACCGTCACCGCCGAGCGGCCGGTCGCCATCGACTTGCCCCATGTATTTGCGGATTTCATGGCCCATGCGCCACGCGGTCTTGTAGGTGACGCCAAGCTGGCGCTGTAGCTCCTTGGCGGCCACGCCGTTACGGCTCTCGCAAAACAGGAACATGGCGTGGAACCAGGACGTGAGGTTCGTGCGGGTCTTCTCAAACGGCGTGCCCGCAGTCGGGTAGACCTGATGGCCGCACCACTCGCACTCATACGAACGGCGTTTTTTCACCCGGTAGTAGTGCGCGCTTTCCTTGCACTTTGAGCACGTGTGGCGGTCGCTGTAGCGGACACGCATCAAGTGCTCCAGGCAGGCGTCGTCGTCCGGGAACAGGGCGCGGAACTGGTTGAGGGTCATGGGTTTGTTGCTCATAACCCTCTATATAGCACTTCCGCCGCTACATGTCTAGAGGGGATAGTCCCGGTTTGAGCGTCATGCGTATTCGTTGTCACCTCCAGGCGCCCGCTTGGGCATTCCTTCTCGCTACCGTCGCGATCTGCGCCCTGGCCCCATCGTCTTGGGCCGAGGACATCAAAGTCGCCAAGACGAGGAAGCCGCCTTCGGTTTGTGTTGGCCTCGATGAGAGCGCCTGCAGCGGCAAGGCCGAGTGCTATTGGCGCAAGGCGGCCCTGATGAAGACGGGCAAGACGCGCAGGGCGCACTGCCGCATAAGGCGGTCGGCGGCCAAGAACGCGCCGGCCTGAGGCTGCTTGGATCGGTCCGCAGAAGCGGGTTCACGTGCGCGAGGTCAGGCCAAGCGCATGGATGACAGCATCGTGCTGAAGCTGAGCGGCATGAACATCGCCAGCATCGCCAGCGAGGCCGGCGGCCAAGCCTGTCGCGCAACGCTGTGCCCGCCGTCGGTGCGGTAGCTGGAGAACACCTGCTGCACCGAGACGGCCGCGGCGTCGGCTGCCTCCATCGCCGCGACGTTGGCCTCCGCCGTGGGCCAGGCCACCGCGCGTGGCACGCCCGAGGCGATCAGCATGAAGGCCATGGGCCAGGCAGCAGACGGCGCAGCGAAGGGCGCGGCGAACGGGAACATGGCGAACCATGCCCGGAAGGGGTCGTAGCCGGCGCCGGCGAACGGATAGCCCGGTGCAGCCGAACGGGGCTGCGGCACAGCCCAGGCAAACGGCCACAGCGGTGCGGGAGCCGCCTCCTGCCGGGGGGCCGGCATCGGCACCGGCCAGCTCCAAGCAGCCTGCGACGCGGAAGCGTCGCGCTTGGCGGGCGCGCCGGTCGGAGCCAGGACACCCGCCCAAAAATCGAAAACCTGGTCGGCAAATGCGACGTAGGCGGCCGTCGTCGCCGCCGTATAGCCAAAGGCGGCGTCGGTGCACCGGCGCGTGAAGCGTTCCTGCAGGTGGGTGTCGAGCATGCTGCGTCGCCTTTTCGCCGCCTCTCGGAGGACGCCGGCTGGCGCAGGACGGACTCACGGGCTGCCGGGCTTGGGCGTGCGCAAACAAAGCCTAAACCGTTCGCTGCGCCGCAACAACATCAATCGCAGCACCGGCATAAGAATTGCCTAAGCCCAGGCCACAACGGGCCGTTCCGGGGCCGCGGCTCAGTTCGCCACCTCGGCGTATTTGGCGTCTGAGGTCGGCTCGTCGTCGGCCTCCTCGGCCTCGTCCGCCGGCGCTTCCTCCTTCGCAGCCGCCTCGCGGCTGCGGCCGCCGGCGCCGCGGCCCGCCGCCAACCAGTAGGCAAGGCCGCCGAAAAAGCCCACGGTCAGGAAGGCCCGGATCGCGTAGTCGTTGACGATGGACGGCTGTCCCCCGACCTCGGACATGTACTCGGCGCCGAACCCGGCAAGCGCGATCGCGATGCCCACGACGACGTAGTAGATCCAGGAGCGAATGCGCCGCCACTCGGCGAGGGCGATGGCGACGAGCGCGAACGGAAGGGCGAAAATAGCCGAATGCGTCGCCGCAAGCAGTGACAGCACACCGGCGGTGCCGAGCCGGTCCGACCACAAATTCTCCGGCAGCGTTGCGATATCGGCGGGCGTGATCACGAACGCAATGGTCGCCACCCCGGCGACCAGGCAGGCCACCACATAGCCGAACAGAACGCGAAACAGTGTCCCAAGCATGCTCGTACCCTCACTCACACGTCGGTTGAGCTTACAGGGGCTAGGCCCCAAATCCCAATGAAAATCGCCCCATTGTCAGAGCCAGCCTCTCTCAAGCGCTGCGCCCGGCGAGCAACCAATAGACGAACCCTCCTGCGAACCCCGCCGTGGCAAGGACCTGCCATACGACCTGATCCGCCACCACGACGTTGCCCGACTGCCCGAAGCGCGCCAGCAGCGGAATGGCGGCGAGAGCCGCCCCGCCACCGGCAACGTAGTAAAGGGCCGAGCGGATGCGGGCGATCTCGCCAACGAATACCACGAGAAGCGCCGGCACGATGCTGAGCCCCGTTGTCAGCACGACCCCCTGGTTCATGAGGTCGAGCAGGGCCTGTGCCGCATCGTCCCTGGCCCCGTACTGGTGCAACGTCCCGGTGATGCGCTCCAGCCCCAAGGTCGCCAGCACGAAGAACGAGGCGGCAGCGGCAAAAAAGAGCGCCAACGGCACGAGGATGATGCGGCCAACCGTCTTCCAGAACACGCCTGCCTCAGCCTCCGCTTCCGTCCGTCGCGCCCCCGGCCGACACCTGCGTGCGCTCGCTGGCCTTCAATTTTACGCTCTCTGAGCGCAGCTGCCCGCAAGCTGCGAGAATATCGCGGCCGCGCGGCGTACGCACAGGACTTGCGTATCCCGCCTTGTTCACGATCTCGGCGAACCGCTCGATCTGCTCCCAGTCGGAGCACGCGTACGGCGCGCCCGGCCAGGGGTTGAACGGGATGAGATTGATTTTTGCCGGGATGCCCGCGAGCAACCGAACGAGTGCGCGCGCCTCGGCCAGACTGTCGTTGACGCCCTTCAGCATCACGTACTCGAAGGTGATGCGTTTCGCGTTCGAGAGGCCGGGGTAGTTGCGGCACGCATCGAGCAGCTCGGCGAGCGGATACTTGCGGTTGATGGGAACGAGCTCATTGCGCAATTCATCGTTGGTGGCATGCAGGGAGATGGCGAGCATGCTGCCGGCCTCAGCGCCCCAGCGGCCGATCTCGGGCACGATGCCGGAGGTGGAGAGCGTGATGCGCCGCTTGGACAGCGACAGCCCTTCGCCGTCGGCCGCAACCTCCACCGCTTCCTTGACGCTGTCGAAATTGTAGAGCGGCTCGCCCATGCCCATGAGCACCATGTTGGTGATCTTGCGCTCGCTATCGGGGAGCAAGCCGTGGTCCTGGGGCCTTGCGGCGCCCCAATCATTGCCCGCCTTCGGCGGGACCCAGTCGCCGATGCGGTCGCGCGCCAACAGGATCTGCCCGACGATCTCCTGGGCCGTGAGGTTGCGCACCAGCCGCTGCGTGCCGGTGTGGCAGAAGGTGCAGTTGAGGGTGCAGCCGACCTGGCTGGAGACGCACAAGGTGCCGCGATTGGCCTCGGGAATATAGACCGTCTCGATCTCGGGCGCCCTGGCATCATTGCCCTGCCGCGACAGGCGCAGCAGCCACTTGCGCGTGCCGTCGGCGGACACCTGCTCGCTGACGATCTCGAGCCGCGCCAGCGAGTAGCGGGCGGCCAAGGTCGCGCGCAGTTCCTTCGATACGTCGGTCATCGTCTCGAAGTCAGCGGCGCCGCGCGCGTAGATCCAGCTCCACAGCTGGCCGACGCGCATGCGCAGCCGCATTTCCGGCACGCCGGCTGCCGCCAGCGCGGCGCGCAGGCCGTCGCGGCTGAGGCCCGCCAGCGACGGCTTGGGCTCGGCCAAGGCGGCCGAGGCCGCGGCGGGCGGCGATTGGGAATCGAGAACGAGCACCATGGGAACCTGAATGAAGCGGACCAAGCCTTATCTAGCGACTCTTGCCCGGCCCCGAAAGACGGCAAAATCCCCGGACCGCCGGGCCAAACCCGGCAGCGGGGATCTTTAGGTTCTCGTTTAAACGCGCATCAGGGACAGTCGCATCGTCCCTGAGATCAGATCATGCTGCTCTCAAGCGGCCGGAACCCAGCGTCCAGCGACGTAGCCGAATGCCACCGCGTCGGGGTGCCGTCTTGCCGATTGGCGAAGCTCGTCGGCCTCGCTCACGTCCGCGTCCTTGATCACCTCGACGGCACAAGCAGCCTTGATCGAGCCGTTGAACCCACTGAGCAGGATGACTCTTTTTCCTCGAACCTCTATCCTCGGGCATGCCATGCGTCACCTCCTCGCAGGCAGCAGCGCCGATGGGCAAATCTCTAATGGGGGAGTCTTTCTTCGTCTGCCGCTTCGGCAGACACCCGCCGCGATCGCTGACCACCTACAACAATCACTATAGGTGACTTATGCGACACGCGAAATAACTTTCAGTTACACACACGTAAAGAGAATGTTGACAAAATTAGATGCAACGCAGCATTCGCGTTCTACTTTCCCAGTGGCACATTGAACTTAAGTCGCCCCGTCCAGGTCTCCGGGGTAGCCGCGACGCCGCTCTCGACCGCGCCCGTCGCCTGCACGCTTGCACCGTCCTTTGCCCCGACGGCGACACCCGCTTCGGCTTTCAGGTGCACGTCCTCTGACAGATTCTCGGTCGAGATCGTGGGGTTGAGCTCGGAAAGCTCATCGAAGCCCAGATATCCGCCTACAGCCGCTCGGGGCTCGACAAAGGTGTCGCCCTCCAACTCGAACCGGCGGGAAATCTGCGGCAGCACCTCGACCCTTCCGGTGCCCACCGCCATCGTCTCGCCAGTGCTCCCGTCGCGGATGGCATCCTCCAAATAGACCAGGCCGATGCTCGGCGCGACGCTCCATCCCTGGACTTGGCGGGTGCCGGTGATCTTCGCGCGCACCAGCTGCCGCTCGGTCTCCGCGTCACCGCCCTCCATTCGGGATGCATCCTCGGTTTCGCCCCAGGCGACGCGACCGTCGAAGACGACCCCCGAACCCAGCCTCATGCAGAGGTAGGGGCCGGCCATCCAGCCGGTCGCTGTCATCTCGGTTGATCCATGCGTCGTCGTCTCGATCCCCCGATCCAACTGTGCGAGCGCGCCAACCATGATGTCGGGGCCGATCGTCGAGCGTGTCCCAAGATAAAGCACGCCCAGATTGCCGTTGGTCTCACCGATGTCAGCGGTGGCGCCGTAGTTCTGCATGCGGCCTTCCAGGAACAGGTCGACCAGACCAGGCTCCGGCGGTTTGCCTGGATTTGCGGCAGCCTCGATCTCCGACAGGCTCACGGAGAACGTCACCTGCGTGGGGTTGCCCTGGTCATCGACGGCAATGTTGCTCCCCAGAGGCTTGTCGGGATTGGCGATCGGGGTCGGCGCGCGATCGATGCGAATGCGTTCCGGATCTTGGGCATTGAGGAGATCCTTGCGGCGCGCCAGAAAAGCGGCATTGGCGCCGGCAAGACTTGCCGACGTACAGTTGACGCTGATCGTAGCTGTGCCTTTGGCAGCCGCGGTGAAGCGGAACGTGTACATCTGCGATTGCGGCGCGAGAAAATTGACGACAGCTTGCGATGCATTTCCAATCAGCGTCTGCGGTGCGCCGGCGCCGTCAACCAACACAACCGAGGCCGCTGTGCCTTGCGCCCCCAGAACGGACAGATTGAGGATATCGCCGGCGTCGAGGGCGACCTGGCGCGTGACGGGCTCCGCCAAGGACACGCTCGCATCGAGGGCGCCGCTGCCGGCCGCCTTGCAACCGCTGCTTGGTCCCGCGAATGCAGCGCTCGCCCACATCGCGAGAGCCACTGTAAGCGGCGTAAGAATCGCCGCCTGTAACCGGATCCGTCGTCGCATTTGCTTCCACACGGTTTATGCAGCCCACGTCAAAGAGTGCCGGGATTCGCTTCCTGCTGCATAGCAAAAACGACAGAAATATGGACGACTGCGCAAGGACTTAGCTGCCCCGCGCTGCGCGCATGGCAAGACTGCCTTGGCCTGCTTTAGAGGATGAACTTGGACAGGTCGGCGTTCTTGGCGAGATCGCCGATGCGCGCGTTCACGTACTCCGCATCGATCGTCATCGACTGTCCGCCGCGGTCGGAGGCATCGAACGAGATCTCGTCCAGCACGCGCTCCATCACCGTCTGCAGGCGCCGTGCGCCGATGTTCTCCACGCTCGAGTTGACCAGCACGGCGGCGTCGGCCAGCGCGTCGATGGCATCGTCGGTGAAGGTGAGGGCGAGATCCTCGGTCGCCATCAGCGCCACGTACTGCTTGATGAGGCTCGCCTCGGGCTCGGTGAGGATGCGGCGCATATCCTCGCGCGTCAGCGCCTGCAGCTCGACGCGGATCGGCAGGCGGCCCTGCAGCTCGGGCAACAGGTCGGAGGGCTTGGCCACGTGAAAGGCGCCGGATGCTATGAACAGCACGTGGTCGGTCTTCACGGGTCCGTACTTGGTGGAGATGGTCGTGCCTTCGATGAGGGGCAGCAGATCGCGCTGCACGCCCTCGCGCGACACGTCCCCGCCGATGCGGGCGCCGTCCGTGCGCGAGCAGATCTTGTCGATCTCATCGAGGAACACGATGCCGTTGTTCTGGACGGCATCGATGGCCTCGCCCACGATCTGGTCGGTATCGATCAGCTTGTCGCTTTCTTCCGCGATCAGCACATCGTGGCTGTCGGCGACCGTGATGCGGCGCGGCTTGCTGCGCTGGCCGAAGGCCTTGCCCAGCATGTCGCCGATATTGATGGCGCCGATGGAGGCGCCGGGCGCGCCGGGGATCTCGAACATCGGCAAGCCGCCGCCCGTCTCGGCGACCTGGATCTCGATCTCCTTGTCGTTGAGCTCGCCGTCGCGCAGCCTTTTGCGGAAGCTATCGCGGGTCGCAGGCGAGGCGCCCGCTCCCACCAAGGCGTCGAGCACGCGTTCCTCGGCGCTCTTCTCGGCCTTGGCGCGCACCTCTTTGCGCTTCACGTCCTTGATCAGCGCCAGCGCCACCTCGACGAGGTCGCGGATGATGGAATCGACATCGCGTCCGACGTAGCCGACCTCGGTGAACTTGGTGGCCTCGACCTTTATGAACGGCGCTCCTGCGAGCTTGGCCAAGCGGCGCGAGATCTCCGTCTTGCCGACGCCGGTGGGGCCGATCATGAGAATGTTCTTGGGCAGCACCTCCTCCTTGAGATCGCCCTCTAGCTGTTGGCGCCGCCAGCGGTTTCTGAGCGCGATCGCGACCGCGCGCTTGGCGTCGTTCTGGCCGACGATATAGCGATCGAGCTCGGAGACGATCTCGCGCGGAGAGAAATGAGTCATCGGCGGTGGAACCCTAGTGAGCGGATACGAACTTGAGGCCGACGATGCAGCCGACGAGGCCGGTCAGCAGCGCGACGCGCATGAGCGTTGCTGTTTCGCCGAAGGCCCAGATACCCAACGCCGCCGTCCCCGCCGCACCGATCCCCGTCCATACGGCATAGGCGGTGCCGAGCGGAATGCCTTCCAGCGACCTGTTGAGGAAATAGAAGCTGACGATGCCGAGGGCGAAGAAGGAGGTCGTCGGCGTGATGCGGCTGAGGCCGTCCGTATAGCGAAAGACTGTGGTGGCCGCGACTTCGAGAGCCCCCGCAGTCAACAGGTAGAACCACGCCATACTTGATCCCTTTACAGCTCGCTCCGCTATCGGCTCGACGGCAGAGTTTCGATGACGAGGTTGGTGTTGGTGTAGACACAGATCTCGGATGCGATGCCCATGGCCTTGCGCGCAATCGTCTCCGCATCGAGCGGCTCATCGAGCAGCGCGCGCGCAGCGGCAAGCGCAAAGTTGCCGCCCGAGCCGATGCCCATCACGTGCCGCTCGGGCTCGAGCACATCGCCCGTTCCCGTCAGCACCAGCGTCGTCTCGCGGTCCGCCACGATCATCATCGCCTCCAGCCGGCGCAGATAGCGGTCGGTGCGCCAGTCCTTGGCAAGCTCCACGCAGGCCCGCATGAGCTGGCCGGGATACTGCTCGAGCTTGGTCTCCAAGCGCTCGAAAAGGGTAAAGGCGTCCGCCGTCGCCCCGGCAAAGCCGCCGATGACGTCGCCCTTGCCGAGCCGGCGCACCTTGCGGGCGTTGGACTTGATGATGGTCGCGCCAAGGCTGACCTGGCCGTCGCCGGCGATGACGACATGACCATCTTTACGAATGGTCAGTATGGTTGTCGCATGCCAGGACTGAGGTTGGGCCGCGTTAGGGTCCTGATGGGAGCCAAGGGCTTGCATTGCATTTGCACCCTAGTTGCGTGGCAGGTCGCGAGCCGGCTGGGTTACGGCTCTTTGACTGGAAGGCTCAAGCTGATAAACGCTCGGTTCCGGTGACGCAAGCTATGGCCACGAGAGCTCCTTTGAAGCGGCAAGCCACGATCGAGCGCAAGACCAAGGAGACCGAGATCACGGCCACCGTAGACCTCGACGGCACGGGCGTGTTCGACATCAAGACCGGCGTCGGGTTTCTCGACCATATGTTGGAGCAGCTGGCCCGCCATTCAATGTTCGACATCGCCCTGAAGGCCAAAGGCGACCTGCACATCGACTTCCACCACACGGCCGAGGACTCCGGGATCGTGCTGGGCCAAGCGGTCGCCAAGGCGCTCGGAGACAAGAAGGGCATCGCCCGCTACGCCGACGTGCACCTGCCCATGGACGACACTCTGACGCGGGTCGCAATCGACGTCTCGGGGCGGCCCTACCTCGTGTGGAAGGTGGCGTTCACCAAGCCCAAGGTCGGCGAGATGGACACCGAGCTGTTCCGCGAGTGGTTCCAGGCCTTTGCCCAGAACGCGGGCATCACGCTGCACGTTGAGAACCTTTACGGCGAGAACAACCACCACATCGCCGAGACCTGCTATAAAGGCCTGGCGCGCGCGTTGCGGTGCGCGGTCGAGGCGGATCCGCGTCAGGCCGGGCGGGTCCCTTCGACAAAGGGTACGCTGGCCGGGTGATCGTTCGCGTGATCGTATTGTCAGTCGAGGCCCCGCTTGACCGTCTTTAACGTCTACGAGCCGCCGAACGCACGCGGCACTCCGCTCGAGCGAGCGGAGCGCATCGTCTTCGTGAAAGACGGCTTCCTGTGGCTGGCCGCGATCTTTCCGGCCCTGTGGCTGCTGGTGAAAGGCCTGTGGCTGGAGCTGGTCGTGTTCGTATTGGCCGTCGGCGCCCTGACGTGGGGCTTTGAGGCGGTGGGCGCGAGCCCCGCCGCGAGCGCTGTCGTTGTCATCATCGTGCAGGTCGTTTTCGGCTACGAGGCCGGTGCCATCTATGGCGCAGCGCTCGAACGGCGCGGCTGGCGGCCGGCTGCAACCGTAGCGGGGCGCGACCAGGTCGATTGCGAGCGCCGATTTTTCGAGGTCTGGCTTCGCTCCCAGCCGGCCGAGCAACAAGGGGATGGGGCGGTGCACGGCCCGGTCCCGTCCTGGACCGACAGCGTATGGCAACGCGCCAGGGACGCCATGGCGATCGGGCGCCGCCTGACCGGCGCGAAGGCCTGAAGCCGCAATGCAGCGCGTTGCCATCATCGACTACGGCTCCGGCAATCTCCACTCGGCGGCCAAGGCCTTCGAGCGCGCCGCCCGCGAAGGCGAGGCGAATGCCGAGATCGTGGTCACCGCCGACCCGCGAGCGGTGGCGGCAGCCGACCGCATCGTGCTGCCCGGCGTCGGCGCCTTCGCCGACTGCAAGCGGGGGCTCGAAGCGGTGCCCGGCATGCGCGACGCACTCGAAAAGACCGTCAGGGAGAACGGGCGGCCGTTCCTCGGCATCTGCGTCGGCATGCAGCTGATGGCCACGCGCGGGCTCGAGTTCGAGGTGACGGACGGCCTCGACTGGATCCCAGGCGAGGTGCGCGCGATCGAGCTCAGGGATCCCGACTTGAAGATCCCGCACATGGGCTGGAACACGCTCACCATCGTCAACGAGCACGCGCTGCTGGCCGGCATCGAGACGGGAGAGCAGGGGCTGCACGCCTATTTCGTGCACTCGTTCCATTTGGTGCCCGACAGCCGCACGGCGATCGTGGCGGAGACCGACTACGGCGGGCCCGTCACGGCGATGGTGGCCAGGGACAACATGGCCGGCACGCAGTTCCACCCCGAGAAAAGCCAGACGCTGGGCCTGAAGCTGATCGCCAACTTCCTCAAGTGGCGGCCCTGACCAAGTGTCTTAGGCGCACGCCACGATCACGCCATGCCCGGAGAAACGGACTAACTTGTTGCTTAGCGCTTGAAGACGCTTGGGCGCCAGCCTGCCACTCTAGGGGTACATTCGTTTTTTCGGGGACAAATTGCCCGATCAAATAGCGGTCATCGACGTCTGTCGCGCCTAGAAGCAGTAACTCGACCATTGCTGCAGTATAGGCTGTGTCCACTACAAATACGCTAGCATCGACATGCGCGTAGCGAATTGAGATTGAAAAAATGACGTCATAGACGGCGTCGTAGTCACGTGTCGGAGGTGACAGCGTGTAGTTGATGAGGAGCCTCGGCATTGGCTTGACCTTTCTCGTCCATAGGACGCGAGACAGACCAACCTGCCCCCGAACCTAGATCGATTCGCCCCACAACCGATAGTTCAAGAGATTGTGCCTACGTACGGCAAAGGCTCGCATTTGTTAGACACTCCTCCCCATGGCCGAGAGGGGGTAGGGGTGG
>Ga0307426_1002512_pt1 | contig 11388 bp, 11 predicted proteins | sample SalMarWE160340MG_FD_202165 | JGI IMG/M metagenome (GOLD analysis project Ga0307426, IMG submission 202165) | Salt marsh sediment microbial communities from the Plum Island Ecosystem LTER, Massachusetts, United States - WE1603-40 | ecosystem: Environmental > Aquatic > Marine > Intertidal zone >... | reverse complement strand
AGGCGAGCGTAAAGCTCTCAAGATCAGGATATATCTCGACTATTACCGGCTCTTCCGGATAGGCTTCCAGGTCGAGCCCGATCTCATAGCGCGATTTCTCAAGCACTTCCTTTCCGTATTCGGCTATTACCCTGTCCTTTGGGTTCGCGTATCTGATAATGAAATTCTCGGATTTCTCTTCCTTAAAATCGGGACTTTTCTCTGACACCTCCGAGATGAATTCCAGAAATCCGTTTTGCCCCTTTTCCTCTTCCGACTCCGTGCTCAGGACTTTCTGTGCGTATTTGCGAGCCTCGTCGTAGTTGCCTTTGTGGAACTCCACCATGGATTTTACGTAATAGGCACGTTTCTTCTCGTCGTTGGTAGACGCGATTTCGATCGCTTTGTCTACTGCCTCGGATGCCTCCGGTATCTTCCACTTTTTTATTCCCAGCTCAGCCGTCGTAAGTAGATCGGTTACATCGGGCGAATCGGCTCGGGCGAAGGGAGTCAGGAAAAAAGCGGCGAGCAAAATTACTGTAATTTTCGGAAATTTCGTCTTGAAGAAAGTCATTTAATTATCCTGTCGTAATATTTCTTGTTAAGCTCGCCGTACCCTTCGGGCGAGCCTCCTTTCATGGCTTCGAGTATCCTCTGCTTGAATTCTTTGCCGAGCTCCGTCTCTCCGGCTGCGGGAATCTCGACGTACCTCGTATCAGTGCCCTGCATACCCCTGCTTTGCTGCCTCTGCCCAAGCACCATGGGCACGGGTGTTCCGCCTCCCTGAGCCCTTGCCTGCATCTTTTGAAGCAGGTCCTGCGCTTCGCCTCTGGCTTCCTGCAGTGCCTTGACCGCCTCGTCCTGATTCGATATCGCCTTGGACAACTCGTTACCGTTTAAACTCTCGGAAGCCTTACCCATGTGGCCCTCCGCTTCACCGATCTTCTCGCCCACGCCCGGGCTGAGGAGTATATTCTCCATGAGCTGTTGCGTATCCTCCGACAAGCCGTTCGTATCCTGCCTGATCTCGTCCTGCCTTTTAGCTATAGCCTCGGAATGGGGAACATTATCGCCTGAGCGCATGAAACGTTCGAGGTCCCTCTTGATCTATCCCGCCGTGTCGGCCGAGTTCTTAATCTCCGGCCTAGCCTTGCCCAGGCTTTCCACGCCCGCGTCGCTCAGCTCCATTAGCCCGTTCCCTGTGGTTTCCACCTTTTCGGCTACTTTCGCGGCCTCGTCGATATTCATGGCATCGAGCCAGTTCTTAAGCTCATCCGCTTTATTCATAAGCGTATCGAGCAGATAAGACCCGTCGGGTGAGCCGTCCTGCCTCGCTTCTTGCGATATCTTGGACTTCGCCCGCAGGAGGTTTTCCTTTATATCGTCAACTTTTTCTTTCTGCTTCTCTATGAACCTGCGCAGGTTGTCGCCTTCCGAGCCTGGATTATCAAGGAGGGACTGTTTGAATCCTTCCGTTTTTTCCCTGAGCGCCGACTCTTCACGCTCCAGTCCTTCAATCCGAGCAACAAGCTCGTTTAATTTCGACATATCCTGAGACATCGCACCGGCGCTGAAAGACTGATAGCCGCTTTCGAGCGATGCGAGCATATTTTGAAGGCTGTTCTGCAGGGAAGCAAGCATGTCCATCGCCTCCCCGGTCTTGCCTTCCTCCATTAGCTTCATTATCTCGTCCAGCTTTTGCTGCGTGTCCATGGTCTTAAACGCGTCCCTGTTGAGGAATCCTTCCTGTATCTCCCCGCTCATGGCACTCATCTTCTGCGCAAGCTCCGACATGAGGCCTCTCAGCTCATTGAGCTTCTTCTGTATTTCGGCCTTGAGCTTCTCGTCACCCGTCTCGTTCATTTTCTTCATCAGGTCGGACAGCTCGCCGTATTTACTCATTAGCTCTCTTCCCGACTGAAGCGAGTCCCTGAGCCTCTCGCTCTTTATCATGGAGTCTATAAAAAGAATATCGTCCTCGAACTCCCCGGTTTCCCGTTTCATGAGCCTTCCCAGTCTGGGTATATCCACAACGGCGAATGAATCGAGGATATCCCTCCTCTCGTCGAGAAGTGTGTTGACACGTTGCTCCATATTGGCGAACCCGACGAAATAGGTGTAATCGGAGCCGACGTCGTCCGTCATGTTCCCGAGCAGTTTATACAGCGTAGTCGAGGCGGCTTCTATCTTACGAGTGAGTCCGTTCTGTGCGGATGTGATCTCGTCAATATCCCGTGACTCCAGGGATATTTCAGTATCATCAGAGTTAACGCCCTCTTTTGCCGCGACGTTTTTATAGACGCCCGAGATTTCAATTTCGTCTCCGAGTACGTCTATCATCTGTTCCATGAGCTTCTCGGCCAGACTCATGACTTCTCCGTGTTTCTGCTCCGGATCTTTCAGCCTGATCGTAAGTGCGTTCGATTCTCCCGTCTTCGGACCCGAAACCGTATCATTATCATCCGCTTCGACACGCAGCCTCAGCGTGTCGCCCCCGCCAAAATCCGCGCCTCCGACGTCGAACGTATAACGGTCATTATATTTACCGGCATCTTGCTCCGCTCTGCCGATCGGTTTCCCCGATTTGCCGCTTTCGGACTCCCACGTGAGCCTGAATTCCGTAAGACCGTAGTCGTCTTCCGCTTCGTATTCTATGTTGATCCGGTCGTCCCGCCCGACCAGTATCTCCCCCTCTTTCGGGCTCGTTATTTTTACAGAAGGCGGGTTATCCTCTTCAACCGTGATTTTGAATGGCCCCGTCTTAAGACCAGAAGATTCTACTGCTACACGATAAGTTCCGTTTTCGAGCACAGGAAATTCCGCCATGATCACACCTTTTTCGGATCTGACGGGATAAGCGGTCCCGCTGTCGGTTATGAGCTTCCCGTTATTGAAGTCCCCCAGAGCTCTCGCTTTAAACAGGACTCGAGCCCCCTTGAGCGCTTCGATGTCTCCCGTACCTCCGCGAATGGTCTGGGGCGGTATTTTCGCGTACGCCGGATAGTCAAGCCTTATCTCTATGTCGGCGAGCTCAAGCTCCGCCGACCTGTCCGAAGGGTACAGTGAGGCGCTAAGCAAATAGGAGGTGAAACCGCGGGGGCCGAATACAAGAAGCAGGGTAGAGAAGATAAATGCGGCTGCAAGGGGTATGGCATATCCCTTGAGCCTCTTTATGGGGAAAAAAGTGGACGCGTCCAGGGTTTGAAGTCTCTCCGCCACTTTACCGATGTGCGCGGAGGCAAGCTCTTGGGAAGTGCCGGATTCCTCCCATTTGAGTCCGCTTTTAAGCTGAGCGGCGTTAAGGGTGTCCTCGCCAAGTCCGGACGACCTTCCGTCCAGCTCCCGTAATATACCTTCCCATTTCCTCTCCTCGGCAAGCGGTCTGTATATGAATTGATATACTGCATAACCCGCTGCAACCGCAACCAGAGCTTTAAGTATCAGGTAGTAGGTACCGTTATTATATAGGAAAGACATCAGGGAGACGATTGATACAGCGGCGAGAAACACGAGTGCGAAGCCCGCAATCCCTTTGAGCAGGAGAAAATTTCTCCTCTTGTGATAGAGTTCCTCTAATACGGAGTCGAGTCTTTTCCGCGAATCCTCGCTACTCATGCCATTAAAAGGTTACCTCACACCTCTGTCCAAAGGAAGTTGGTGCGGTGAATTAACTATGCTATCCTAATCGGTCTTGATAACAGGGTATATATAATGGGTTACAGGAAGCTCCTAACTAAAAAGATGGAATTTTCCGCTTCGCACCGGTACTGGAACCCCGAGTGGAGCGAGGAAAAGAACAGGGAAATATTCGGCAAGTCCGCAGGCCCGTACGGCCACGGCCATAATTACTGCCTCGAGCTTACTGTGGAGGGAGAAGTCGATCCGGAGACCGGCATGATAATCAACCTCGACGACCTGAAGACGATTATGAAAGAGGTACTCAGGGACTTCGACCATAAACATCTGAACGAGGACAACGCTCGTTTTCAAGAACTCGTCCCCACGACGGAGAATATAGCCAGGGTGCTGTGGGAGATTTTCGAGGACAGGCTGTCTGGCAGCGAAAAATACCGTTTGTACAGAGTCAGGCTGCACGAAACGCGCGATATGTACGTCGATTACTGGAGGGACGAAAAGTGAGCGAGGTCGTGACATTCACCAAAAGTTACCGCTTCTCGGCGGGGCACAGGCTCTACATAAAAGGGCTCTCCGACGAGGAGAACTTCAGGATATTTGATTCCTGCTCAAATCCCGCCGGGCACGGACACGATTATTATCTTGAAGTGAAGGTCACTGGCGGCATAAACCCCGTTACGGGACGCGTTATAAGCCGGGAAGAGCTCGACGGGGCTGTTACCCCCGTAATCGAAGAGCTCGATTACAAGCGTCTCGACATCGAGGTGCCTTATTTCCGCGACCGTCAGCCCACGGGCGAGCACATAACCGAATACATATGGAACCGCCTCGAACCCCGGATTTCCTGCAAACTCGTCCATCTGAGGCTGTGCGAGACGGAGAGCAGTTATTTTGAGTACTTTCAGGAGGAGGAATGCCCGTATGAGCGTTGAGAAAGCCATAAGAGAGATACTGGTTCAGATTGGCGAGAATCCGGACAGGGAAGGGCTCAGGGACACGCCCGACAGAATGGCGCGTATGTTTCAGGAGCTCACTATGGGGTACGACGCCTCGCCTCACGACATCATACACGAGGCGGTTTTCACCATTAAATACGACGAAATGGTCGTGGTGAAGGACATTGAGTTTTACAGTCTTTGCGAGCATCATATGCTTCCCTTCTTCGGCTCGTGCAGCGTAGGCTACATACCTAACGGCAAGGTAGTCGGCCTCAGCAAGATTCCGAGAATAGTCGAGGTCTTCTCCAGGAGGCTCCAGGTGCAGGAAAGGATGACTGCGCAGATCGCGGATTTCCTCATGGAGGAGCTAGAGCCCCTGGGCGTAGCCGTCGTGGCCGAAGCGCACCACCTGTGCATGGCCATGAGAGGTATTATGAAAGCAGACGCCTCCATGCTGACAAGCTCCATGCGGGGAGCGTTCAAAAAGGACGAAAGGACCCGCGGAGAGTTCCTGAGCTTTATCGGAAAACGGCTATAAATCCTTTCGGGGATGGAAAAATCTCAAAGCTCGTATATAATTATCGACTGAGACTATCGGAGGCAGGATAAGGATGCAGCGCATCGTAGTCGTAGGACTCAGTCATAAAACCGCCCCTATAGAAATAAGAGAGAGATTTTCGTTCAATCAGGAAGAGCTCGAGTCGGGGATCACTGCACTTTCATCAAAACCGAATGTTGAAGAATGCCTCATACTCTCGACCTGCAACAGGGTTGAGATCTACGCGGTATCCGAAAATACCGAGGCATGCGTCGAAGACGTAATGGATTTCCTCTCGGAGTTCCATGACACGCCAGAGGAAATATTTTCCCCTCACCTCTATATCTCAACCGGCAACCTGGCCGTCAGGCATATATATAAAGTAGCTTCCGGCATCGATTCCATGGTCGTGGGGGAGCCCCAGATACTCGGACAGATCAAGCAGGCGTACAAGACTGCTTCTTCGAGGGGCACGGCAGGGCTCATTATGAACAGGCTTTGCCACTCGGCCTTTTTCGTGGCTAAGAGAATAAGGACGGAAACGGGTATAGGATCGAGAGCCGTTTCAGTCAGCTACGTTGCGGTAGAGCTGGCCAAGAGGATATTCGACAATCTCTCGCACAGGACTGTAATGCTCGTGGGGTCGGGTGAGATGGCGGAGCTGGCCGCGAGAAACCTAATCAAGGCCGGCATCGGGGAGCTTATTATAGCCAGCAGGAGCTTCGATAACGCCTCGGCGCTCTCCGAGAAGCTCAACGGAAAGCCGATAAGATACGAAGAGGTGTTCTACAACCTGAAGGACGTCGACATTGTGATTACCGCGACGGGCTCGCCGGACTTCATCATAAAGGCCCATCACGTGAAGGAGGCGCTCAAGCTCAGAAACAACGAGCCGATGTTCATGATCGACATTGCCGTTCCGAGAGACATAGACCCCAGGGTTGAAGAGCTTACCGACGTTTATCTTTACGACATTGACGACCTTAAGAGTGTCCTCGATGAGAACATCAAGACCAGGCGCGACAGCGCCGACAAGGCGGAAGATATAGTGTTAGAAGTGGAAAAGGGATTTCAGGAGTGGATCAACAGCCTGAAAGTAGTACCCGCTATAATAGACCTGAGAAACAGGTTCGAGCAAATACAGAAAGCAGAGGTTGAGAGGGCGCTTTCCAAGCTGGAGAGTTATTCAGACAAGGAAAGGGAAGTTATAAAGAAGATGGCTTCGAGGATCATCGGCAAAATTCTCCACGGCCCGCTCACAAATCTCAAGAAAGAGGCTTCGACCTCCCGCGGCGCGCTGTATGTGGATTCGGTGAAAAAGCTCTTCGAGCTTGAAACCGAAATCCTTCTGCTGATAGAGGAGGAAGATGATGACGAAGCGGCCTTTCAGGATCGGAACTAGGGGCAGCGCGCTTGCCCTGTGGCAGGCGAATCATATAAGAGACCTATTATCACAAGCACTTCCTGAATTAAATACCGAAATTGCCGTAATAAAAACGACAGGGGATCGAAAACTCGAATCACCGCTGTCGGAAATCGGCGGCAAGGGCGTTTTTGTAAAGGAGATTGAAGACGCGCTGCTCGGAGACAGGATAGATATCGCCATCCACAGTATGAAGGACCTGCCCGCGTTCCTGCCGGACGGTCTCACAATAGGCGCGGTGGCGGAGAGGTACGACCCGAGGGACGCTCTCATTTCCAGGCGCGGCCTCAGGCTCGGTGAGCTTCCCCGCGGATCACGCGTCGGCACGGGCAGTCTCAGGCGCGCGGCGCAGATACTGAGCCGATATCCCGAGCTCAAGATCGCTCCCATACGAGGGAACGTCGATACACGGATCAGAAAGCTCAGGGAAGGTGACGAATACGACGCCATAGTTCTCGCCGCCGCGGGCATAGGGCGTATGGGACTTTCCCGGGAGGCGACCGAAATAATTCCCGCCGACCTTATGATCCCCGCACCGGGTCAAGGAATAATAGCCATGGAATGCCGAGAAAGTGATTCGGATACCCTGGATACGATCTCCGAAGTTAATCATAAAAAGACATCCGTCGCCGCAGCGGCGGAGAGAGCTTTCCTCAAAAGGCTTGCGGGGGACTGCAACGTTCCCGTAGGATGTTACGCGGAGCTCAACGGCGCTTTGATAAATATCAGGGCTGTGCTGGCCTCGCCTGACGGCGGTAAGCTCATAAGAGAAGAAGTAAAGGGCAGAGTCGAATATTCAGCCGCACTCGGAAGGGATTTGGCTGACCTGATACTCGAAGATGGCGGGCGTGAGATTCTGGAGTCCCTCCCCCGATAATACGCCGTTCGATTTTCGCGCGCGGATTCAAATCACTCGTCTTCTGTGGTACTATTTAATTCCAAAAGGAGTTCGCCGTGCATTACATGAATCCTTCCGAAGTTCCCTTTTGTTTCCTCGACGTAGAAACTACCGGACTCGACCCCTCTCAGGGCGACAGGGTGTGCGAGATAGCGGTTCTCAAAACCGTAAACGGCAATGTAGTCGATGAGTTCACCACTTTGATCAACCCGGGAAGGGCTATACCCCAGAGCGCAGTCGCGGTGCACGGTATAACGGACACGATGGTCAAGCGCGCCCCGTTTTTCAGGGACATCGCAAATGACCTCCTGGAATTCATTCGTGATACGGTCATAGTTGCACATAACGCGAGGTTCGACATGGGTTTCCTGACCAAGGAATACGCGAACCTCAGTTTGTCCCTGCCCGAATACAACGTAATCGACACGCTCGGCATTGCGAGACGCTACTACACGTTTCCGAGCAACAGCCTCGGCATGATCGCCGACTACATAGGTCTTCCCGCCGAAACCGAGCACAGGGCACTCGCGGACGTCACGACCACCAAGAATATATTCGACTTTTTCCTTATGGATCTGGACAGAAGGGGAATCAGGCTCAAGAGACTCAAGGACGTGCTCAAGCTCCAGGGCGGCAGCGTCACTCTGGAATCGTCCGATCAGATGGTGCTGCCCGCGGAAGTGGAGGAAGCCCTGCGCGTGAGGGGAAAGCTTCAAATTAAGTACATCTCCGCTTCTAACGATAAAACCACTACTAGGGTTATAGAGCCGCTCGAAGTAAGCGTCGGAAGACAGAGCACCTACATACATGCCTTCTGTCATTTAAGAAAGGAAAAATGTACTTTCAGGCTCGACAGAATACTCGATATAAAGACCATCGCTTCCTGAATATAGTTATAAAATCCGGTTACTCAGTAGATTGGCTCGTAGTTCCAGGCCTCCGTCAGATGCTTTTAATTGCTGCTTGGAGAAGGCGTTTGATCCGCGCTATTCTGTGACGATGTCCCGTCGTTTGACGTGCCGGAATCTTTATTGAGAACTTCCGAAGATTTCGTATCCGGTATCTGACCGAGCTCGATCTTGAGGTCGATGATCTGAGCTTCCATTCTCTTCGATTCCGCGATTAATTTCTGATTCTCGATTTTCAAATTGTTGATCTGAGTCTTGAGGTCATTAATATATTTATCCAGCTGTTTGCTGTCTTTTTTGATTCTTTCGAGTTCCTGTTGTGTTCTTTCAAGCTCGGTAGTGCCCGGAGTCTGTGTCTGAGTCTGGTCCGTTTCCTGCACTTCACTTTGATCCTTACATCCTGTGAGGACCGAAATCGACATAACCATAACAATAGCAATTAATAATGCACTTAAACTTTTCATCTAATATTCTCCTCCTGGGCAAGTCTCTTGTGTGTTAATTTAATCTATATTTATTAAGAGGACTTGTCAATAAAAATTACCGCTTTCGGGGCGTGTCAGACCGGTACTTGACAGAGGCGGGAATGTCCCATACTCTTATCAGTCCTACTCAGACGCGGGGTGGAGCAGCTTGGTAGCTCGTCGGGCTCATAACCCGAAGGTCGGAGGTTCAAATCCTCCCCCCGCTACCATTATTTCATCAGGTTAATCCAATAATTGATTTTGAATACTTAATTTAAGCATATGGGCAGGTTAAACCTGTACCGCTTTTCGGGAGCTTGCCTCCAGTCCCCTCATATAGTTGTCGATCAGTGAACGTACTTTGGATTTAAGTATTTCCTCGTTGCCGAAGCCGATCCTTCGCGTAAGGCCAAGAAGACATATACCATGTACTCCTCCCCAGATCAGTCTGGCCTCGTATTTCGCCCTTTCCGTATCACCGTTAAACGTAGGGACGAGGTATTTTATCGGCAGGTCAAATATAGCCTGAACCTTCTCGGAATACCAGGCCGGCAAATTATCGTTCACAGGATGTTGAAATTCAAATAGAGCGCTCCAGAGGTGGATATTGTTCTGTGCGAAGTCGACGTAAGAAATACCGAGCTGTATAAGAGCGTCGGTTCCATTCTGGCCGGGCTTGAGGCTCTCCTCTAGATAAGTCCTCATGTCGTCGAGAGTTTCCAGATTAATATGGCAGATAAGGTCCGTGAAATTATCGAATACGTTATACAGCGTCCCTACCGTATAACCGATTTCCCCTGCAACTTTGCGTGCGCTGAGACCGGAAAAGCCCTTATTCTCCAGGATTTCCCTTCCGGCCTTGATTGCCATCTCTTTAATTTGTTCGCGTGAATGTTCGTTTCTTCTTCCCATAAAAGAAAGTATAACCGATTTTTTAAACAATGTTAAATTACCACTTGAACAGTGTTCAATTATGTGATATTGTCGAAATGAACGGCGTTCATTATGGTGTGAAGTCATCTGGAAAAAAATAATTTAGAGGAGGTTGTCATGAATTATGTCAAATGTTTTGGAATAGCCGTTTTATTCGTTTTAGTAGGGCTTGGAGCTGTGGGTGGATGTAACGGCAGCGGGGACGGAGGAGAAGACTTTGGTGAAGACTTTATCGATGATTCGCCGCCGCCTGAGGAAGTCGTAGAAGACGTAAATGTAACGACTCCCGACCTTTTGACGCCCGTTAACAACGATGCAGTTCCGCAGAACAATCCGAACATAGATTGTCCGTTTAACCCTTTCAGAGGCTATGGTTACGAAATATTTTTTGATTGGACTGATTCAGACTCACCGAACGGAATCAGCGGTTACCGCCTGTTAGTGATGAATCTTAACGCTTTGATCCCGCTCATCGATATGTTTGTGGAGGACTCGGAATTAACCTTTACGAGCTGCAACTCATTCCTGATCGACAGCAATCTCGACGACTGGATGTGGTCCGTACAGGCCGAAGACAACCAGGGCAATCTAAGCGATGTTGCGGCCGGTCTATTCATGTTTGAGCCATGCAGGCTGGACGACGGCTCACACTGTAGTGCTCCTGCATCGCCGACCGGGCCTGTAGCAAACGTAACCGCGCCCGTTCTGCTGACTCCTGTAAATAACGAAGCCATACCGCAGAATGATCCGAATATAGATTGTCCCTTTGACCCGTTCTATAGCTATGGACACGAAATATTCTTTGATTGGACCGATTCCAGCTCTCCGAACGGAATCAGCGGTTACCACCTGTTCGTGATTCATACCGGGGCTATATTCCCGATTGTTGATACTTTTGTGCTGGATTCTGAATATACCAATACTAGCTGCAACTCATATATAGCGGATATGAACCTCAACGATTGGATATGGTCGGTACAGGCCGAGGACAATTTCGGCAATTTGAGCCCTGTTGTAGAGGACGTATTCAGGTTTGAGCCGTGCAGGCTTGAGAACGGGGCTTATTGTGGTGCGCCTTAATTCAACAAGGGGGTCATGATATGAGATACAAAAAGATGGCAGTGAGCATGCTGGTTGTGGCAATCCTTATACCTATTGCTTACTTAAATATAGGTGGTTGTGGAGGAGGGGACGGAGGTAGTTGCGACCTTGAGTACAACTCAGTCGCAGTATTTATATGTGCATCACTTGTAACAACTCAAGAATGTGATTCTTTTGAGTATATTCCTGATTTTTTCTTCCCCGGGGAATGCAAGCTCTTTGGTTGCAAAGTTGGTTGTGATCGATCAAGGCCAATATTGCCTCCCAGAAATCCGGGATTTTTCAACCCTGATGGCATAGCAGTCACAAGAAATGGCGATTTTGTGGTAACCGATGGTGGTTTGAATGGTGGGCATTGGGTTGCGGTGCTTCTTGTAGATCATATCACAGGCGGCCGTACGATCATCTCGGATGAGAATACGGGAGCCGGCCCGGACCTTCGCTACCCTTCTAGCATATCTGTGACGACGGACGGTGATTTTGTGGTAATTGATGATGATCTAAGTGGCTCCGGTGTTGTAGTGCTTATAGATCATATTACAGGTGACCGTACGATCATCTCCGATGGCG
>Ga0307426_1002511_pt1 | contig 11389 bp, 10 predicted proteins | sample SalMarWE160340MG_FD_202165 | JGI IMG/M metagenome (GOLD analysis project Ga0307426, IMG submission 202165) | Salt marsh sediment microbial communities from the Plum Island Ecosystem LTER, Massachusetts, United States - WE1603-40 | ecosystem: Environmental > Aquatic > Marine > Intertidal zone >... | reverse complement strand
TTTTCGCTTTTGTGATATCATTGTCTGCGATTTAATTGAGCTTAACGCTAAAAGAAGGAAAAAATCTATGGAAAATTTTCGTGTCCCTGAAAAAGCATATAAAAACTTGGATTTTCTAAATTCTATAGATGCTCGCGTCATAAGGATCTTGAGTGAATACCTGGAACCATTGCAGAGAATGAGACACTTCAAGGTGAACAGCACGGTGCTGTTCCTGGGATCTTCCAGAGCGGATCCCAACAATAAAGAAAGTCTTCTCGCCAAATACTATTGGGAAGCCGAAGAACTTGCGTTCAAATTGGCTGAGTGGGCCATAAAACTCAAGCCTAAAGGGAAGAATTTCGTCATCTGTACAGGAGGTGGCCCTGGGATAATGGAGGCTGCCAACAGAGGTGCGGCTCGGGCTGGAGGAAAATCCATCGGCATGAACATATCATTGCCCCATGAACAATTTCCCAATCCGTATATCTCTCCCGAGCTTTCTTTCTTGTTCCACTATTTTTTCATGAGGAAATTTTGGCTTGTCTACCAGGCCAAAGCTGTCCTTGCCTTTCCTGGTGGTTACGGAACTCTGGATGAAATATTCGAAACGCTGACACTGGTCCAAACAAAAAAAATGCATAAAAAGCTCCTCCCCATTTGTCTCTATGGGGAAGATTATTGGAGAAAGATCGTCAATTTTGAAGGGCTTTTAGAATACGAGGCCATATCCCTTGAGGACATCGACCTATTCCATTACTGTTCTGACCCTGAAGAGACTTTCAGGTTATTGAAAAGAAAGCTCATCGATCTTCTATAACATAAAAATGATTTCAAACATCGAAAGAGATAAAACGATGACGGGAAGCCGCATTCGTATTGGATGTCTATTCACTCTCGGATTTATCGCTTTGATAACCCTCTCCTGCACAGCTATCAGGCGAAAAGAACCCGCGCACATACAAACCGGACTCGCATCGTGGTATGGGCCCAGCTTCCACGGGAAAACCACTTCCAGCCGAGAAGTGTACAACATGTATGATATGACTGCAGCGCACCGGACTCTTCCCTTTGGTACCTATGTTATGGTGACGAACATGAATAATGGCCGATCGGTCATAGTCAAGATTAATGACCGCGGCCCTTTTGTGGAAGGCCGAATCATCGATCTATCATACGCTGCGGCACAAGTGTTGGACGTGATCGTTCCTGGAGTCATTCCTGTCCAAATAGAGGTGTTGGCGGATTTGACCCCACCGATGTCGACACAGAGATACGCTGTGCAAGTGGGATCTTTTATAAAGAAAGACAATGCCCGATCTCTCCAGAAAAATCTCAAGAAAACATATAAAGATATCTATGTATCTCTGTTCAAGACGCCCACCCAGACTTACTACAGGGTGAGGATCAAAGCATCCGAGCGCAATGAGGCGGAATCGATCGCACGAAAACTGAGCAGTGAAGGATATGTCTCTTTTGTCATCGAAGAACTCTAGATTTTGTGTCTTAAGTTCACGTTATACTCCATTTATGGTGAAACATTCGACAAAGAACGATATGCTGAAAGACAAATGAAAAGAATCGCAGGGAAAAAAGAAGACCATGCAAAAAAAAATTCTTCTATCCGCTTCGATCTTCCATGGACTTAACGACGCAGCCACCGTTACGGTCCCTATGATTTTTCCCCTTCTTTACAGCCAAAACTATATTATTACCAAGTATGCCCATATCGGCATCCTTTCGAACCTGGGACTGCTCGTGACCATGATATTTCAGCTCATCATCGCGAACTATGCCCACAGGCACGAATACAAATACATGCTTCTTCTCAGTCTCGGGGGAATTTCTCTGTCCCTTGTCCTGATCAGCCATGCCTGGTCTTTTAGCACATTGCTTCTGTTTTATCTCGTGATGCGTGTTTTTGCCAGTTTCTACCATTCTGTGGGAGTCGCGACTGTTTCCATATCACACCCAGATAAAGCTCTAGATTTTGCCATGGGTGTTCAAAGCGGCTCTGGAAACCTCGGAGTTTTTTTCGCTTTCTTCGGCTCTGGATTTCTCGCACAGAGCTTTGGCTGGAAGATGCCTGTGATCACTCTTCCATTCATTTTAGCAGTTTTGGGTGTCCTCAGCTTTCTCTTCGTGAGGAAGACTTCGACCAAAAGTCAATCCGTCCAACCACTGGAATCCCTCTCTTGGAAAGAGGCTTTTAAGGAAACTTCCGTGTATTTTCCAGGCTTTTTTTTTGGAGGAACTTGTTGGGGAACAACAGTTTTTTATGCCCCCTCGCTTTTCCATCATAAATATTTTGTATCAATGGGAGAGACAGGGCTTTATCTTGCACTATGGATCGCCATAGGTGCAGTTATGCCCTATCTTTATGGCTATTTGAGTCAAAGGGTGGGACGCCGCAAAATCATTCTATTCGGTCTTTCGGGCTCCACTCTTTTTCTATGTGTCCTCGGTGTCTCGTCCATCATAGAACTGGCAGTGGTTAGCCTCATTCTCTTTGGAGCGTTTCTTTTTATGATCTACCCCGCTCTGCAGTCTGTAGTGGGCAACAGAGTGTCTGCAGGAATACAGACTCAGGCCTTTAGTATTGTCGCCAATGTCCAGATGTTTGCGGGTGCAGTCGTAAGTCTTATCGCAGGATTTCTCTCGGATGCCTACGGGATCAACACGCCCTTTCTTTTCGCAGCTCTTATGGGGTTTTTTACGATCCTCTACTTTATGATCAGGAGACAGTCCGTTTAGGTTTGGTAAAGCTTTTGGTGATCCCATCGGCTCTCTCCGTCTCAATATTATGTTTCTTATGTATATTTTTTTATCTGTGATCCAGTTCAACATGAAAGAGCTCCGATTAAAACTCAGGTGGTGCACAGGATATATTGGAATTAAAGCACGGGACATAGAACTAAGGTGAACTCGGCTTCAATACTTTGCCGGGCAGCTTCCCGGTCCATCCATTCTTGTCGAGAACAAGCTCGCCATTGATGAAGAGGTATTCGACACCTTCGGTGTATTGGTGGGGATTCGATATGGAAGTTTTTATCTTTATGTTGTTCAGATCAAATATCACAATATCGGCTTTATTTCCCTCCTTGATCCATCCGCGGTCTTCCCAGCCCATGATCTCCGCTGGAAGAGAGGTCTGCGAGCGGATGACATGAGGGACAGAAACGGTTTTTCTTTCCATGGCATACTTTTTTATCTTATGGAGAAACGTGGAATAGGACCGGATATGGGCTAAACCGATCCCATAGAAGGCGGCAATACCGTCACTCCCTGTCCCAACATAACTCTTCCTCATGATGTACTCAATATCATCTTCGCATATCTGAAGGGGAACGATCTTTGCGCCCATGAGTTCGAGACTGATAGCCGCATCGGCGATGGATATCCCTTTAAGAGCGGCCACCTGTTCTATGGACTTCCCTTCCAGGTTTTTCTCCACGCACATCCCTACAATAAACCTGTCCGCCCCGATGAGAGTCTCGATGTATTCGGTGATTTCCTTCCGGATCTTCACGGCTTCGTCTGGATCTTTCATGCGTTTGAGGAAAAGCATTCTCTCTCTCTCATTCTCAGGGCCGGAGAAATTTCCTGTGTTTACTAAGCTCCTGCCGACCAGTTGAACAAGCCTTTCTCTGGGAAGCTCATCAAGAAATTGCTGGTGGTGTTCATTTATAGGGATGTAGGGAGTGATCTTTGTGTAGAGATCTATCAATTGAGAGTCTCTCAATTGGTCAAAGATCATGTGGATGTCCGATGATGAAAGCCTGGGAATTTCCTCGTCCCCTAACCAAGTCGATCGCGGAATTGGGCTCCTGTAGGGATTGCCATTTGCGAACTGATAGGGATACTGGTCAGCGGTTATGGTCAATCCTGTGTCCTTAGCTTTCTCTATGATGGCGCACGCCTCCTGGACCAGTCCCCAATTGGATTTTCCCATCACTTTGAAATGAGATATGTGAGCAGGCACATGGGTTTTTTTTGAGATTTCAATGGCTTCTTGGACGGCTTCTAAAAGCTTATCCCTTTCATCGCGGATATGTGTGTGATAGATGCCATGGTAGGGAGCAACGACCTTAACTAATTCGATAACTTCATCTGTCTTGGAGTAACGGCCGGGCAGGTAGATCAGGCCAGTGGAGATGCCATAAGCTCCCTGGTCCATAGCTTCTTTGACAAGCGCTTTCATCTTGGTCAGTTCTTCCGGGGTGGGGGCCCTGTTGTCCATTCCCATAACAAGCTCTCTGACCGTACCGTGCCCAACGAGTAATGCAGCATTGGGAGCGATCCCCTCATCTGTCCAACGCTTGATCTGGTCTTCTGCCTTTTCCACTATGGGCCAGGCACTCCCTCCGCACTGACCGACAACGACAGAAGTCACTCCTTGTTTCAGATAATTGATAAGAGCCCTGTTTTCGGGGAAATACATGTTCTGGTCCACGTGAGTGTGAAGATCGATGAATCCCGGGCTTACATAAAGACCTCGGGCATCTATGATATTTTTGGCGTCTCCCTTGATCGACGTAGCAATCTTTATGATCGTGTCGCCTTTTATGGCAATATCCGCCTTGACAGCGTTTTTGAGAGATCCATCAAAAACTTTTCCGTCCCTGATAAGAACATCATAGGATTCACTCGAGTTATTGTTCTCCCAAGAGTGAATATCTGTCAGAAAGACAAGGACACATGCTATCAGAATGCACAAGACCCAGATTTTTTTTCTCATAGATCCTCCTCCTAGAAATAAACTTTCAAACAATCAGCACAACTAATAAATCACATCTCAATCATACAGGTCAACAAGTAATAAGATGACCTGAAAGCATCTTTTGATCTGAGACTTAACGGGCTTCAGAATTAGCCCGAATTATTTACGAGCCGAGCTCGCTCTGCAGTGAGGCAGAAGTCCATAAAAACGCGGTGAACAGCCGCGATAAGGCCACGCTTATGTTGAATCAAGTATCGACAGTGGGCTTTGAGGAAAAGTTGATAGATAAGTACGTACAGGTTTAAGAAAAAGAAGGTATAGGACAAGCGAAGCTTGCATTGGATTAAAGCCCCGTATGTAAGAGCGGGATTATTTGCTGTCACATCTCTTGAACATTTTTTGGTTATTGCTTAGTATGGGCTGAAAGACCATGAGAAAAGGCGTTCAGAAGATCTACACCGAGGTTGCCGAAACGTATGAATCCATCAATCACATTTTGACGTTTGGCTTGGATATATTCATGAGACACAAAGCCGTGCAAGAAGTTACAAGAATAGAGGGGAGGCGCTGGCTCGATATCTGTAGCGGAACCGGAGAGATGACTCTAAATCTTTCCCGTCGGGCGGGTCCCTGCACGGAAATATTCTCAGTGGATTTCAGTTATCCGATGCTTAAGCGGGCCAGAGAAAAAAGCTATAAGCAACCTATTCATTTTGCCATCGCCGATGTGGCCCAGCTTCCCTTCCCAGATGAGATGTTCGACCTTGTGTCCATTTCTTTTTCGATACGAAACCTTAATTTGTATCGCAAAGAGTTGTTGACTCACCTCGTAGAATTCTATCGTATTCTCAAGCCTGGAGGGCAATTTTTGAATCTCGAAACCAGTCAGCCTTCATCAAAAATTCTTCGAAATCTCTTTCATCTCTACATCAATAAAATCGTCCGCCCCGTGGGCTCCCTCCTTTCGGGTTCGAAAGCCGGATACGGATACCTTTCTTACACCGTTCCCAGATTCCATCCTCCTGATGAATTTTCAGCGTTGCTGATCCAATCCGGATTCTCTAAAGCCAGCTATCGAACGCTTCTTTTTGGCATAGCCGCCATTCACCTTGCCACAAAATGATCATTGAAACTCCAATGGTGATGCGCACGTTGCAAGAGTTCGCTAGCGATTCATCTCGTGTGCGTTTCGATAGCGCGGTAAGCATCCTTATTTCCGTGATGCTCTCAAGTCAAATGATAATAGCAGGAGCTCGTCACAGTCCATATTCGTCGAAGACCCCTCCACCCCCATCCCCTCACAAGGACAGTGACTCCCTCTCTTTTACGTCTAATGCCCTTATTACGGAAATAAGGATGTTTTACCATAGCGAGTGAAATCTTTACGCAACAGGTGATATTGAGTATTATGAAGGTTCCGAGTAAGAGAGGAGAAAGGATGTCAAGGATTGCGCTTAGGATACTCGAAGCAACGGTAGGAATCGATACCGATAACGATAAACTCCTGCCCCGTCTTCCGTTCGGAATTGAAGTAAAGTCACCGCTCACTGACTTCCATCGCGTGGAACAGGTCCCCTATTCGGATAATTGTGATGGATATATCCGCATCCAGGAATCCGAAGATGAACCTCATTACGAGCGGCGGGGACGAAACGTTCTGTTCGTTGGCCCGTTTGAAGAACTTGCCCGCAGCGCCTCGGATCCCCGGTTTTCTTTTTGGGGGAATCAGGGTTTTTTTTATCGTTATGTCCTTTATCTCCTCGAGAAACACCACAAAATCTATAATCTTCATGCCTGTGCACTTTTTGAGGAGAACAGTGAAACGCTCTATCTCATCATCGGGGGTGCAGGAAGTGGAAAAACAGTCTACTTGCTCAGTGGATTGGCAAAGGGCATGCGCCTGTTCTCCACGGAGACCGTACACTTTCGTCTGGAGAGAGAGCAGATCGTGTGGTTCAAAGGCTCACTCGTGGATAATGTCCGGTATGGAACCCTTGTTGAAGATTTCCCCCAGTTCCTGCCCGATGGAGCGAGACCAGCGGCGGATAAGCTCTGGCAGCAAAAGACAGCTCTCGACCTGTCCGCTTTTGCTACGGATTTTGATTCTCTCAAAGATTCCAAAGGCGTGCACATCTTCTTCCCTCATATAGAGGAGGGACGCAAAGGGTATGTCCAAAGCACGATCAGAGACGATAGAAAAACCGCAAAATTCCTCTTTGATAACATCTCAGAGAAAATGGGTGAAACCACAGTCCTGTATGATCGATTGCCCGTATTGGGTTTTGATGATAAAGATTTGGCGCGGCAGAGATTGGACAGTGTTTATCGGTGTGTGCAGCATCCTACGATAGGACAAATTGTATCGATCCTTTCAAATCCCAAGGACTGCTGGGGCAATCTTTTGGTTCGTTCATAGACAGCACCGATACACTCAGGTCTGCGGCACTTGGCGACCCTCACTAATGGCTCGTGAACGTCGCAAAAGCACCAATTTAATAAGGAGGCAGATTTGAATAAAGCATGGGAAGGCACCATAGAAATGCCAGTTACAGGAAGGTCTTTCAAGCCCAGAACATCGGGATTGACCATGGTTATCGATAAAGGAATGGGAATCCACCGACTGGAGGACTTGATCGAATCCGCATCCGAATACATCGATATAATCAAACTTACATTTGGGACATCAGCCTTTTATGACCAGAAGTTTTTGCAGGAAAAAAATGCCAAGATCACGTCCGTTGATATCGATGTGATGCCGGGAGGGACTTTCCTCGAGATCGCTATCTGGCAAAAAGAGCTTGAAATATACCTAAAAAGAGCAAAAGAGCTCGGATTCTCAGCTATAGAAATCTCCGATGGAACGATCGATATGGAACTTGATACTCGTAAAAAGGCCATTATCAAGGCTCGCGATTGGGGTTTCAAAGTGATCACAGAAGTGGGGAAAAAAGACCCTAAAGATGTCATACCACTGTCCCAGATTCATCAGCTGATCAGGGAAGACATCGCAAATGGAGCCGAGAAGGTCATCATTGAAGCAAGAGAAGCAGGAAAAGGAGTGGGCATTTTTGATGCGGATGGGAAAGTTAAGACAGAGGAGGTCGAAGGGATCATTGCAGGCGTAGGAAATCTCGACAACATCATGTGGGAGGCTCCCCTCAAAAACCAGCAACAGGCTTTGATTATCCGCTGCGGAGCGAATGTCAACCTCGGGAATATTCCTCCGGATGAGATCTTAGCCCTGGAAGCACTTCGACAGGGCGTTCGTGGAGACACTCTCAAGCGTGCTTATCTCGCCAACAGGAACTGGGGCGTATAGAAAAAAATTGCAGATTTCCAGAATCAACTCTTCCTTTCCATAATGGCAAAGAGACTTACGAGCGTCATGGATCGATAAGATTGAGTGTTGGGGAACGATAGGTGGATTTTGTTTTGGAATCAAGCGAAGTGCTCTTACAGGGATTCTTCATCACGGATAGAGAAACGATGACGTTAATCGGCGAGGTATTGGGCAATTGAAGGGATCCCGTCCTTTCGAGGGGTTTGATTCCACTTGGCTATAAAATAGTACTTCTCTTTCTCCATTTTACGGCATTCTGTATCCAGATAGTCTTCGGCCTCTTTGGTGTCCAATTCACGAGTCCCGTTGATATATCCAAGAGTACGCAGGAAATAGATCGGGATCAAAGAAAGAAGCAGCTTGTGCCTGACGACCAATTCATCACGGTAAGCCACAATATAGTCGAACAGGATCCGTGCCCATAAATCAGCAGGAAAATTCACTTCCCTGACCCCCCTTCCTTTGTTCTGTAATAGATCCTCAAGGTTGATCTCAGCAATCACTTTTTTCCATAACGTCGCATATCTCTTGGAGCTTTTCATGAAGGTTTTCAGCAGATTCTCCTCATTGACATGGACTATTGGAGGGTCTTCTTTGACCCCAAGGCCGAATCCAAAAATACTAGTTGGTCGGCTTTCAGAGGTGTCCTTCCATAAATATTCAAAATCCACGGCCAAGTCGAAGAGGGTCCCGACGACCTGATAAAACATAGGGCCAAGTTGTCCGCCAGGATCTTTGGCACGATGAGATTTGGGAGCGCCAAGAAATGTCTGGCAGACATTAAATCCTCTGGCTATCGCAATGGTTGTCATCCAAATATCTATGCCAAACTCGGAAACATTTTTATTCCATGTTTTTTCTGTCAAAAAAGCCCGGGCGAGTCTTCCGGAGAAACAAAAATCCCCAGCAATGGGTTGACGAGTTCGAAGCCCATAAAGAACACGCGTCAATGGATAGGTGATGTTGTTGGTGATCGTTCCGTCATATTTATGACGCACATAAATGGGTATCACATAGTCATATCCCATGTAGATCGGCTCAGCAAAATATTGGATCCATTCTGGTGTAATGCTCTGAAGATCGGCATCGACCATCAGGATCGCTTTGGCCCCGAGCTCTACACTGGCCTGAAACAGGTTTTTGATGTTGCGCCCCTTACCTCTAACGCCCTTGGCTGTGGAGCAGTAAAGCTTAGGTGTCCTGGACTTTGTATTCAAGAAGGAATGTCTTGTCCCGTCAGGAGAAAAATTGTCAACATTGATGATGACAGAATCCTTCTTCCCAAAAAATTGGGTCAATCCCTGATCAACAGTCGCAATCACATGACCGATGGAATCCGCTTCGTTCAGTGACGGAATCCCCACCACGATTTCTGCTCGTTTTATCCGTTCCGGATTTTCGACGATTTGAATCACTCTAAACCTCCAAAAGATCAATGGCTCCGGAGGCTTTCCAGAGCCCCCTCTTCCGTCTTGTGGATCTCAAAAACTTCATCGAGGCGCGTCAATTCAAATATAGACTTCACTCCTTCATTCAACTTACAGAGCTTGATCTTGCCATCTGTTCCGATCTTCCTCAATATCAGGACCAATACACCCAAACCGGAACTGTCGATAAAATCCACTTCAGAGAGATTGATCACGATTATCTTGTCTCCATTCTTTAAAAATTCGAGAAGTTTCGACTTTAAATCCGTGGCCACGCTCGCATCGATCCTTTTGAATTTGGGTGTTATGACGAGAATTCCGTCTTTTCTGGTGACACTCAACTTCATCCCGTTCCTCCATTTATGCTTTGTTTTGATCTTTGAAGAATTTGGTCATCGTTAAGAAATTTCCTTCGGTCGTCTGGCTATACTGCACATTATCCATCTTGCTACGGATGATATAAATCCCATATCCTCTATCAGAAAGGCTGTTTATGTCTGGTTTAGGGAGGTTATTCAGGTTGAATCCACTCCCTTTATCCTGCACTTTGAGGACGAGTCTATCCGAAAAAATCTGGAAGTAGAGGGAAATGACATCTTCTGTCTCGTCACAATAACCGTATTTGATGGCATTAGTGCATGCTTCACTCATACAGAGTTCCACATCATTGGCAAAATTCTCACCAACACGGCATTTTTTTATCAGAGAACAGACCTGCTTGGAGATGTGTGCCACCAAGCGTAAATAGGAGACTTTTCTCGGGAAAGTAAGCCGGATTTCTTCCATCAGATTATCCTGTCTCCCTGCCATTTGCACCCTAGAATAGATTTGTCATCAGAGAAACCATCCTGTCCTATAAACTTCTGGACATCAGCGATAAGCCTCTCACGACTTTTTTGGCGATCATATCTTTTACAACAGTGGCTTGCTCGACAGCCAGGATTTTCATGAATTCCGATTCTCCCCATACATGATGCTTAATCAGGAAATTCTATTATTTCTCGTCGATCAGAAAAACAAGCACAGTGTGCTCTCCCTCTGGAATTTTTATTTTTGTGGCGTTGCCCTCGAACAAATTTTTGACACGATCATCAAGGATGAGCTGGTATTTTCCTTTGGTGAGAAATCGGACTCTGACTTCCCGAGGTTCCAGAGTCTTGATCTCGAAATACACTTCGTTTTTCGAGTACAAAAAGTGCCTGAATACAGCACTCCCATTGCAGTTGATGATCTCTTTTCCTTCCTCCCACAATTTGATCGCAGATCCTTTCACTTCCACATCATAATGCCTTCCCTGCATAGCGATTCGGGAGAGCCTGCCTTTCTTATCTGGATCGATCATCCCGAACCGGAATCCTTCCCATGGAGTGACATCCAAAAATTCTTCCAAGGCGATCAATGCAAAAAGAGGCCCCCAGCTTTGGTATCTCTGTCCTCCTGCTTCACCCGTTCTTGAATCATAATTTTCCGGGCACAGCTGAAAATTGTCCCAGGTCCTTAGGAACAGGGATGCGCTTTTTTTGGCAAATTCTGAGGCAACGGCATCAAACCCGTACGCCTTTAATCCCTGGTAGACCAAATAATTCGTCGGTGGCCATATGGTTCCTCTCCAGTATTGCTGGTCTTTAAATGCGGGGTCATCGCGTGATATTGTGGGAAGAACGTAATCGCCCCAAAATTCGGTTTCGTTCAACAGGTGCCTCAACATCCGCAGAGCCTTGTCCTCATCTGGGATACTGGCTAAGAGAGGATAAAAATTCGAGGCCGCTTTTCTTTTGGAAAATCGTCCATCCCAATAACGGTCAAAATAGAATCCTTCCTTCTCATCCCAAAAGACCTCATCGATCAGTGTCTTCATGGCCTCGTATTCCTCCATGAAAGCCTTATAATCTTCGAGTTTTTCGAGGATCTGGGCCATCTGGG
>Ga0307426_1002509_pt1 | contig 11391 bp, 8 predicted proteins | sample SalMarWE160340MG_FD_202165 | JGI IMG/M metagenome (GOLD analysis project Ga0307426, IMG submission 202165) | Salt marsh sediment microbial communities from the Plum Island Ecosystem LTER, Massachusetts, United States - WE1603-40 | ecosystem: Environmental > Aquatic > Marine > Intertidal zone >... | reverse complement strand
TTCCTGCAGATATATTCACAGCCGTATTATCACGACTACTTCCGCAGTGCGGGTCTGAGTCCGGTCAAGAAGCTCCTTCACTACACGATTGATCTTAAATCTGAGCAGAATATCAAGGCGATAAAGGAATATGCCCAGAGTATCCCGCTGCCTGAGTTAAAAATCCGCAAGATAAACAAATCCAACTGGGAAGCGGAGGTCAAAAGCGTAGTTCGCATTTTCAACGAGTCACTGGCCCAGCTCTGGGGCAACGTTCCTTTCGACTATGAAGAATTCATCGAATTCGCGGATGAGTTCAAGAGCCTGATCGATCCTGAATTCTGGCTGATGGCGGAAGCGGAAGGCGAAGCCATAGGCTTTGTCGGGGGCTTTCCCCAGTATGCATCGGTCTTCAGGGATCTCGACGGCAGGATAAACCCAAAGAGCATCGTAAAACTCCCGTTTCAGATGAGAGGCATAAAAGACGGTGTGCTCATGATTATGGGGATTACGGACAAATACAAGGGCAAGAAGATAGGAACAGTATTACTCAGCAAAGCGTGTGAAGCCATGATGAAAAAGGGATACGAAAGAGTGGCAGGTACTTGGATACTTGAAGAAAATATCGGTTCCAGACGCATTGTCGAGAACCTTGGAGGAAAGGTCGATCTTCATTGGGAGATGTATGAAAAGAGTGCGGGACCTGCCGTAACTAACGATAGTTGACCTGAAATCAACAATGCTATCCAATCAAACCACACCCTTCCAGAAATCCGCATTCAGCATTGCCGTTTTCGTACTGTTGGTTTTTTGTGTCGGCAATTTGTTTCTGGGCATCAGATGGATTAACAATTCCTATCCGGGATTTCTCTTCTATAAAAACCTGGTCATAACCGATATTTCTCCCGGTATATCCGTCGGCGAAAGCATCAAGAGATTTAAAGACAAGATACAGGCTGTAGACGGCGTGCCCGTCAGCAGTCCGGAAGAAGTTTTCAGCATCATATCTCCCCTGCCCGTCGGGACCGATGTCGAATACACCATAGGATCAAAAGGAAAATATTTCAAGATAAACGTCCCGTTCGGAGTGATTTATGTAATCGGGGTAGTCTTTCTTATTATCGGCGCTTTAGTGCTGCACATGAAGCCACACCTCAGGGCGAGTAAGGCTTTTTTCATGTTCTGCACTTCTATATGCATCTGGTTCGTTAGCTCGTTCGACGCGCAATCCACTTATTTTTTCAATCAGCTTACATTTTTTGCCTGGATCTTTTCACCGGTTCTGGGAATTTATCTGATGTTCATATTCCCGTCAGAGACGAAAGTAAAGGGAAACATAAATAACATTGTAGCACTTGTGTTCCTTTGCCTGTCGATACTTCTATATGTACTGCAGTTCATATTCTTTAATACGTTTGAAGTATGGAAATACGTGAATACCGCCACGTGGATTTACGTCCTTCTCGGCACAATGATATTTCCCGTCTCCTCATTGATGACTTATCTGAAACCCACGTCCGCGCTCGAAAAGCAGCGGGCTCAGATAATACTGATAGGATGTATATTCGGGTTGTTTATACCAGCGGCCGCAGCCGCATGCATTACGGTTTTGAAATTAAACATGCCTTACAACGTCATGGCGCTACCGGTGATACTTTTCCCGCTCTCGATAGCCTATTCGATCGTAAAGCATAAGCTCTTCGATATCGATGTGATATTGGAGAAGGCACTGACATACGGGCTGCTTACCACCGCTGTGGGAGGCATATTCGCCCTCACGGTGCTTGGTTTCAACGTGGCTTTCGCAAAGTATGGCGGCTGGCAGAACCCGGCCTTCTTCGTAATCTTGAGCGGCTTCCTGGTTCTCGCGCTTAATCCCCTGAAGAACAGGATTCAGGACCTGGTCGATCTGACTTTCTTCCGAAGGAAGTACGATTACAGAGGAACAGTGGAAGAAGTCAGCTACGCGATGACATCACTCCTGAGCCTCGAAAAGATCGTGGACAAAATCATCGGCATTGTCGAAACCACTATGTTCTCCTCACCGGTTTCGGTTTCGATATATAATCAGGACATGGGCGTGTATGAAAGATACGTAAAGAACGGCCACATACAGTACTCTCCTGAATCTACTATAGAAGAGGACAACATACTCGTAACTCATCTCAATTACTACGGCAAGGAGATTTTCAAGGAAGACCTGATCGCCGACGAGAAATATATACGCAGCTCTCAGCAACTAATGAAGGAATTCGAAATGTTTAACGCATCCCTGTTCATACCCCTTCACTTCAAGAAACAGCTCATCGGCTTCATAGCTCTTGGGGAAAAGAAATCCGGACTATCTTATACTTCACGCGACGTTAAGCTTCTCAGGCTACTGGCGAACCAGAGTGCAATCGCCATCGAAAACGCTTTGGCGTTCAAGCTCGTGGAAGATTACGCAAAGAAACTCGAGAACACGAATAAAGAGCTTAAGGATACACAGGACCAGCTCGTGCATGCGGAGAAAATGTCGGCAATCGGACAGCTTGCCGCGGGCGTCGCGCATGAAATAAGAAATCCGCTGAATATTATCGAGGGGGCCAGGTACTACCTGTCCACTTACATGACTGACAAGGAAAACGCGGAGGTTGTGGAGGAGTACCTCGATTACATTAAACACGAGATCGACAGGACCAACCGGTTGATCGACAGCCTTCTCAAATTCTCAAAATCGGAGCAGCCTTATTTCCAGGAGGTAAACGTCAACAGCGTGCTGGAAAACGTTGTGATTCTGGTCAGAAAGCAGCTTGCGGACAACAATGTAAACCTCACAATGGAGCTCGATCCCGACATATCACTCATTATGGCGGATCCGAATCAGCTGTGGCAGGTGTTCATAAATATCATTCTGAACGCCATTCAGGCAATGCCCAAGGGCGGCGATCTCAAGATACATACATCTACGCAATACGAAGATGCCGGGAATGATGATACAGATCACGTCTATATTAATTTCGAAGACAACGGCCTCGGTATACGCCGGGAGGACATAAATAAAATTTTCGACCCGTTTTTCACAAAAAAGGATATGGGCACAGGTCTCGGACTTTCAATCGCTTATAAGATAATAGAAGAGCACAAAGGGAGAATCCTAGTCAGCAGCGAAAAAGGCAAAGGTACGACTTTCACAATTGAACTTCCGAAAAATAATAATAATATTATCTTAGGAGATAGCGATGATGAATAATGTGAAAAGAGTCCTGGTTGTCGACGACGAACAGCTTATCTTGAAGATAATCTCGGATATCCTCAGCAAGGAAGGTTATGAGGTAATTATCGCCAATAACTGTGAGAAGGCCACCGACTACTTAAAGTCGCAGTCTTTCAACGTTGTTCTCTCCGATATCAAGATGCCCATCAAAAGCGGCATCGACCTTCTTGAGGAAATTAGAAATCAAGACCCCAACCTTCCCGTAATACTCATGACCGGATTCGCATCACTTGAGACAGCGGTTGAAGCGGTCCAGAACGGAGCGTTCGACTACCTGATCAAACCCCTTGACTACGGCAAGCTTAAAAGCGTAATAGAGCATGCAGCGGACAGATACGATCTCTATCGTGAGAACACGCGGTTGTTAACGGATTTAAAAGAGCTGAACTCCAATCTTGAACTAAAGGTAAAGGAAAGAAACAGACAGCTCGAGAACATACTTAACAGCGCGAATGAAAGCATCATCACCACAGACTGTGACCTGACAATCAATACGGCAAATCCGAAAACACAAGAGATCTTCGCTAAGGACTGTATAGGGGAGAAATTGAGCAGCCTCTTCGAAGGCATCAACTTCCAGACAATCATACCGAATATACTGAGCGATCCGTCTTATTCGACCAAACACGAAATCAGACATGACGGCAAATTTATGGAGGTGACCCTCTCACCGCTGATAGACTTTGAGACGGAAGAGATATTCGGAGTTATAGCCGCGACTGAAGATATCACAGAGAAAAAGAAACTCGAAGCACAGCTTATCCATTCGGCAAAAATGTCAGGCGTAGGGCAGCTTGCGGCCGGGGTTGCGCATGAGTTTAACAATATTCTTTCGGGCATTATCGGCTATACGAGCCTTGCTACTACACGAAGCGATATCGAGAGTGTGAAGAAAGATCTTATGGTGATAGAAAAAGCTTGCGACAGGGCGGTGGAGATTGTTAATAAACTGCTTTCGTTCTCAAGACAAAAGGGAGAGAAATTCCAGGTTGCTCAACTAGAGGGAGTTATTGACGACGCGCTCGGACTCGTAGAGCATACTTTCGAAACAGAGGGTATCAGGATACTCCGGAATTATGAAAAAATCCCCGCTATCCGTATGAACCTTGGAGAATTGCAGCAGGTGTTCCTGAACCTGGCGATCAATTCCAAACACGCCATGCCGAACGGCGGAGCCATTGCCATCAACACAAAGCTGGAGGGTAAATATGTAAGGATAGATTTTTCGGATACGGGAGTGGGTATACCGCCTGAAAATCTGTCCCGGATATTCGAGCCCTTCTTCACAACAAAACTGAGCGAAAGCTCCAAATCGGGGACAGGGCTCGGCCTCTCGGTCATCTATGCTATCATTGAAAGACACGGCGGGCGCATTGACGTGTCGAGCGAGGTCAACAAGGGCACCACGTTCACCATATTGCTTCCCAACGTTCAGTCCGTCGCGAAACCCCCGGAACCGAAACTTGTCGAAGACACGAAGCACGGGAAGGTAATAGAGCTAAGGAGAAAGGGTAATGTGCTGATCGTCGATGACGAGGAATTTATCCGCGATATTGTAAGGGAATGTCTTTCAAGCACTGGCCACAACGTCATGACCGCGGGAGACGGCGATCAGGCGATCGAGCTGATAAAGAAAAACCACTTCGATATCACGTTTCTCGATTTCTCGATGCCCAACAAGGACGGTATCGAACTGTTAAGGGAAATAAAGGGTATAGATCCGAATTCCACGGTTGTGATCATAAGCGCAAGGCCAGAGGAGCAGCTTCCCGACGAACTCTCGGAAGAGGGAAGTTACAACATTATCAAGAAGCCATTTTCAGTGGACCAGATACAAAACGCGGTCTCCAGAGTGCTTGGTACCGAAGCTGTAAGCAGATAAACTATTGTTATAATGCAACAAGACTTGGATGAAACCCCCTCTTTTACCTGCAAAATTTATGTAAATGAAGACGAGATATACTCCGGGCATCTGGAAGAGGTTCCAGAAGAATTCAGGAGAAATATGAAAAGAGACCTCACCGATTGGGCCGGCTCACTCGGCAAGAGGGGGTTAAATGAATTGATATACTCTCATCTGGCCTGGTATGAGGAAAAAGACTTGCGCTGCGCCGAATGCGGGAACAGCGAGGTTACCGAGCATGACAACAAATGTCCCGATTGCGGAGGCAAAATCACAGAGAGCTATATCTATCAGAGAAACAAGGGCTTGGATATAATAATTACCTGTGTCGGAATGATTACGGCTGTTCGCATTTCCGAAGATTAATGGATCACACAGCGTTTTCCGCCAAGGCGGACATCTACTCCACCACAAGAGAGGCATGAAATGAAACTTACGGTCAAAGGTCAGATTTTCCCCAAGGTGTGGGATATAGCTGAAAGTATTCACAAGCTCAGGGACGACAGGAAGCAGATTAACATAGGAGCTGGTACGGTGGGCTTTCCGGTATATGAAGTGGAACTCCCGGACAACACGAAGAAAGATGGGCTTTATTTTGTGACGCCTCAGGGAATAAAATTGTATTTCAACCCGGGAGACCAGTATCATATCGGATACCTGATATCCGAAATCGACAGGGACCCTTTAAGAGACAAGCACTTCCAAAAACAGGACACTAACACTTCGTCCTGAACATAGAACAACAAAATCGATGACTTTTGACTGAGAAAATCAGGAGTGTATTTTTAAATCTGATGGAACAACACGATCATAGCCACGACCTCAAACAAGTACACGAAAAAAAAGCGCTTTTGATAGTGCTGGGAATGACTTTCAGCTTTATGGTTTTGGAAGCCTTCTCCGGTTTTTATACGGGAAGCCTAGCACTAATTTCCGACGCGGGGCATATGTTAACGGATGTGTTCGCGCTTTCGATCGCGTTTTTTGCCCTCTGGTTTTCGATGAAACCCGCCACGCTCAATAAAACATTCGGCTTCTACAGGGCAGAGATCCTGGGAGCCTTGATAAACGGCATGATCCTGATGGGTATATCCGTGGCAATCATCATAAAAGCATATCAGAGGCTCCAGACGCCGCATGAAGTCAAAAGCTTTGAGATGACCGTGGTTGCATTCGTAGGATTGCTGATCAATATAGGAGCCGCTTATATTCTGTACAAATATCAAAGCACGAACCTAAATATAAGAGGAGCTTTATACCACGTACTGAGCGACGCTGTGGGTTCGGTCGGCGCGATCACGGCCGGTATTATCATGATCACTACGAAGTGGTACTATGCGGACAGCATAGTGAGTCTTATCGTGGCCGTTCTCATCATCAGGGGAGCCTGGGTGCTCCTGAAAGATTCCGTGCACATACTCCTCGAAGGCACTCCCAAGGGTATGGATTTGAACGCGATTCGGAATTCAATCTGTTCTCACGACGGCGTGATCAGCGTACACGATCTCCACGCATGGACATTGACACAGGGATTCGAAGCCCTGAGCGCACATCTGGTAGTAGACGATATGCATCGAGGCGAACAGCTCATCAACGATGTACAGAAAAGTCTTTCGGGAAAATTCAATATAACTCACGTAACACTGCAACTGGAGACTGAGGAATGCGCCCTGCATAACGGGACATGCTACGAAGACGAACAAAACCGCGGAATCGGCTAATGATTATTCGGTTTCTCTGATCAGTTTCTCGGCGTAGCTTTTCATTTCGTCCCCGATTTTTTTTAATTCTGGCTTGCCGTCTATATATTTGTCCAGAGCCTCCAGTACGCCCATAGTTCTTGTAAGCTCCGTCTGCCTGATTATTTTCTCGGGCTTGGTAAACACCCTCTCGATTTTTAAGTTGTGGGCGTCCCTGAAGTGGGACTTGATAGCCGTTTCGTCAGCTTCATCCCCAGGTGCAGCTACGTTATATCTGACTCTCACGACGGCGTCTTCAAAGTCCTCGGGAGGATATTTATCGAGCTTAAACCGGTTCTCATCATCCATGTCGTCCTGCGTAAGCTCTACCGTCAGAAATTTTCTTGCGGGAATCTCCACGAATTCGTATCCGCATTTCCAGCCTTCATCACTATGCGAGAGCTCTCCCATTACGAACCCTTTTTTTTCATGCTCTTCCGTAAAATCTATCCTCTCGATGCTGCCCGAGTAGACAACAGGAGGTGTCTTTCCGGAATGAAGGTCCTGGAACCGGTGTATGTGCCCGAGCGCTACGTAATTGAAAGCTGGTGAAGCAAGCTCGCCCACAGGCACCACCGGATCGGAAGTGGATAGTGAATCCAGCTCCGTACCAGAAAGCTTGGCGTCTCTGGCGGCTACATGACAAAGCAAAAAGGAGGGCGCAGTTCTGTCGATGTCTTTTGCAAGATCCCTTATAATTCCGATCAATTTCTTCTCGACTTCGACCTGAAGCTCGCCGGAAGAAAGCGACTTGTACTCGTCCCTCGACGCAAGCATACTTCTTCCCGCCCACGGAAGGCATGCAACCTGAACCACGCCGCTCTTTGTGTTTATCGAGAGAAGTTCGGGTTTTCTTACGATTGTTACGCCGTCTATATCGAGAGCTGGAAAAATCTCGACGGCAGAAGCCTTCCCTCCGGAAGATCCGTAGTCGTGATTTCCGAGTACGATAACTATGCGCACGCCCGCGCCCACGACTCTTCCTATCCTTCTGGCGAACTCAATTTCCTCCGACGGTTGCGGGTTCTCCCTGTGAAAGACGTCGCCGGCTATGAGAATCAGGTCGACTGATTCCCTGCGCGCCGTCTCGAATACGTAATCGAGTGATTTGAGTATATCTTCCAGTCTTGTGTTTAATCCGGTCGACGGATTCACCCTGCCGTGGGTCTGCAGTCCGATGTGGATGTCCGAAAGGTGAATAAATCTTATACTCTTCAATTTCGGATGAGCCCCCGACGGCTGCCTTCAGAACAGAAGTAGCCTGTCTATCTTATGCCTTGCTCAATATCTCGGACGCTTTCTTCGTGCCCGCTCCGAAGTCAAATTTATAGCCGAGACCGTTGAGCACGCTCTCAATCGCCGCCACCATAGTTAGGGTGTCGGTTTTGCTGATGTCACCGATATGAGAAACTCTGAATATCACGCCCTTTGCCTGGTCCTGACCGTTGGCCACGGTTATTCCGAACTCTTCACTGAGCGCTTTGATGACCTTTCCGGAGCCGATCTCCGGAGGGGCCACTATGGTCGTGAGCGCGGTGCTGGGCGTGTCCTTAACATAAAGCTCAAGGCCTATAGCTTTCATCGCCTCTCTCACCGCCAGAGACAGCGTGGCGTGGCGCTTGTGCATATTTTCTCTCCCCTCTTCCCTGAACATTTTCAGCACTTCCGCCAGACCTATAACGAGTGTTACAGCCGGGGTGTAAGGCGTGGTGTTCTTCTCAGCGCTCTTTAGTGCGGCCTTGAAGTCGAAATAAAACTTTGGCAGGTCGGAGGTTTCATTGAACTTCCATGCCTTTTCGCTCATAGCCGCAAAGGATAGACCCGGGGGCAGCATGAACGCCTTCTGTGATCCGCCCACGAGAACGTCAATCCCGTACTCGTCGAACGGTAACGGAAACACCCCGACGCCGGTGATGCCGTCAACGATCAATATTACATCGTCCCTTTTCCCGGTTATCTCGGCGATCTCCTTTGTGGGATGCATCACGCCTGTTGAAGTTTCACTAGCCTGCACAAGCACGGCCTTGATGGAAGAATCTTTATCGAGAGCCTTCTTGATATCAGCCGGATCGACCGCGTGTCCCCACTCGACCATCAACTCTTCGACTTCCAGTCCATAGGCGCGGCAAATCTTGCCCCACCTTTCTCCGAACTTACCGCCGTTTACGACCAGCGCCTTATCGCCCCTCGAGAGGGTATTCGCGATTGCCGCCTCCATGGCACCGGTTCCCGACGCGGCAAGGATAAAAACTTCTTGTGTTGTGTCGTATATATATTTCAGACCTTCCCTGACTTCGGCGAAAATTTCTTCAAATTCACTGGTTCTGTGATGAATAATGGGCTTGGCCATCTCTATCAGAACTTCGCTCGGTACGGCCACGGGCCCCGGTGTAAAAATGTATCTTTTCACTTGTTGAATCTCCTCTCAGTTGATCATGTGTGATATATTGTTCGGGCGGTGTAATCCTTCCCTCTTTCCACTTTCCAATGTTTGTCGCCGTCCCACCGCACTCAAATATTTCGTTTGATACCAAATGCTTGTGAGACCCTGCGGCGTGAAAACATAAGACTCTACCCAAAATTCCGGATAATTCAACTTTCCTTGCTTTTGGATTACGAAACCTTATATTAATTGATATCAACTGCGAGGTGCATGTAATATGATCGGTGAAAATAAAGAACAAATTCAAGACCTTAGGAAGAGACTTGTATTGCTTGGAGACTTTCTTTGACCTCCCTGGAAAAAATTCACGCCTGAAGGAACTGAACAATATTACGGGAACGGAAGGATTCTGGGACGACGCCGAAAAAGCCCAGGAGATTCTGAGGGAGCAGTCTCAGATAAAAGACACCATAGAAAATCTGGAAAACCTCCAAAGCGAGCTTGAGGACGTGGAGGTTCTGGAGGAGCTCTCTCTCGAAGAGGAAGATGAAAACACCGCGAAAGAGGTCAGGGATAAATTAACCGAGATAGAAAGCAAGGTAGAAGACCTCGAATTCAAGCGTATCCTGGGCGAGCCCGACGACGTTAGAAACGCAATCGTCTCTATAAACGCGGGTGCCGGCGGCACCGAGGCTCAGGATTGGGCGGACATGCTTTTCAGAATGTATCTCAGATACGCGGAGTTAAACGGCTACAGTACTCAAATGATCGAGTATCAGGAGGGGGATGAAGCCGGCCTCAAGAGCGCCTCGTTTATTGTTAAGGGCGAATACGCATTCGGATACCTGAAAGGAGAGAGCGGGGTGCACCGTCTCGTCAGGATTTCGCCGTTCGATTCGAACAAGAGAAGGCACACCTCTTTTGCATCAGTGTTTGTTTCTCCCGAGATAGACGAAAGCATAGAAGTCGATATTGACGAGAAAGACTTGAGAGTCGACACCTACAGGGCGAGCGGAGCGGGGGGACAGCACGTCAACAAGACCGATTCGGCCATAAGGATAACGCACGAGCCGACCGGTATCGTAGTCAGCTGTCAGAACGAGCGGTCTCAACACCAGAACCGCGCCACTGCAATGAAAATGCTGAGGGCAAGGCTCTATGAAATGGAGAAGGAAAAACAGAGGGAAAAGCTGGACGAGATGCAGTCGACGAAGAAAGAGATCGGATGGGGAAGCCAGATTCGCTCGTATGTACTTCATCCATACAGGATGATTAAAGACCACAGAACCAACTTTGAAACAGGCAACGTGGATCCCGTGCTGGACGGCGACCTGAGTGAGTTCATAAAAAACTATCTCCTGATGCAGTCCGGACAAAAAGAAAACTAAAAGACCGCTCATAAAAAGCCGATAATACCTGCCACTGTCAATTTTTTGATTCCTACGCCCTAGTGGTATATTTATGCGGCGGGGTTCTATACCGGAACAAAGACCAAATCACCATTTCGGAGGCCCGGAGTCTTGAATATTGGGATAATAGGCAAAAACAGTATCGAGCGGACCTTCGATATAACAAAGGAACTGTGCGCATGGTTCGAAGATAAAGGCGTCGGAGTCTATGTGGAAAAGGAAATCGGTGACAAAATCGATTGCAAGAACTCAGTTCCAGCTGAAGAAATCCCATCTCTGGTCGATATTATTCTGGTATTCGGAGGCGACGGAACGTTTCTCGGCGTAGCACGGCTCGCATGTAAACACGGCACGCCCATCCTCGGCATTAATCTCGGCGCTCTGGGATTTCTCACCGAAATAACGGTTGACGAGATATACCCTATGATGGAAAGGATAATGAGCGGAGAGTATGAAATTGAAGACCGCCAGATGCTGCGCACCTCGATTCACAGGAACAGTGCCACAATAGGAGATTACAATGTATTAAACGACGTCGTCATCAATAAAGAAGCGGTAGCCAGGATAATAGACCTTGGAATATTCATTGACAGCATCCACGTAACAACATACAAAGCCGACGGGATAATACTGTCGACGCCGACCGGCTCGACCGCATACTCCCTCTCCGCAGGCGGACCGATTGTACACCCTACCCTGCCCGTTACTATAATTACTCCGAT
>Ga0307426_1002506_pt1 | contig 11396 bp, 14 predicted proteins | sample SalMarWE160340MG_FD_202165 | JGI IMG/M metagenome (GOLD analysis project Ga0307426, IMG submission 202165) | Salt marsh sediment microbial communities from the Plum Island Ecosystem LTER, Massachusetts, United States - WE1603-40 | ecosystem: Environmental > Aquatic > Marine > Intertidal zone >... | reverse complement strand
CAGGGCGGTGTACAGCTCTAGGTTCCCCCTGCCCATATTCTACCTGATAGAGATGACCTGGCCCTTCAACGACATTCCCGTCCACCCCATCTCACTGCCCATCTACATCTTGGGTCTTCTCGGGCTGGGTCTTTGGGCGTACAGAAGAAAAACCGAGGACAAGTTCTTTCTATTATGGTTCATCGTCGTCTACGTTTTCTTCACTTTGATTCCTAACAAGCAATGGCGCTATGTAACTCCGCTTTTTCCTGTGCTGGCAATTTCCGCCGCAAGCTTCATAATGTTCGCCTACAGCAAAGTGGCAGCAAGTTGGAAACGTGAACAAACTCGTTTAAACACGCAGAAAGCGCTCAAGGTCGCCGCCGGTCTTTTCGTAGTTCTTGCGGCGTCTGCGGTCGTTTACAGCAGCTATGAGGCGTACCAGATGGTTGCAAGAGACCAAATTCACGTTCCCATAGACGAGGCAACAGCTTTTGCGGCTAGTCACATAAGCCAGAACGAGGCAATAGTGCTTTTGTCTCCCTTCAACCTTTTCAACCAAGATATGGTGCGGTTCTATTTGCCTGCCCAGTTTAAACAAGAGCAGGTGTTGCAGTATCCTGAGTTGCCCATTGACTCGTTTGCGTCCAACTTTAACGTCAGCGAGCTGGTTGCGCTATGCGTGGATAACAACGTGAAGTACGTGTTTCTGTATGAACACGCTGATGTCATGGAGGTTTACGTGAAGCTTAATGCTACGGGCAGGTTTACCTACGAGCATGTTGTGGGAGATGTCCCCCATTCTATCTCCATACTCTCTTTCAAGTAGGTTATGTTGCTGTGTTTTCTAAATTTCTAAGAATTCGAAACCGGTCTCTTTATCTTTCGCTCTTTGTGCAGCGGCTCCTGTTAACTCCAGCATCACCACTTCACCTATTCGCCACACCTCAACGCCCATGCGAACGCACCCAGTGACGGTGTTTTCGCTTCTTCCAAAGCTGGTGTGCATGTGAAGTTTCGGTTTTCCCTTTTCATCCGCAAAAATTGTTCCCACACCGCAAGCCTCATGCACCCCTTCAAGGAGCGTAACCATAGGTTCTGGAGGAACCGCATAACAGTCTTTTGGGCCAACAACCACCCTGCTGTTTTCTTTTGCGCCGCCTAAAAAGAAACAAAGCGCCGTGGAAACGTTTTTTTCAGCGGCGAATGATTCGAGAACGTCAGGAAGGCGGTCGCCATCATGTAATCTCAGCACGAAAATTCTTCCCATTTTGGCTTCGGTAAAATGCATCATTCAACCTCTTGTTTTTTGAAATTAAATTGTGAGGCGCATCTAGTATAAAAATGATTTCCAGCTTGAAGTCACCGTTTGGGACATGCGTTTTGCTATATTCTTTTGAGATAGAGGGGTTTGTCCGCTTCTTTTTTTCTTTTTTCCAACGCAATCTCTATGTAATCGTCTGCCGCGTTGACAGCGCTTTCTTCCGTTGAGTTCTCGGATATTAATTGAAGAGAAGTATCTGTGTATGTTTCAAGTTTTTCTTTTTGGGCGCGGCTCATTTTTCATCCTTCTCTTTTATTCACAGTTATACAAGTATTAAGACTTAATAAACATTTTGAATAAAATTTGAACGACCTGTAGAACCCGAACGCAAAAAAGAAATATTGACTGTTCAAGTCCCAACAGCAAGCATCATAAGAAATCGAATACACTAATTGCTTTGGAAAAAGCTTGTCAGCCTCTTCTGCTCAACCTCTTCCTTGACGAAATGAGAGATTTTCACGCCGACCCTGCGGATTTCAAGCTCAGATTCACCTAGGAACTTTTCGAAAAGCGCTCGAACCTCTTGTTTCAGAACCTCTGCGTCGCTTGTGGCGGTTTCCAACGTTTTCGATCGGCTTCGAACGCTCAAATCCGTCATGATGGCGATTATGCCAACCTGTTTGAAGCTGACATTTCTCTGCACGAGATCGTTGTGGATTTTTGCAATTAATTGGTCGGTGTTCTCGAGCACCACCATCAAGTCACGCGTGTTCTCCTTCAGAGTTGAGATTCTGCTGATGGATTCTGCCTCACCCGTTTCCTGAACAGATACATTATCCACGCCTTTGGCTGCGTTGTGAAAGTACACGCCGAGTTTTTTACCGAAAATCTCAACTAACTTTTGCACGTCGTACCTTGCTAAATCACTAACTGTCTTTACGCCCAACTCAGCCATTTTCACGGTGAGCTTTTGTCCCACGCCCACGAGTCGGTTAACTTGCAACGGCGACAAGAAGCGCTCAGCCTCTTCTGGCTTGACGATTGTTAAGCCGTCAGGTTTCTGGCTGTCAGACGCGATTTTAGCCACAAGCTTGTTAGGTCCGACGCCCACGGAAAAAGTGATGCCTACCTGTTTTTTCACGTCGCTTTTCATTTTCCGAGCCAAATCGCCTGCTACTTTGAAACTTCCCTGCGTCTTCTGTGTGACATCCAAATAGGCCTCGTCTATTCCCATCTGCTCGAAGCTGTCAGCGTAGCTTCTGAGCGCTTGCATTATCTTGTCGGAGATTTGCTCGTAATATTCGTAGTCAACGGGCAGAAACGCCGCTTCAGTGCCTTCCAGCTGCTTCTTTGCCAAGTACAAGGGGATTCCTGATTTAACCTTGTATTTTCTGGCGACGTAGTTGGCGGTGCTTACGGCTCCGCTGTCTTCGGTGCGTCCCGAATACACGCCCACCACGATGGGCTTGTCCTTAAGCGCTGGGTTCCGCAGTTCCTCGCATTGGGCAAAGAAATAGTCGAAATCCACCAGCATTATGACTCGTGCTTGCATAAGCCGCATGTTCACCTCTGTTCTGCCGGCATTAGCCATGAGCCGTCGCACGCCGCCGTGTTCAGCTGAGCCAAGTCTTCTCGGCAGACGCCAAACTTCATGCCGTTTGCTGTGACTAAGTCGCGTATGTTTTTCATGAGTTTAAGCCTTAAGTCTCTTGGCAACAGTGTGTTTCCACCCATTTTTTCGCCCTGACGGAAGTAGAGTGGTTCAAGTTTTTCTGCCACCGAGGGCATGGCAGCGGTGAATCGTCGCCAATTGTCTGGTTTTATCTTGTAAGTCGAGCTGGTTGCGTGTTTAACGCCGATGCTTGCGAGTTCGGCGATGAGTGTTTCCTGTTTGTCGTTCACAAGAGGAATTATGGGGTCGATGCGCACCGAAACGGGAATATCTTTGCCCACCAAGTCTTCGGTGGCTCTGAGACGCCCGAGTGGCGACGGAGCGTTCGGCTCCAAAAGCTTTGCCACTTCCGCGTCGAGGGTTGTTATGGTTAAGGCGACCGTTGATGGCACTTTGCTCAGCAGGTCGACGTCTCGGGTGACCATGTTGGATTTGGTGATTATTTGGATTCGGCAATTGCTTTCCGCGAGGATTTCAAGGCATCTCCGTGTCAAGCCAGCGGTGGCTTCCATGCGCGGGTAAGGGTCGGAGCTGTTTGATATGGACACGGTTTCGCCCTTCAGCTTGGATGCTTCGCGCTTAAGGTTTCTGAGCAGGTCTTTTTTTGGTCGGCACTCCTGAAAGCGGGGGATGTAGCTTGAGGCGTAGCAGTAGACACAGTGGTGGTCGCAGCCGCTGTAAGGGTTAAGCGTCAGCTTGGGCGGGCACGTGCAGAGGCTGGAGCGCCAGGGGTCAAACCTTGAAATCAAAGGCACTGCTTTTCACTTAACCAGTATAAGGGGTAGGGGCAGAAAAAAACATTCGCCTGAAGAATTAAAAGCTTTGAATTTTACGTGGAAAGCGCCAACTTGCTTGTATCAATATTAGCCAACAGTTTTGAAATTGTTCTTTGAAAGCTTTTCACAAAAACAAAAACTCCTATCAAAAAACCTAAACCAACTATTCCAGACGCTGGACCTATAACATCAACTATATTGAAATTCCATTGGAAATACCCAAATGCAGTTCCAAAAATCAAAATAACAATAACTATGACTGAAACTAGAAAAAGTGCAAAGCCGCTCAACACTGTGTATCTATATTTGTTCATGGTTTTTAGAATTTTAATTAAATCCTTCCTGGTTGAAGTGTCGATTTCTGTTTTTTCCTTGAGTATATCCATAAAAATTTTAGAATACCCTATGTAACCCCGAGAAGAGCCTATTTGATCCCAGAAATGATGCGGGTCCTTGGATGCGACATCCCTTAGGAAATAGTAAAACAGTTCATTACCATCAAGAGTTTGTTGGGTCCAGTACTTAAACCCGAAATAAGACGTAAAGACGTACACTTTGTTCTCTTTCTCAAACTTGATAAAGTACCAGCCACTTGTCGCACCTGTAGCTGCAATTAGTGGGAAATACGTGTAGACCGCAAATGGCAAGTACTCTGAAACACCAAAAAACACTGTAACCAGCAGTAAGGGTAATCCAAGAACAGCGGTGCCGATTGGCACTACTTGCCAAACAAAAGTTTCCGTGTTCTTAACTAACTTTGGGATAACAAGGCTAGTTTCAAGAACACCTAAACACACCCCCGCAACAACGCCGAACACTAAGTAAATCTGACGAGTTGACGTAAACCACCCGAGGGTTGTTGACACCACTAAAATGAAGAAGCCACTAGCTGAAGCCATAAATATTGAACCGACCAGTCGCATTTGGCCTATGGGAACCGGTATTTTACTAAACGCTGACATTCGACGACCTTTCAGCAAGCTATTATCTTCTCAAAACTTAAAGCAATTTCGATTTCTTGATGGAAACAAATTTTACAGTGCATAGGCACCTCAGCATATTTGGACGCTAATAGCCAATGTGTGCAGAAAACGATAGAGGGGGTCTATCTTTAATGGCGCTTTCCAGTACCAAAAACAGCCAAATTCACGCTTTAAATAAGGGGGCTATAGAAAAAAATCGCGTGTCAATTCACCAGAAGCATGGGATGTAATCTCTAATCCTCAGCGGCACACCCAATGATTCGACAACAGCCTTGACCAGTTCTATGTTAACTTCAGGCATTCTCACCGCGGAAACCTCCACATCTAGCCCAGCCGTCTTCGCTTTCTTGACGAATTCCAGCACAGTCGCGAAACCGCCTCCACAAACCGGTCTGCAGTTCTCCGCGTAACTCGCCTCATCATGACCGTTCAAGCTGACGCTGACGCTGCTGACGCCTGCACTACGCAACTCTTCAGCAACGTTCCTGCCTTTGTTCAACACGTACCCGTGACCGTTCGTGTCAACTCGAATCGGAACTGAACCGCCACTGCGTTCCCTTAGCCATCGCGCAACCTCCAGCAAGACATCCAACCGCGCAGTAGGCTCGCCGAAACCGCAGAAAACCACCTCATCCCAACGCCTCAGCCCCAAAGCGGCTTCAAGTTCAGCTTTCACTTCGGCTGTTGTCGGGGCCCTCTCTAGTTTCAGGTTGAAACCGCCCACGCCCCGCTTGAAGTTGCGCAAACAGAACCAACAGTTATTAGAGCACTGATTGGTGATGTTCAAGTAAAGACTGTTGTCGTCCAGCCAATAGACAATTCTTGGTTTCTCCTTGCCAACCACACGTTTCCACCCTTGACGCAGCAAGATACCTAAAACGCGTATTTGACTATATAGTATATAGTTTCTATAGTGAAAATGCTTTAATCTGAACTGACCGTTTTCGTTAAAACGGGGAGAAGCGAAAAAAGAATGAAGAAAGCGCGCCACTGTTTGAATACGAGATTCCATGCTATAATAAGCGCAGAACAGTGTGGATACCGAAAAAGAGCACGCGATAAAACGGTAACATTGCAGCCGAAACCTATGATACGAAGGCAAAAAGTAGTTATCTTGCTCTTTTTACTTGAAGCTCAAACTTTTTTCAGTCCCAGCGAGTTTAGGCAAGTTCTTTTTTTGTAGCCTAAAGCCGCCAGCACAGTCGCTACCAAGAGCAGAGCGGGCATGGTCCATGTTGGGAACTCTGGGATTTCCGCGTCAGAAAACGTGATTGCCAAGTCGCCGAGCAGCGGCTTATCGTATTCGGAGTGCATCTGGATGGATACGACTTGCGTGGTGCCTTCTTGGGTTGTGGTGTAGTTTATCGGGTTCCACATCGTGTCAGTTTTTGTGGTGTACGCGTGCAGGTTTGAAACGTTTACGTCAATGCGTATGGTGAAGTGGGCGGTTGAGTTGGGATTCCATGGCGTGAGGTAGGGGCTTATGTTCAGGTCGTACAGGAAAATGTAGCTTCCATTCACCTGCTCCACGGGGTGCTCGTAGTGGATTTTGAGCGCGAAGTCTTCTGGGACAGGCGTGATTAGGCAGTAGACCATGTTCCAGTCACCGATAGCTGTGTGATGCGTGTCTTGAGGAAAGTTGCTCCATTCCAGTTCTTTTTCGTCCACTTTAACGTAGATGTTGGTTGTGCCGGGAGGAGTTGGGTAAACCATCGGCAGTTCAGAGGGTATACAGGATAGAGCACCGTCTGCTTTGGTTAGGATGTGCAGCGGGTATGTGCCGTCGATTTTCACCCATAGGGTTCCGTTGACGCGTGTTATGATGTAGTTGATTTGTTCTTCGGGCATTGCGATTAAGGTTGCCGTGTCAGGGTTTGCCGTCGCAAGCTTAGCCGTTCCTGCCGTGGCTGAGAGTAGAAGCGTTAAGAGGAGCGCTGTTACTAACTTTCTCGTGGCGAGCACCACTTAGTAAGGGGTTATGCTTCCCCATAGGTTTTTTGGCAATGCGTTCGGGCTTGAATGTGTATATGTTTTGGATGTGTAGTTTAAGTTAAGATGGGTTCCAAGACTCTTGCCGTTATCGCCATTGTGCTTGTGGTAGTTGTTGCCGTTTTTATTTTAGACACGTGTTCGCTTCTTGACCCTGTTTTAGACAGGCTGTCGTTTCGTGAGCCTGAGGGGACATCCAAAGCGGTTTTGTGGGTGAACGGTTACTGGGATGAAGCCAACTCGCCAGAAAATTTCTACGCAATTTCGTATTCGGTTTCGAACATTGGAAGCGCGACTGCCGAGAATGTTACCGTTGCAGCCATTGTTGACGGCGAACAGCAGGCGAGTAAGCTGATTCCGTCGCTTGAAGTTTCGGACAGCGCGAACTACTCCTTAACAGTCTCAGCGGCTGCTGACACGCTGTGTGTGATGTCGGTGCAAGCGTCCTGCGCGGATTCTGCGGACGCTTAGTCGTTTTCGTTGCGCGCGGACGTGCCGCGGACTTTCAGCGACAACCCTGACCGTGTCAAGTTGTTTGTCACGCCACGAGAAGCCAGCTTATTCGCGCTTAAGAACGAGTTGTTGAAGGATGCGCCGTTGAAAGTGAAGGATTGGATTGCGTTGAGGAACTTGGTTGGCGATAACATCCAGTACCGGCATGATGATGAGGTTTACGGGGTTTCTGAGTACTGGCAGTTTGGGAAAGAAACCGTTAGCTTGAGGACGGATGACTGTGAAGACTTCGCCATTCTCCTGTGCTCGCTTCTCCGCGCGGCTGGTTACTCTTCAAATAACGTTTACGTTGTGATAGGGAAGAACGCGAATGGGTACCACGCATGGGTTAAAATCAACTTGGGTTCAGTGGGCTGGTACAATCTGGAGCCGCAGGAAAACGGGTTTGCCACGCTGGTGGGCGACTTCATTACGCTGTCTGATTATCAAGCGCTGTACGAATTCAACGACCAGCAATTCCACCAAATAGGCTAACACGCTGCTGCAGACGTGAAGGGCGAGAACAAAGGGTAACCAGGTTCTCTGCTTAACGTTTGCGTTTCTTGAAGTAAGCAATAGGGCTATGCCGATTATGGCTGTTGAGGCTCCAGAAGCAACTGCGACAAGCGTTGTCGGCTGAAAAGCCTCTAGCTCTGGTTGAGGTTCTGGCTCAGCTGCCATGACGAAGTTAACTGTTTCTGAGGCTGCATTGCCAGCCAAATCCTGAGCGTATACGGTTACGTTGTGTGGTCCAATGGACAACCCTGTCAGCGTTGTGTTTCCAGCAATTGATGTGACCTCTTCACAATCCAGATTGAATGCGACCTGTGAAACGTTTTCGCTGAAGGTGAAATCCAATGGAATTTTTGCCGTAGTGATGTTGGCTGATGTGTATGTCTTGTTTACAGGAGACAGAATCGATACGTTTGGAGGAGTCGTGTCTACAGCAAAATTGACGGTGTCTGCGTATGAACTTTTATGGGCGACTAACCCATAGGCTTCCAAATAGACGGTTAAGCTATGTGAGCCCTCAGGTAATTGTGGTAGCTTCACTAATCCATGTGTATGGTAAACAACGTGCAGCTCTTCGGCGTTTTCAATCACGTAAGGCATGGGACCTTCATATTTTCCATCGATACTGTAATTCAACGAGTATTTGATGCCTAATCCACAAGCGAAAGTGAAGTTCAAAGTTAGAAAGTTGGAATTAAAGGTTCTGTTGAGAGGGGAGAAGAGGGTAACTCCAGAAGAGAGATTAATGAAATCGGTGGAATCTGCCTCAACTGGGTGATTGCTCGCTGCCAGCGAAGCGAACAGGATTGAAACAAAGAGAAATGGCAAAACTGTTTTTTTGCCCAGTCTTGTTCAAGCCTCCATTATATAGTGTATACTAAAAAGGACTACTTAGCTCTCCTCAGAGAACAGTCTGTTCCGCAAAAAGAACAGTTTGTGGGGGTGTGGTCTGTTTTGAGTATTAGCGTTCTGTAGATAGGGGCTGTTTTTTCAAAAAGCTTAAACCTTATGGTCGCGAATTTATGAGTACGTTAGCTTGAGCAGTGGTTGGTTTGTCTTCGTCCTATCATTATATGCAGCTTCCGAGAGAGGTGATTGTTGGGAAAAGAACTTTAGCGTGCGTTACTGAAGTTGCGGAAAGGTTAGGGTTAGCTGGGTCAGCTTTGATAGTGGCTGGTCCGAAAAGCTTTGATGTTGCCGGAAAGGCGGTTGGTGACCTTCTTGAGAAAGCAGGCATGGACGTGGATAGTCTTCTCGTCAAGAAAGTGAACAGCAGTGAGATTCTGACGGTTGAGGAGAGGATTAAGGGGTGGAAGACACGTGTCCTAATAGGTGTTGGTGGCGGAACAAAAATTGACGTTGCGAAGCTGAGTGCGTCACGCCAAGGCATTCCATTCATCAGTGTGCCCACTACGCTGTCGCACGATGGCATTGCTAGTCCGTTGGCTTCTGTTAAGGGGCTTGATAAGCCTTATTCGGTTATGGCGCAGGCGCCTTTGGCGGTAATAGCGGATACTGAGGTGATTGCACAGGCTCCTTGGCGTTCAGTTGTAAGCGGTTGTGGTGACGCTATTGCGAAGTTTACGGCTGTGAAGGATTGGAGGTTGGCACACAGTGAAAGGAATGAGTATTATGGTGAGTACGCGGCTAGTTTGGCGTTGATGAGTGCGAAGCTGGTGACGCAGAACGCTAAGCTTATTCAGCCGGGGAATGATGAGGGGCTGCGGGTGCTTTTGGAGGCTTTGATTAGTTGCGGGGTTGCCATGAGCATTGCGGGAAGCAGTCGTCCTTGTAGCGGTTCGGAGCACTTGTTTAGTCACGCTTTGGATATGGTTAACGGTCATCATGCGATGCACGGGGAGCAGTGTGGGGTGGGTTCGGTGTTGGCCGCTTATCTTCAAAGGACGAATTGGAAGCGAATCAGGGAGACGCTTAAGCAGATTGGTGCGCCCACAACCGCTTGTGAGTTGGGCGTCGAGGATGAGGATGTGGTTGAAGCCTTGGGGTTGGCGGCTACAATTCGTCCGGAAAGGTACACTATTCTTCAAAAGTTGAGTTTGGATCGTGAAGGGTGCGAGAAGGTGGCGAAAGCTACTGGGGTAATCGGCTGATTTGCTGGGCGTTTCACGTCATTTCTGGTTGTAAGCGACCGAATTGGTTTCCTTCAGGGTCTACGGCTACTGCTATCCATCCTACGGTGGGAACTTGCTGTTTGGGTACGAGTATTTTTCCGCCGAGTTTTTCCACTTTCGTGGCGTAGTTGTCTATGGAGTCTACTGTGATGTAGTTTACTTGCTTGATTCCTTGTTGCTGCGGTTGTTTTTGGAATAATCCTCCATTTACTCCCGGTTTTTGCAGCATGCCTTTTTCGTCTGTGGGTACGATGTGTATTAGCCAGTATTCTGTTCCGCCCATAGGGGCCTTGAAGATTTTCCATCCGAACACGCCTTCATAAAAAGTTTTTAGTTTGGCGACGTTGGTGGATGGGATTTCGAAGTGAACTATGGTGTGGTCCATTCTGTTTTTTCACCTCCTTTTCGGTTTGTCCTTTACGAAAAAACTGTGGATTATTGCAGGTGCCGAGGTTATCTGTTTCTTACCTTGGGCTGGGTGCTGTTGCGTGGAAATTGGTTTTTGTGGGAAAAAAGGTTGCAGTCTTGAGGTTTAGGTTTTGGTTTTTTGTTTTTGTTTTGGCTTGGGCTTTGTCTTTGGTTTTGCTGCTGCTTTTGTCTTGGGTTTAGCTGTTTTCGGTTTGGGCTTTGCTTTTGCTTCTGGTTTTTCTTTTTTCTCTTTGGGCGTGGGCTTTGGTTTTGCTTTGGGTTTAGGTTTCGTTTCTTTGGGTTCTTCTCTTTCTGGTTTTGGTGCGCTTCTGAAGGCTTCTACGAATTTGATTTCTGTGAGTTCGGGGAGGAACTTTTGTATGTCCATGGCTATGCCGCGTTTGGCGATTTGGATGCCTTCGACGTAGAATGCTACTTCGGGCATGTCTATGGTGAGGGTTCCTTTTTGAATGGTGAATTTGAATTGTTCTGCGTCCACAACTGGGATTCTGCGGTGGATGAGCGCTTGGACTTTTTCTTCGGCTGCTGCGAGTTTTTTGTCTACGGTGACGTCGTAGACGAGGGTTCTTCCTGCTAGTGGAGGGTTGAAGTCAAGGAGTACTCTTCCTGCGCCGATTGAGCGTATGGTTGCCATTTTTCCGTTGTAGTTTATGCGCATGCCGATTGTTGGGTTGTGGATGTCTTTGGATAGGAGTTGTTTGAGGGAAACTCGTTTGATTTTTTCTGGGTCTCGTGATCCGAAGCCTTTGTCGGGTGGGATTTCTACGGTTTGGGGTTTTTTTGGTTTCATGGTGGTTAGGTTTTCGTCTAGGGCTTTCAGCACCCAACCTTCGCCTATGACTACGAGTTTGGGTTCGTATAGTTCGCCTTCTTTGTGGAGGTGTTCTTTTTTGGCGGTTTCTTCGATGGTAGTGTCGAAAACCTCGTTGGTTTCTTTCACCTTAGCGGTGTAGTTGATTAGTATGAAATCTCCTTTTTCCAGAGTCATGATAAATCATCCTTTGTTGACGGTTTCAAGTTAAGTTTCAAACGCTAATAAAAACATTTGTGCCACCTGATTAAGGTTTCTTGTCACGGCGACCTTCTCTCTGCACGCCATTATGCCTCTTACCGCTTTTCTAAAGCAGCCGCTAACGCCTCTGATCGTGTCATGAGTTTTTTCTAGGC
>Ga0307426_1002502_pt1 | contig 11408 bp, 7 predicted proteins | sample SalMarWE160340MG_FD_202165 | JGI IMG/M metagenome (GOLD analysis project Ga0307426, IMG submission 202165) | Salt marsh sediment microbial communities from the Plum Island Ecosystem LTER, Massachusetts, United States - WE1603-40 | ecosystem: Environmental > Aquatic > Marine > Intertidal zone >... | reverse complement strand
ATGTACGACTGGAGAAATCCGGTTGTGAAAGTGGTCATCCGGCGGATCGACTGAGTATCTGTCTCCTGGGGAGTCGGATCCTTTGCGGCAATGTTGATAGGATGCGTAAATCCTCAAAACGGTTCTGATTATCAAGGGATCTGGTGTTCCTGCTCCGCCGCTCACGATGTCCGACTCCCAAGGATTTTATTGGCGATTTGAAATGAATCTGAAAAGTGATTTAGCTAGGGCGCTTTGAGCGATCACTGTAAGGAGAAATTAAATGAAAATTAAAAGATTTGTGATATTGGGGATGGCTTTTCTCATTTTCGGAATGATAAATAACTTGAATTCCCGATCTCTCGAGAAAAACAGTTCTTCAGCGGCGCCTCCATCATCATCCCTAAAAAAGGCAACATTTGCAGGGGGATGTTTTTGGTGCATGGAACCTCCATTTGAAAAGCTCGATGGGGTCGTCGAAGTGATTGCCGGGTACACTGGAGGTATTAACGAGAAGCCGACATATAAGGAAGTCTCCTCGGGTAAATCCGGTCATATTGAGGCCGTCCAGATCCTGTATGATCCTTCAAAGATCTCGTATAAAGAACTCCTCGATGTTTTTTGGATGCAGATAGACCCTACGGATGATGGGGGACAATTCGCGGACAGGGGATCGCAGTATGGGACTGCGATATTCTACCATGATAAAGAGCAGAAGAAATTAGCTGAGGAGTCGAGGAATGAATTGGAACGATCGGGCCGCTTTGAAAAAAAGATCGTAACTAAAATTCAGAAATACAATTCTTTTTATCCTGCAGAGGAATATCACCAGGATTATTACCGGACAAACTCCGAAAGATACAAGTCGTACAAACACTACTCTGGTCGAGAGAGCTATCTCGAAGAGACCTGGAAAGATAAGATGCATCAAGCAATCGATAAAAAATGGAAAGATTACAAAAAGCCTTCGGATAAAGAATTGAAGGAACTCTTATCGCCCCTCCAGTATGAAGTGACACAAAAAAACGGGACTGAGAGAGCTTTCAATAATGAATACTGGGACAACAAAAGGGAAGGTATCTATGTGGACATAGTCTCGGGAGAACCTCTCTTTAGCTCACGGGATAAGTATGAGAGCGGGTCAGGATGGCCCAGTTTTACAAAACCGCTCGAAGCTAGGAATATCGAGGAAAAGAGAGACAAGAGCCATTTTATTGTGAGAACAGAAGTCAAGAGCAAGTACGCAGATTCGCATCTGGGTCATGTTTTTCCTGATGGGCCGAAACCCACGGGACTTCGCTACTGCATCAATTCGGCCGCACTCCGTTTTATTCCTAAAGAAGACCTGGAAAAAGAAGGATACGGGGAATACAGAATTCTTTTTGAGGGCAAATGAATTGCGAATATCTGAACCCTCAGGAATAACGGCTTGATTACATATAATCCATTCGTTTCAAAAGAGGCGTTATCGGTTGATTGCGCTAGCCGATTTTATAACTTTCATCACTGCATCGATAATGAGCTCCGGCTGTCTCCAGGGGACCATGTGGCCGCTTTCTTCCGCCACGATCAGAATCGCCCCCTTGATCGATGCTGTCATTTGTTCGTGGGCCAGCCGCCATGCAGCCTGTTCTTCGGTTTTGGGGAGGAATGGCTTGCCGCTGGTGATCACAATCACGGGAATATCTGGAGGGACGGACGTCTTCTGCATGATCTCTAACTTGGGACCCAAGCCATCTCCAACCATCCGCATCAGAGCCCGTTGAATTTTTGTGAGCTTATCCGGCTGAGAGGTGTCAAACGGAAGTTTTCCTGTCATGGGGTGATTATCGAGATAGTCCACGCCGAGCAGGTTGACGAACTCGTTCGTGAACGGATCGACAAATACCATGCCCCGTGTGACTTCTGGGTGTTCGCTGGCAAATAAGCGGATCATCCACCCCCCGAATGAATGACCGACCAGGATCAGATTCTTGTCCAGACCGAGTTTCTGGAGTCCCTTCCAGAGCCAATCGATCTCTTCACGCATATTATATGGAGTTTCCGGCAAGTCGCTCTTTCCAAATCCGGCGCGGTCATAGGAAACAACTGTGGCTCCTGTCTTATGCGCAAGTTCGGGCGCCAGTTTGGTCCATTCGGCCGAGTGCATACCCCCACCAGCTTCGAGAAGTACCGTTAAGTTTCCACCCCTGATAACCTGGAAGTTGAGGCGATATTCTCCGACTTGAACCAAGGTCTCGACGGTCTCGCTTTCTTGATTCGACTGCGGGTATGCTGCCTGTAATGGTAACACCGTAAATGCCCAAAATGAAAATAGGAGCATGACAGTTAAAAAGTTAGTGATCTTCTGACGCTGAGGAAGATTTTTAATTATTTGTAGATATCGCATGTTTAATTTTCCTTTTTCTCTCTCACTTCCTTAATCATTTCCACAACGGGTGCGATCAAAGCTTCAGGTTTATCCACATGAATATTGTGTCCTGTCCCCTCAACGATAATCTGCCTCCCTCCTGGTATTAAAGCAGCCAATTTTTTATTCAAAGCAAAGTCCGATTCTGCCATTTTCTTTAACGCCTCATCGCTGAACATTGGCCCCATGGCTTTAGCCCGATCGGCGGAAGTCAGAACTACAAACGGTATCCGGGGCAGAGGTTTGCTTTTCCTTAGCTGTGCCCTAGTAATATCCCGATAATCGGCTTCGGTTTCGGGATTCTCGGGCGTACTGAACATGTCTGCCACAAGTTGATCGAATGCTTCGAGGTCTTTCCCTTTGAGGATTTTCCGCAGTTCGATCAGAACATCCTCATGCTGGGTATCCTCCAGAATCAATCCACCCATGTTATCAGGGTACATGAAGGCAAAGAGCCGGACAACACTTCCTCCGTAAGAATGACCAACCAGAATGTATGGCCTGGGAACACCCAATTTATCCAGCAGGACGTGAAGGTCTTTGGCGGATTGCTCGCCATGAGTCGGCAGATCATCGATTTCACTTTTGCCTATACCTGCCCGGTCATAAGTCACAACCGTCGTTTTTGCAGCCAGGTCTGGGATTACTGAATTCCAATATGCCTGGGGAGCTTCAAGGCCACTGACCAGTACAACTGTGGGCGAGCCTTTGCCATACAGGCAACAGTGTAATTTTCGCCCACCCACATCGATCATGTTTTCAATTTTGGGGGTTGAAATTTCTGGGATTCTAATTTGTTCTTGAGGAGATCCTGTGCTCGCGTGTGAGTCGGACCATAAATTGGAGTTAAGGCAGAAAAGGCTCATCAAAATTGGGCTAATCAAGAAAAGCCTTGTAAAAGATAATTTTTGATTCATTTTTGAGTCTCTCTTAATCGTCAAAAAGTTAATTTTTTGTGATAGTTCTGCTGTTATAGTTTTCAATTTTTTGTGCTTTAAATGACCCATTTTCTCCCTCCCTTATTTTTTAGTTCATTCTTTTCTTTGCATTTTTATATAATTGGCGTTTGTGTTTGCCGAACACCCAAGGCGTCTCGACCTGCTTGATTCCGGGATGACCACATTTGACCCTCGGGACCAGAGCATGAAGAGAGGGACAGAGAAATTTTGCTCCCTTGGGAAAATCAATTTTCAAATCCAAGCGTCCTTCTTCTTGAGAAAACCGAATATCAACAACTTGCCAGGGATCCAAAAGGCCCAAAGCCATTATAAAAAGGATAAGTTCATTCATCAAGACGATTCCTTTCTGTTGAGTTTTCATGGTGAATCTTATCACGCCCTGATGATATGATAAAAGTTCCTTACCCACACAATATAGAAGAGAACCTTTAAATTTAAAAATTACGCTAGCAAAAGCTTATTAATCTCTTAAAATCTGCGTTTCCAGATCACACCTTTTGATGAGGCTGAGAGGAAAAGAGAGAGAGATAGAAAATATCGCAATATTTTTTTATGATATTTTCTTGCCTAAGATCCCGATATAATGAAATTATTGGATAAGACAATATGCAAGAAATTGTTTTAAAAAAGGAGGAACAATGAAAGTTACCATGGCACAACTGAATCCGATCGTGGGAGACATTAACGGTAACCAATTGAAAATAATGAATACTCTATTTCAGTGTAGCGAAGCAGGATCTGATTTAGTAATATTCCCGGAGCTTTTTCTTGTAGGATACCCACCCAAAGACCTCCTAGAAAGGCTTTGGTTTATTAAAAAGGTCCAGCAGGCTATCCAAGAATTGATACAAATTTCAGCAAAGTATCCCAAAACAGGCATGCTTTTTGGTGCACCATTGCCAACCGGGAAGCATGAGGGGAAAGGCCTTTATAACTCGGCGGTATTGATTCACTGGGGGCAAATGATTGCTGCTCAACACAAGTCTTTACTTCCCACATATGATGTCTTTGATGAGATGAGATACTTTGACCCCGCACCGGAGATAAATACCGTAGCCTTTAAGGGAGAAACCCTCGGCATCTCAATTTGTGAAGATGCCTGGAACGACCCAGAATTATGGCCAAGAGGAAGAATCTATCACTGTGATCCCATCGAAATTTTGGCCAGAAAAGGAGCGACGCTCTTGATTAATATCTCAGCATCTCCATTTTATGTGGGAAAAGAAGAAATTAGATACCGTCTGCTGCGCAACCATGCTCGGAAACACCGGCTTCCTTTCGTTTTTGTCAATCAGGTTGGCGGCAACGATGAGCTCATATTTGATGGCAGAAGTTTATGTCTTGACCAAGCAAGAGAGCCTATTGTCGTTTTTCCTTCGTTTAAGGAATATGTGCAGGGCATTGACACCAGCCTTTCTGGAATACCAAAACTCTATACTCCCCAAGATAAGATCGAATCGATTTACGAAGCGCTTGTTTTAGGCACAAGAGACTATATGAAAAAATGTGACTTTTCCCAAGCTGTAGTTGGCCTTTCTGGAGGAATCGACTCGGCGGTTACTTGCTGTCTAGCCAAGGAATCGATCGGAAGTAAAAATGTTCTGGCCGTTTCTATGCCTTCACCTTACTCTTCAAAAGGAAGTATCGAAGACTCAAGGCAGCTCGCCACAAATCTAGGTATCCGATTTAAAGTTATTTCCATTGCTGAAATCTACCATACATATCTTGAAACGTTAAAAGAACATTTTGAGGGGAAAGAGGTAGATATAACTGAAGAGAACATTCAGGCACGAATTCGAGGCAATATTCTTATGGCCCTTTCTAACAAGTTCGGTCATCTTGTTCTTTCTACAGGCAATAAGAGCGAGCTGGCCGTAGGTTATTGCACTCTTTACGGAGATATGAGCGGAGGGCTGGCCGTTATTTCTGATGTCCCAAAAACAGTGGTTTATGAACTGGCGAATTATATCAATAGAAAATCGGAAATAATTCCCAGAGAGATAATTGAAAAGCCCCCCTCTGCAGAATTGAAACCCAATCAGGTCGACCAAGATACATTACCTCCTTATCCCATTCTTGATCAGATCCTCCATTACTACTTGGAGGAAGTCTCTTCAGTTGAAGAGATTATAAATTTAGGTTTTGACCAGGAGACGGTGAAATGGGTAGCTGAAGCTGTTGAAAAAAATGAATACAAGAGGAAACAAGCGGCTCCCGGTTTAAAAGTCACGACGAAATCCTTCGGAGTAGGAAGAAGAATGCCTATTGCCGCAAAGTCTGATATTTAGTTTTCCTATTGACACGATAGTCTATCTTTTACGCTTGTTGAACGGATCGAAACGACGGCCAATTATCTTTCCAGGCCGAAATCCTGGGCTTTAGCACAGGGAGAGGCTTCAATGCAGAATAAGAGGATCTTGCATAGTGATGCTACAAGGGATTCCAAGAAATTCATTCTCCACTGGAAGGATATGGTTGAGTGAGTGGGGATTTTCATCCGCTTCGAACCTTGTCAAACTGAATCAGTTAGTAGTAGTATGATACTCGGAATCTGTAGCTTATGAAATCAGAAAAAAACTCTGAAACCGCTTGACCGCATACATTCAATGCTACAGTCCGGAGCAAGCCATTTTCAAGCAAGGAGAAAGAGATATGGGTGATAAAGGAAAAAAGGATAAAGGCAAAAAGGAACAACGGAAAAAGGCCAAGCTTAGTCCAAAGGAAAAACGAAGATTGAAAAAAGAAAAGAAGAATAAATAAAGCCCAGCGCTGTCCTGTGACGATCTGCCCCATAAATGTTTGAGTACGGACTTGATTTGACTCTTTCTGCCAAATTTTGTGTTCGTTATTCTAATTCAGCGAATCCCTAAGATAGCTTTCGCTTTTTCAGCCTTGGATTTGATATTTTTAAAAGTTCTATAGAAATCCTTATTGGCGTGCCACTTCAATAGGTTTAGCCATCAGTTTTTCGTTTAAGCAACCGTAAGCAAAAGTAGGCAATTCTAAGCAAAATCTGTGACATCCTTTGACAACCGGGGAGAGGCACTATTTCGTTCAATTGACATCACATTCCCTGCTATGATAATAATTGCAGCAGCATAGACAGGGATCAAGTGAGCCTCAAGCAGGGGCTTTTTTGTTATTTCATAAAAGGCGGAAAAAATGTCAGTTAAGTGCCCTAAATGTCAGTATGAAAATCCCGAAGATACCCTTTATTGTGGAAAGTGTTCTACTCCACTTAAGCCTTTAGAGGAAATCTCTCCCTCCCTTACTAAGACTCTCCAAACACCTATCAAAGATTTAATCAAAGGGTCGACCTTCGCTGGTAGATACCAAATCATTGAAGAACTGGGTAGGGGAGGTATGGGAGTTGTATACAAAGCTGAGGATAGCAAGCTTAAACGAAGAGTAGCTCTTAAGTTTCTTCCGTCAGAGTTAACCCACATTCCTGAAGTCAAAGAGCGATTCATGCGGGAGGCACAGGCAGCTGCTGCCCTGGATCATCCCAATATCTGTACTGTTCATGAATTTGATGAGGCCGAGGAGAAGACCTTCATCTCAATGGCCTATATTGAAGGCCAAAGCTTAAAGAAGAAGATTGAATCAGGCCCACTTGAGCTAGATGAGGCGCTTAGTACGGCTCTTCAGGTAGCTGAGGGTTTGAAGGGAGCTCATAAGAAAGGAGTGGTTCACAGGGACATCAAGAGTGCCAACATCATGGTGACGGATGAAGGCCAGGTGAAGATCATGGATTTTGGACTGGCCAGGATGACAGGGAGCACTCTGATAACAAAGGAAGGGATGGCGATGGGGACGATCGCCTACATGTCCCCCGAACAGGCGCGTGGTGAAGAGGTCGATCATCGTTCAGACATTTGGTCTTTTGGTGTGGTTTTGTATGAGATGTTCAGTGGTCAGTTGCCCTTCAAGGGGACACAGGATCAAGCCGTTGTATATTCCATCTTGAAAGAAAAACCCAAGGCTATCACGGATTTGCGCTCGGAGATCCCCATGTCTATAGATCAGGTTGTGAGCAAAGCTCTGGAGAAGAATCCGGATGACCGATACCAACAGATAGATGACCTTATAGATGATTTAAAATCTATAACAGAAGGAATAGTGCCAGAGGGGGTTAAGGCAAGACTGAGGAAAGCAAGGCTTCTCAGGAGAAAGAGGGCGATTCTTTATCCAGGCATAGCAGGTCTCCTCATCATAATGACCATGATAATCCTTAGCCTTTTCACTGGTCGAGCTGAGGCCATAGATTCGATTGCAGTGCTCCCTCTAGAGAACCTTTCGGCTGATCCTGAGAACGATTCCATCGCTGAAGGGATACACGATGCACTGATCACCGACCTCGCCGGACTCGGCCTGAAACGCGTGATCGCCCGGAGTACAGTGATGCGCTTCAAGGGAAAGGATACACCCCCGAAACAGATTGCACAGGAGTTGAATGTCAAAAGACTGATTACGGGCACAGTTGTTCGCTCTGGAGACCGCGTGCGTGTCACAGCCCAGTTGATCAATCCTGCAACCGAAGCACAGGAGTGGGCCCACAACTACGAGCACGACTTGCGCGATATCCTATCTCTGCAGAATGAAATTGTATCGGCGATTACTCAAGAAGTGAAGTTGCAGCTTACCCCGCAGGAAGAGGCACGTCTGGCAAGTGCTCCCCCGGTCAATCCAGAGGCGCACGTGGCCTATCTCAAAGGGAGGTCCTTCCTGAACAAACTTACACCGGAAGGAATCGAAAAAGGTCTGGCATATATGCAGCAGGCCATTGACAAAGACCCTGCGAATCCCTTGCCTTACGCTGGGTTGGCGCTCGGTTATTGCTTGATCGGTCATGGCCCTTCGCCTCCACCAGACGCTTTCACACGAGCCAAGGAAGCAGCACTCAAAGCAGAGGAATTGGGTGGAACGCTGGCCGAAACCGAGGCGGCTTTGGGATCGATCTACCTTTACTTTGAATGGGACTGGGCAGGCGCCGAGAGGGCCTTCCAGCATGCCCTTGTACTTAACCCGAGTTTGCCCGATGCTCACCGCAACTATTCCTGGTATCTCGTGATGATCGGAGAGAGGGATGAAGCCCTGGCAGAAATGAAAAGAGCCATCGAGGTGGATCCGCTTGCTCCCCTCTGGAGTTCAGACCTGGGATGGCAGCATTGGATGGCGGGACGATACGAGGAGGCGATGGACGGAGCCCGGAAGGCGCTCGAACTAGATCCCAATTTCGATCAGGCGATTTGGCTCAAGGGCCTAGTCTATTCATCAATGGGAATGTACGAGGACGCCATTTCAGCACACCAAAGGTTGAGTGCGCTATACCCTGTTTGGAAATGGCCTCTTGTGCGTACCTATGCGCTGGCTGGCCGCAGGGATGAGGCGCGGAAGATGCTGGATAAGCTTTTGGAGGAGGAACCCAAGCCAACAGGAGCTTGGGATGCTTGGTTTCTAGTTGCGATTTATGCAGCCTTGGGGGAAAAGGACGAAGCCATTCGATGGCTGGAAGCGGCTTTCAAAGAACGCCATAACCTCCTCCCCTGGCTTCATGTTGTTCCCCAGTTCGAGCCTTTGTATTCCGACCATCGCTTCCAGGATGTCGTGCACCGCATGAACTTCCCGGAGATGAAATAAGCAACAAATCCAAATGAAATGCCGGAAGGCATTCCATCGAACATTAAGAGAAATTCCTCGAACTACGGAAGGATGCCGATCCTGTTTGACGAACCATAACACAGTTTCAGTGTGGTTAAGCAATTTTTGTTCGGTATATGTTCGAAAAGCATAGCAGATGATTCTGTTTTCAAATAATGGGGCTATCGATTATCAGGATTAGAATACAATTGTGGTAGAATATCCAGACTGGACTCACAAAAGAGAACGACATATGTCGAACATCAGAAACTTCAGCATAATCGCCCACATCGACCATGGGAAATCCACTCTTGCAGACCGGCTCATCCAGGCCTCCGGATTGGTTTCTCAAAGGGAGTTCAGGGATCAGATACTCGATACCATGGATCTGGAGAGAGAGCGGGGGATCACCATAAAAAGCCAGACCGTAACCCTGCCTTATACCGATAAGGAAAACAAGGAGTATTCACTCAATCTGATCGACACCCCGGGCCATGTGGATTTTTCCTATGAAGTTTCCCGTGCCTTGTCAGCCTGCGAAGGAGTGCTTTTAGTTGTGGATGCCTCTCAGGGTGTGGAAGCACAGACTGTAGCCAATCTTTATATGGCAATGGAGCACGACCTCATTATCATTCCCGTCATAAACAAAATAGACTTGATTTCTGCGGATGTAGACCGCACCAAACAACAGATCGAGAATGAACTGGGGCTTGATTCGGAAATGGCGATCCTGTGCTCTGCCAAAGAGGGGACCGGGATTTCCGATATTTTTGACACCATCGTCAAAAACATCCCCCCTCCCAAAGGCAGCTCTGACGCGCCATTAAAAGCCCTTATTTTTGACGCCCAGTATGATTCCTATCGGGGAGCGATCATCGCCTGCCGCATCTTTGACGGATGCGTCAAACACGGGGAGATGATCCGGTTTTTATCCAATAGCGTTGTCCATAAAGTGGATGATGTCGGGCTCTTTCAACTCGATAGAAAATCTAAAGACAGCCTTTGTGCCGGCGAAGTCGGATACATCACGGCCGGGATTAAAAAACTCGGAGAAACACGGATCGGAGATACCATCACGCTGGATTCAAATCCCACAACAGACCCCCTTGCCGGATTTAAGGCATCCAAGCCCGTGGTCTTTTCTTCTATTTATCCCATGGCCACAGATGAATACCAGTCTCTTCGTGAGTCCCTGGAAAAGTATGAACTCAACGACGCTTCCCTGACCTATCAGAAAGATTCCTCCGCAGCTTTGGGACAGGGATTCAGGTGCGGTTTTTTAGGACTTCTTCATCTCGAGATATTTCAGCAGCGATTGGAGCGGGAATACGACCAGTCGATCGTGATGACCGTTCCCAGCGTGCAGTACCGTTTTTCTCTCAAAAACGGGGAAACACTTACGATCGACAATCCGCAGTATTATCCGGATCCCTCGCAGATCCAGAGCACCTCGGAGCCTTACATCAAAGCCTCCCTGCTCTTTCCTGAAAAATACATGGGTGTGATCATGAAATTGTGTCTATCCCGCAGAGGCAGCAATCCTCGCACGAGCTATCCGACACCAGGGCGTATCGAGCTTATCATCGATATGCCGCTGGCTGAAGCGATCTATGATTTTTATGATACGCTCAAGACTATCACCCAGGGTTACGGTTCCTTTGATTATGAATTGATCGAATACAGGGACAGTGACCTTGTGAGGCTGGATATTCTGATTAATGGGGAAAAGGTGGATGCTTTATCCCTTATCGTGCATCGTAACAAAGCCAGAGAGTGGGGAGTGAAAATATGCAATCGACTCAAAGATGAAATCCCCAGACACCAATTTAAAATCGCCATCCAGGGTGCCATCGGAGGTAACATAATCTCCAGATCCACCATCTCTCCCTACAGAAAAGATGTGACTGCCAAACTCTACGGGGGAGATGTCACACGCAAACAAAAGCTTCTCAAAAAGCAGAAAAAAGGGAAAAAGAGGATGAAGATGGTGGGTTCGGTTATGATTCCCCAGAGCGCCTTTGCCGCTGTGCTAAAAGCAGAGGACAAGTGAGGAGTATTTATCTCTGAATTATTGAATTATTGCTTTGGCTGATGAATTATTGCTTTGGCTGACAGATCATACTGTTTTTAAAGAAAATAGCTCTAAAAGGTGACTCATTTAAGTGCTTAGAATAACTTTTTTGGGTATAAAAACGTAATTCTAAGCATAGACTTGATTGCTTGATATTATACCAAATACAATAATGGATTACGACTTGCGCTTGAGATATCAGCTCATATGAACAAATTATTTCCATCAAAATTAAAAGGGTTTCCTATTCTTATATTTTTGATCTTTCATTTTTCGTTGCTTGGTTTGGACGAGAAAGACAAACTAGGGACACAGGCGAATCCGTATCCGGTACCGAAAGCCGTAACGT
>Ga0307426_1002501_pt1 | contig 11408 bp, 12 predicted proteins | sample SalMarWE160340MG_FD_202165 | JGI IMG/M metagenome (GOLD analysis project Ga0307426, IMG submission 202165) | Salt marsh sediment microbial communities from the Plum Island Ecosystem LTER, Massachusetts, United States - WE1603-40 | ecosystem: Environmental > Aquatic > Marine > Intertidal zone >... | reverse complement strand
AAGGTCGTCCTGTGAAATCAAAAAAAATTGATTTCACAGTTAAGGATTTTTATACCTTGATTTCACTTTTCATACGTGAAACCTCTAAAAAAGCTCAAAGGCGTATGCGACGTTCATTGCTGTCCGGATAAGGATACTCCATGTGGCGCGCCGTAGCCCGGGCGATATTTTCACCGAAGTATCGGGCAACCACCTTGAGTGCCATATCGATGCCCGCTGAGATGCCTGCCGATGTCACCACGGCGCCGTCCTCGACGACATGCTTTTGGAATTCCACAGTCACCTCCGGAAAGGCATCACGCATCCAGTTCAACGATCGCCAGTGCGTGGTCGCGCGCCGTCCGCTCAGCAGCCCGGCGAAGCCCAACAGCATCGATCCGGTACAGACAGAAGTCAGTGTTTCGACTTCCGCCGCGCGGGCGCGCAGCCATTCGAGCATGGTCGGGTTGTTCAATTCCTTACGCGTGCCCCAGCCCCCGGGGACAACAAGGATATGAAGGGGAGGACAGTTCTCAAAAGTGTAATGTGGAATGACCTTCATGTTGCCTGTCGTAGTGACAGGCTCAGGATACTCAGCCACCAACCATACCTCAAAGGGTGAAGGTTCCTCTCTGCGCTTGTCTTCGTTAAGACGGGCGGCGGAGAAAACCTCGAACGGACCACAGAAGTCGAGCACTTCGATGTCTTCAAAAAGGACGATCCCAACACGTTTCCTTTCCAACTATTTCCCCCTTTCTTTATGATGAATGAATTGGTCATCAGTTTGAATTTAGCCGAATCCATTATATATTACAACTTTTTTTAAATTGTGTTATTCTCAAAATCACCTGTTCGACAGTAAAACGGCGCACCACTCAATCTGGTGTCTAAAACCCATTTGAAATTTGTTGCAGAATACCATCGATATTGGTAAAAATGCAAAGATTCAAGTATCATACAAGAAAGTGGGAACTTGCGAATATTGCCAAATGGTGCACAGAGGAGAACTGCGATGAACAAAGCCCAATTTCACGGGGTTTTTCCCTACCTTGTTTCACCCGTTCATGAGAACGGTGAGGTGAACGCGAACGTTCTTGCACGCCTGTGCGACGACCTTATCGAGGCCGGCGTTCACGGACTGACACCGCTCGGCTCAACCGGTGAGTTCGCCTATCTGACCTGGCCGCAACGGCGGCGCGTCGTTGAAGTGGTCATCGCAGCGGCACAAGGCCGAGTTCCCGTCGTTGCGGGCGTGGCTTCGACCACGATCGCCGACGCCGTTTCCCAGGCACGGGAGTTTAAGAGTCTGGGCTGCAGCGGCATCCTCGCGATTCTCGAATCCTACTTTCCTGTCCCCGATGAGGGCATATTCGCCTATTTCAAGGCCATCGCCGAGGCGGTCTCGATTCCCGTTGTGCTTTATACCAACCCGAACTTTCAGCGATCGGATTTGAGCCTGTCCGTCATAGACCGGCTGAGCCGAATTCCCAATATTGGTTACATCAAGGATGCGTCCTCCAACACCGGCCGCCTGCTGTCGATCATCAACCGGGTGGAAGGGCGGCTGCAGGTGTTTGCGGCCTCGGCGCATATTCCAGCATGTGTAATGCTGATCGGCGGCATCGGCTGGATGTCCGGCCCGGCTTGCGTCGCGCCGAGACAAAGCGTCGAACTTTATGAGCTTTGCCAGCGCGGCGACTGGGTGACGGCCATGGAACGCCAGCGCCCGTTGTGGAATCTGAACCTGGCGTTCGCCAAGTACAACCTCGCCGCGTGCATCAAAGGAGGCCTCCAGCTCCAGGGGTATCCCGTCGGCGCACCCTTGCCGCCGCAAGCGCCGTTGCCGCCTGAGGGCGTCGAAGAAGTAAGGCGCGCGCTCGATGCAATCGGAGCTCTTTAGATGGCTATGAAAATCAGCAAGCTTGATCACCTGGTATTAACTGTGAAGGATTTTGAAAAAACAACATCCTTTTATGTTTCAGTGATGGGTATGAAAAAAGAGGTGTTTGGAGACGGTCGCGTAGCATTGAAATACGGAAGCCAAAAAATCAACCTGCATGAGTTCGGCAAAGAATTTGAACCAAAAGCGAATAAACCCATGCCCGGCTCCGCCGATTTATGTTTTATAACCCAAACTCCCCTTGATGATGCAATGGCCCATGTGAAGAGTTGTGGAGTTGAAATAATTGAGGGTCCGGTAGAAAGGACAGGAGCCGATGGCCCCATACGTTCATTTTATTTTAGAGACCCGGATTATAATTTAATCGAGATAGCTAATGAAATCTAGACTTGAAATGGTTTCAAAGCCCCATCCAAGGCTCAATGGCTGCGTTGTCCCGCAAATTGAAATACTCACGTACTTACTTGTACGCTCCGTTTTCAATCCGCGGGACGCCTTTCCCTTGAACCTGATCTGAGGTTTTGAAACCACTTCTACATAATAAATCCTAATTTTCGTTATCAAGCCTCGGATCAAGCTCGCCGCTTTTTGCCAAAGCGATAAAATGAGCGACATCGATTTCTTTCGGGCAGACAAAAGAACATGCTTTGGATGTGTGACACCGATAAACCCCTTCTTCACTGTACAGCAATCTTTTTCTTTCACTTTTAGCCTGCTCGCGTAAATCCATCAGTCGTACAATACTGGCCATTATAGCGTTGGGTCCCAGAAAATTATGATGGCTGCTGATACAGGCGGTTGCACAGCAGAAGCAATTAATACAACGGGTTGCATCAACATAGCGCTCAAGATGACGGGGAGAAATTTTGTATTCATTGCCAGCGTTCGGATTTTCAACTGGCTCGATGATATAAGGCTTAATTTTATGTACCCGCTCGTAGGCTTTGTCAAAATCTACGATCAAATCCCGAACCACAGGTGCAATCGTAAGCGGTTCAATCAAAAATTCATTGGTCTCGAAATGTGCAACAGCATTTTCCACCAGCAACTCGCAGGCGAGCATTGGTTTGCCGTTAATTTTCACCGAACAGGTACCGCATTGTCCGTGCTCACAGGACGAATTCCAGGCCAGGGTCGCATCCAACTCTTTGTTGATTTTTCGAAACAGGTCGGTAAACCGAAGAATTCTACCGGCTTCTAATTGATATCTCTGGATCCAGGATCTTTCGTTGTCCGGATCATAACGGCGAATTTTTAAGACAATTTTATAGGTTTCCGGCATGCTTGTTTTCCTTGACCATAGCAAGCGTACTATCATTTCTGCAACAAAACGATTGCACTTGTTCGGGTCGTTTAATACTTCCTCTCGATAATGCCAAAGCGTTCGCAATGCTCACAATTGGATTCAAATATGCTCATGTCAACTTCACGTTTTCCCAGATCAACTTCTGCAAACTCGATCATAGTGGCTAAGGTATGATAATTAAAGTCATCCCTGCGCTCCGGGAAATCTTTGCGGGCATGGCCGCCTCTGGATTCTCGTCTGTTCAGCGCGCAAACGGCTGTGACAAGTGAAATGGACAATAAATTATCCAGCTCCCAGCGCAAAATGAGCTCCGGATTCATTTTTAGACTTTTACAGGACAGGGTCGTATTAGCGGCTCGTTTTTTAAACGCTTTTAAGGCTTCAATGGCCTCGGTCAAACCCACTTCCGTGCGGAACACGCCAACCTTTTCGGTCATAAGCGCTCTGGATTCCTCGCGGATTTCTTCCAGATTTTCTTTTCCTGTTTGATCCAGGTAACCGGAGAACAATGCAAAAGATTTTTTTCCGGTATCGGCAGGCAACTCCGGCAGCTGATCCGCCAGGAATTCGACTATCCGTTGGCCGACAAACCGCCCCATGGTGATCAACTCGAGGATGGAATTGGTTCCCAGCCGGTTGAAGCCATGAAAACTGGCCGCAGCGCATTCGGCAACGGCATACAGTCCGCGGATGATCTCCCCGCTGGCGCTTTGGACTTCGCCAAACTCAGTGGTCGGAATTCCCCCCATCTGGTAATGGTTGCTTGGGCGCACCGGGCAGAGTTCAAATTTCGGATCGATATTGACAAATTTTTTAAAAAAGCTCGTGACTTCCGGTATTTGGACTTTATGGACGTAATCTGAAAGATGCCGCAGATCGATCCACACATGTTCGATATTATGATCCGGATTCAATATGCCCCGGCCTTCCTGAATCTCGGTTTCAATGGCCCGGGCAACAAGGTCGCGCGGTGCCAGCTCTTTCATCTTCGGGGCATATTTTTCCATGAAAGGCTCAAAATCTCGATTGCGCAAAATACCGCCAACCGATCGCAGGGTTTCGCTGGCAAGAATTCCTGGTCCGACAATGCCGGTTGGATGAAACTGCACGGCTTCGAGATCCATTACCGGCAGTCCTGCCTCCAGAACAATTGATAGACCGTCACCGGTGTTCTGACGACAATTGGTTGTCACCCGGAAGATCTGGCCGTCGCCGCCGGTTGCGAAAACCGTGGCTTTTGCGCAAACCGCAACAAATTCGCCTTGCCGTTCGCGGAACAGGACCGCGCCGGCGCAGCGACCGTCTTTCAGTAAAAGCTCGGTTGCAATAGACTGATTGACAAATGAAGCACCACCGCGCAGCGTTTCTCCCCAGACACTGTCCATAATCCCTTTGCCCGTTCGGTCCGCTTCAAAAACGGCGCGATACGCAGAAGTTTCGCCGAATCTGACTGTGTGTCCCCCGAAAGTTCTTTTACTGAGTCCTCCTTCTTGATTGCGGCTGAAATGCATACCTTTGTTTTCCAACCAGACAATTTGCTCCCAGGCAGAGTCGACAATCTTTTTGATCACATTTTGATCCGCCATGCAATCCGACCCTTTCCAGGTATCAAACATGTGATAGATGGGCTTGTCGACCGGATCCTTCGGATCCACCGCCGCCAGTCCGCCCTGGGCCGTACCGGTATGTGATTTTTGGCAATGCGGAACCTTGGTAACCGCGACAATCTTTGTGCCGGGTTTTCTCTCCAGGATTTCGGCAGCGCAACGCAGTCCGGCGCCGCCGGCACCAATAACCAGCACATCGCAGTTCAGCGTTGAGGAAATCTTGAATTTAGCAGGCATATGCGAACGCCACCCTATTGTTGCATAAAATATTGCAATCGAGTATCCAGCATCGACCTCGTAAAAGCCAAGGCACTTTTGAAAGCCATAAACGGGTTTGTTAGACCCGAATTATTATTTTTAGGCCGATCCAGGCCGACAAAACCATCACAGCCGCAACCAGCACGGTCATCAAAATCTGCAGACGCCGCGAGACGATATAGTCTTTGCCCACTGAAAACAGCCCGTAGCCGCCATGGTATACAACCGCCAGAAGAATGGCAAGATCAACGGTTTTGACAAAAAAGTTTTGCATTCTGGCGATAATCACGGCCGAATCCTTGCCCACTGCCGGATTAAGATGCATAAATAAAAAATGTGCCGGTATCATTGCCAGCAGGAACACGCCGCTGACTCTCTGAAATTTCCAGAACTGCGAATGCCCCAATCGCCGGATTTTTGCCAGGAATGCATAGCCACAAATCACGGCAATCATAAATACGGTCAGCCAAAAGAAAATTGGCGAAACACTCTGATTTCCCAGGAGCATAAAAACAGCTAAAAGACACACATAGGCAGCCGACACCAGGAACAGCCATCGAATCATCGCAGTATCATCGCGATAGCCGTAGATTTCAAAAAGCATTAATCTGCCGCCGTTGGCGGCATGGAAGATCACCGGAATCGCAAGCAGCCATTCGAAGAAAACAATCACCGGCGAAGAAAACAATGCCATTTTGGCGTCATAGTCCCCGGGGATGCTGAGGGCGGAAAGGGTGATGAGATGAAACCATAGATACAGGAGTAGGAGCAACCCTGTGATCCGGTGACTCCAGCTTAAAATAAATTCCCAACCTCTGATCCTGGCGTAAAAGGCAACATAAGGTATCTTGTTAAGAATTCCGAAAAGCCGGTCGGTGATTTTTATCGAAATGAGACTCGGTTGCATTTCAGATTTTGCCTTCCTTTAATTATACCCCAACGTTGCAAAAGCCGGAGGACCTCAGAGCCAGGGCGTCAAGGGTGAAGCTGTAGTAGGCGCCAGTCCTACCAGGTGTCACTCATTTCAAGGCCTCCTCGTCTTTTAGACGGATCCGGGCCAATTCTTCGAACCAGCGCACCACGCCGGTGTGGTCAACCCCACTTTCCAGCCCGGATTGCGCAGCGACCCAAAGCTCCCGGCAAGCGCTGCTAAAAAGAGCTGGCATTCCTATGTCCCTGGCTAGATCCGTGGCAGTTGTCAGGTCCTTTACCATAAGATCAAGAGAGAATCCTGATGAAAAGGACCGCGAAAACACATACTGGGCTATCTTATTTTCAGTGCTGTTATTTCGCCCCGTAGATGCGTTGAGAATGTCATTCATGACCCTGGGATTGACGCCGAATTTCTGTCCGACCAAAAGCACTTCAGCCGCTGCGATTAGGCCTGCTGCCGAACACATGTTGTTTAGAGCCTTTGCAGCATGCCCGGATCCCAGTGAACCGCTATAGAAAATCCGTGACCCCAACACCTCGAAGATGGGACGACATCGTTCCACGACTTCGGCCTTTCCTCCGGCAATGATGGCTAACTCGCCGCTTTGCGCTTTCGGCACGCCACCGGATACCGGTGCATCGATCATCTGGATCTCACGGGACGCGAGCAGTTGGCCGAGTTTTCTAGTGCCCATCGGCGAAGACGAGCTCATGTCGATCAGGATCGTCCCTGGAGACATGACATCAATCATGCCTGCGGGTCCTTCCGCTCCCAAAACAACCGCTGAAACCGCCTTGCCATCGGGAAGCATGGTAATAATCAGGTCGCTGCTTTTCGCAGCTTCAGCCGGCGTATCCATACCTGTGGCGCTTCGGCCTTTCAAAAAAGTTGCCTGGACATCACTGTTGATGTCGTAAACCGACATTGAATAACCTGCCTCCACGAGCCGTGATGCCATCGGAAACCCCATGTTGCCCAAACCAATAAAACCGATTTGTTTTGATTTTTCCATCTTCGCGATTATTTGGACTCAATTTCTTGAAAGAATTCTTTGGCCACACGAAGGCTGTCTATTGCCGCCGGAACACCGCAATAAATGGCTGCCTGGAGGAGAACCTCCATGATATCGTTCTTGCTGCAGCCATTGTTTAAAGCGCCTCTCAGGTGTAGCTTTACCTCGTGAGGTCGGTTAAGGGCGGTGAGCATGCCTAAGTTAAGCAAACTCCGGGTTTTTCGGTCCAGTCCCGGCCGGGCCCAGACAACACCCCAGCAGTATTCGGTAACGAGCTCCTGTAAGGGGCGACTGAAATCGTCTACCTGTGATATGGAAGCATCCACGTGCTCAGCACCCAGCACCTCCCGGCGAATTTGGAGTCCCTTTTCGAAAAGTTCACTTGTCATCGTTATCTCCCTTCTCTGTTGAAATGCTCGTTTCTTCAAGCTCTTTGTATTTCATCTGGCCCTATTCTTTTCGTAAAAGCAGGGAAGACCACTTGCTTATATCCTTGATCCCATCGAGCCTCTCAACCTCGGCGATGATTTTCAAACGCTGTTCCTTCTTCATGATCCGGCCGGTGAGGTCATGGAAGCGTTCTTTCATCTCTTCCCATGAAAGCGGATTCTCAGGATCGCCTTTGGGATATTCGATCGTCGTAGAATAACGCTTCTCTTCCTCTGTCAAGATCTCAGCAGTGGCACGCCACTGTTTGGGGAAAGTTCGCTCCAGTTCAGGGTCAACGTTGCACTCCACTTTGCGCATCATCTCTCTTACCGGCCTCGACCGGATTGTGGAGGGCTGAAATTCTTGCAGTCCTGCCTTGCCATAGAGCAGCGCCGCGGCAGCTCCAAAGGGCATACTGAACTGGGCATCGACGATCGATTGTGGATTGCATTTGCTCTCTATGGGCTCCGCAATGAGAGGCGACCCTGCCCTCAAAACCCCAATCTTAATCTTCTTTACTTGCTCCGGCCGAAGGTTGTTCTCATTTACTAATTTCAGCACCGCGTCAATGGGGGGGTGCATGTAACGGCAGGCATGAACTTTAACGGATGTCCGCAGGATCTGGAATCCGGAACCTATCCCTGCGAGAACTTTGGACGGATCTGCTCCGTTGGAGTAAGCATGGAGAAATCCATCCCTCCCCTCTATGATCGAACTGGGACCCTTAAATCCCTTTCTTGACAACAGGGCTGCCGTCATGCCGCTATGGGCTGCCCATCCAGCGTGAAAAGGCTTTGTCCATGCCCCTTGAGCGAGATACTCCATGGACCCCGCTGCCTGACTTCCCGAGATGCCTAAAGCATTCATAATCTCCTCTTCTTGAAGACCCAGAATCTTTGCAGAAGCAAAACTTGATCCAAAGGTCCCACAGGTCCCGGTGGGATGGAAGCCTCTTTTGTAGGTGTTCTCCGGTCCCAGGGCGCTTCCCAGCCGAATCATCACCTCGTAACCTAAGACAACGGCCAAAATGAAACGCTTCCCGGAAGCACCCACCATCTCACCTGTGGCCAAAGCCGAAGGGAAGACGACAACCCCCGGATGAAGTGATGCTTCGTTTTCGACATCATCCATTTCGATTGAATGGGATGACGTTCCATTTGCAAGGGCCGAATAGAGATAGGGTGCTTTCTCCCCGGTCCCAACTATCACCCCCTCCCCCTTGCCCATCTCCCTGACAAACCGATACATCGTTTGGGAAGGGGCCCCTTTCGATCCCCGACATGCGACGCTTATAAAATCCAGGAACCTGTATTTGGCACAATCGATCACCTCAGCTGAAAGGTCATTAAACTTCATGCGGCTGCAGTAGCCGGCAAGTTCCTGCGTGATACCCATATCCCCTCCCTGCCTCAGCGCTAAAAACGAGAACAGCCGTTTAGCTGCTGTATCGTATTTTTTTATTTCATATCAAATGGTTATTTTTGCCGTCAAGCCTTAAATCCTGCTACAAAGCGATTACAAAAAATTTAATCTGCCCCTGTATTCCTGATAGATTTCCTTTTGGGAGGTGCAACCGGTTGCCGGATTGCCGTTGAGTTGCTCGGATAGTATTTGAGCTGAACTTTAGTGCTAACCCGTCCGCAGCCGGCGATATAGATGGCGCCCTTCTTCATAAAGATCTCTACCGTGCAGATCATTTACGACAATGGACGGAAAGCCGGTCACAGTTAAACGATAGATGGCCTCAGGACCCAGATCTTCGAATGCAACCACCTCGGCGTGTTGAATACAACCGGATAACAAAGCCGCTGTTCCTTCAACCGAGCCAAAATATACGCAGCCATGCGCCATGGCCGTCTGCCGTACCTTCTCGGAACGGCGTCCCTTTCCGATCATGCCTTTCAGACCCCTTTCGATCAGCATTGGCGTAAATGGGTCCATTCGGCTGGCAGTGGTGGGACCTGCAGAGCCGATGATGCGACCCGGAGGTGGCGGCGTGGGACCCACGTAAAATATAATTTGCCCTTTTGGGTCAAACGGCAATTCTTGGCCCTGCTGAATCGCTTTCCACATCCGCTCATGCGCTGCATCACGAGCGGTGTAAATTACTCCGAAAATTTGGACCTGATCACCGCTGTGCAGAACACTAAGCGCACGGCCTGTCAGGGGTGTCTCAATGTAGATGGTTTCCCGAACAGTCATATGACCACCTCCTTGCCTCTGTGAGAATGGCAATCTACATTCACCGCTACCGGAAAGCTTGCAATATGAGTGGCACTCGTTTCGATGTGCACGCCCAGAGCAGTTATGCTCCCCCCGAAACCCGCAGGTCCGATTCCGAGGCTGTTGATGCGCTCCAAAAGTTCCGCTTCAATGGCCGCCAGGGATTTATCCGGGTTGGGCTTTCCTATGGGCCATAGCAGAGCCTTTTGGGCCAGCAGGGCTGCTTGTGCAAAGGGTCCGCCCATGCCCACGCCAATGACATAAGGAGGGCTGGCGTTGGGTCCGGCATTGTCTGCAATTTCAACGATAAAATCTTTGGCCGCTGCAAGCCCTTCGGCCGGTGTACACATCCGCAATGCACTGACGTTATCACAACCGGCCCCCTTGATGAGAAGTCTGATCTTGAGTTTATCACCCGGCACGATTTCAGTATTGACGACCGCCGGCGTGTTATCCCCGGTGTTAATACGCTGGAGAGCATTGTTTACTATGGACTTACGCAGAAAGCCCTGTTGGTATCCCAGTCGCACCCCTTCGTTCAGAGCGTCGACGAAAGAACCGCCGCTGATGTGTACATTTTGTCCGAGTTCCACGAAAACAACCGCATAACCGGTATCCTGGCAAAAAGGTATTCGCAGCTCCTTCGCCACCTCGGCATTGAGAATCAGCTGCTGGAGCACCTCGCGTCCGGTCTCCGACTCCTCCTGCTCCAGAGCCCGGTGATAAGCTTCAACCGTATCGGGCCTGATCTCAATATTAGCGTCGATGCAGAGCTGACGAAGTGTTGCGACAATATCATCAACATGAATTTTTCTCATAATTTTCTCTCATGTATATCTTTTTCGCCCCCACGCCTGTATCATTTTATATCCCTTGCCCTGTTGTTTATGCAACGTTAGAGGAAAGGCGAATAAAGGGCGCCTAACACGTCGCAATTAAGTCTGTCAATCATTATTCACCAACCAAGATTTGACCCTATTTTCTATTTTTCTACATCAACTTCGACGCCATCAACTTTCACAGGATGTATTGCAACCAATGGAAATTTAGGGTAAAAATCAGCTGTTTCATTTTGGTAAGATGCAGATAGAGAGACTGAGTCGAGATATGTCCAACATCACCCAAGAGCGCGATAATTTTCGATGGGCGATTCTCGCTTTGCTGAGTATGTCGCACATCTTCGGAGCGAGCGCGCAATACGGCATCAATACCTTCCCCTGTATCTGAAGGAATGCTTGGGGGTTACTGCCTTCTGGGCGAGTCAGGCGCTTGCTGTGTTGCAAGCAGGCGCTATTTTTGGACGAATTGGCTGGGGAATTGCCAGTGACCGGCTATTTAGAGGGCGGCGAAAAACTACCCTGATCATCATAGGCTTATTAGGTGCACTGCTTTCAGGCATGCTGAGCTTGATGACTCGGCAAACGCCTGTTTATGTACTTTTAATGACAATATTTTTCTCCGGGCTCTGTCTGGTTGGATACCAGGGAGTTTCATTTGCACTTATCGGTGAACTCGCCGGCACCACTCGAGCCGGCGTTGCTACGGGTATCATGCTTAGTATTAATTCTGCTGCAGCAGCGCTTGGCACACCATTGTTCGGCTATTTTGTCGATCGCACAGGATCATATTTATATGCCTGGCAAATACTTGCGGCTGCGATTGCGTTTGCTGTTCTGGGGTTTGCTGTTTTTCTGAATGAGTCGCGTCCCGCCCCATAGAGGTTATATTACCAGGGTTTTTCACGGAAATTTTTCCATCTT
>Ga0307426_1002500_pt1 | contig 11411 bp, 9 predicted proteins | sample SalMarWE160340MG_FD_202165 | JGI IMG/M metagenome (GOLD analysis project Ga0307426, IMG submission 202165) | Salt marsh sediment microbial communities from the Plum Island Ecosystem LTER, Massachusetts, United States - WE1603-40 | ecosystem: Environmental > Aquatic > Marine > Intertidal zone >... | reverse complement strand
AAAGGCCCGCCCGCTCTTTTTCAAGGGACAGGACCTTCTTTTCAAGGTCAAAACGGTTGGCCATCTCCAGGCGGAACTTCGTGTCCAGGTTCTCGTTCTTCAACGAGGCGCGGACCACCAGGCCGAGCAAGACGACGAAAACGGCAACGATCGTGATAAGAGGCGTCTTCCTTAAGATGTCAGCGGCCATGCGCGCGTCGCCATCTCCCGCAATATATCTCAGCTACTTCAGGTTTTCCAAAGGCTCCCGCAGGCCGGTATCGCCGGCGACCGCGGCGCTCCCGTGCCCCTTCGTGAGTCTGGGCAGAATGACGATCTCCACCCGGCGGTTCCGACGGCGCCCTTCGGGCGCATCGTTAGAGGCGAGGGGCCGGTGCTCGCCGTAGCCGATGGCGGCCAAGCGTCCCGGTTCAACGCCCTTCTCCTGCAAATAATAGACGACGCTGTTGGCGCGCGCCGTCGAAAGCTCCCAGTTCGACTTCCACCCGGAGATCTTGATCGGCTCGTTATCCGTGTGCCCTTCGACCCCGATATCGAGGTCCGACGCCTTGGCAACGATCACACCGCAGACCTTATCCAGGACCGCGAAAGCCTCTTTCTTGATCTTGTCCTTGCCGGAGTCAAAAAGGACCTCATCGAGGAAGGTGACAACGAGACCCCGGTCCTCCATGCTTAAGCTAACTCCTTGGGCGCCCGTGAGTTTGCTCTCAAGCTCTGCCTTGATCGCGGCGAGCCTGTCGAGCTCTTCTTCCAGCGTCCGGATACGCTCCGTGTCGGAACGCCGGCCCTTCTGGAAGATGACCGTGCAGCCGCAAAGGAGGATCGCGCAGATAAAAAAAAGCGGGACCGCCGCCGCCCGGGCATTACACCGCATCATGACATCCTCCCTGGTCTTCAGACTCGCTTACCTTAACATAGGCGGTATGCTTCGTCAAGCCAAAGTTGGGGCCTCATTTAAAGAGGGTCTCTTCCCTTCCCGAACCCACCGAGATGATGTCCACCTTGGCCCCGCACGTATCTTCAAGGGCCCTCACGTAGGCCTTGGCCCGGGGAGGCAATTTCTTGTAACTCCTCAAATGGCTTGTGGTTTCCTGCCACCCTTTAAAATCTTTATACACGGGCAGGGCCTTCTGCATGACCTCCAGGTCGCTGGGAAAATCACGGAAGACCTTGCCTTTATACTTGTAGGCGGTGCAGACTTTTATCGTCTTGAGGTTGTCAAGGACATCGAGCTTCATCATGGCCATGAGGTCCACGCCATTAAGCATCACCGCGCGGCGGACCATCACCGCATCGAACCAGCCGCAGCGCCGCGGCCGGCCGGTCGTGGCCCCGAACTCATGCCCCTTCGTCCGGATGGCCTCCCCCATGATCCCCGGGAACTCCGTCATGAAAGGCCCTTCGCCGACGCGCGTCGCGTAGGCCTTGACCACACCGATGATGCGGTCGATCTGGGTCGGCGCCACGCCCGTCCCGGTGCAGGCCCCGGCCGCTATCGTGCTCGAAGAGGTCACATAAGGATATGTCCCGAAATCGACATCGAGGAATGTCCCCTGCGCCCCCTCAAAGAGGATGGATTTTTTCCGTCTCACGGCCCGGTGGAGGATCGCGGCGGTATCGCCGACCAGGTCCTTGAGGCGGTGGCCGAACGAGAGATACATCGCATACAAGGCCTCAAAGGCAAAGCCCTCGTGGCCGTAGACGTTCCTGAAGACCTCGTTCTTCTCCGCGAGGTTGTCCTTGAGCTTGCGCTCCAGGAGGGACGGGTTGAGCAGGTCTCCCATGCGGATGCCGCAGCGCGAGGCCTTATCGACATAGCAGGGCCCGATGCCGCGGCCCGTCGTGCCGATCTTGCGCTCGCGCTTGGTCTCGCGCAGCCCGTCGAGGATGCGATGGTAAGGAAAGATGACGTGGGCGTGCTCGGAGATGGTCAGGCGCCGGCACACGTCGATGCCCTTGCGGCGCAGGGCGGCGATCTCCCCGAGCAGCACGTCGGGGTCGACGACCACGCCGTTGCCGATGAGGCACCTCTTGTCCTTGTGCAGGACCCCCGACGGCAAGAGGTGGAAGACGAAGGTACTGCCGCCGACGACGACCGTGTGGCCCGCGTTGTTGCCGCCCTGGAAGCGCACGATGTACGCGGCGTCCTTGGCCAGGACGTCGATCACCTTGCCCTTTCCCTCATCCCCCCATTGCAGCCCTACCAGTACGGTATTCATTCTCTTTACGGTGCCATCGTGAAGATCTTACGGGCGATGTCCGGATATTTCGCCACGAAGAGGAGCTCGTCCGCGACGAGCGGCTTCTGGTTGTGAACGTTGGCATAGCGCACGAGCTCCAGGACCCGGGCCGCCTCGGCGTCGTCCTTGAACTCGACCTCCAGGTTGTCGTAGACGTTGCGGAACCCCTTGATGCCGGAGTACTCGCCGGCCGTGATCTGACGGCCCGTGTCGATCACCTCGGCCTCGCCGCGGCCCAGCTCCTCAAAATCATAGAGCTCGTAGTTGCGGCGGTCCTTGAGCGCGCCGTCGGCGTGGATCCCCGACTCGTGCGCAAAGGCGTTGGACCCGATGCCGGGCTGATTGATCGGTATCGGCACGCCGAAGGCGTACGACGCGTACTTGCACAGGTGCCACGCCTTCTTCAGGTCCAGGCGCTCGTCCAAAAGGTACGCGCCGGCCAGGCCGCTGCCGTAGCGGACGGCCAGGATACAGCTCACCAGGTCCGCATTGCCCGCCCGCTCGCCCATGCCGTTGACGCAGGTGTTGATGTAGGCGTCCACGCCCGCGTCCACCGCGGCCTTTGCGCCGGCGACGGAGTTGGCCACGACCATCCCCAGGTCATTGTGGCAATGGACCTCGATCGGGAGCTTGACGGCCGAGGCCAGCTTGAGGATCCGCTCATAGATCGAGAACGGGCTGTCGAACCCCAGCGTGTCGCAGTAGCGGATCCGGGCCGCGCCCGCCTCCTTGGCGGCCTGCGCGAACTCGATGAGGTAATCCATGTGGGTGCGCGAGGCGTCTTCGGCGTTGACGCCGACGGCCTCGGCGCCCTTCTTGAGGGCGAGGCGGGTCGCCTCCGCCATGCCCTTGATGACCATCCCGTGGTCGATCTTGCCCTTGAACTTCCCCAAGATCATCTGGTCGGACGTGGAGATCGAAAGGTTCATGAACTTAAGCTTGGGGACGTTCTGGAACGCGGCCTGGACGTCACCCGTAGTGGCGCGGATCCAGCCGCTGAGCCGGATGCGCCTCATGACGCCTTTTTCGACGAGCTCCAGGTTGGCGTTCAGATAGTTCTTCTCGTGCTGCGTCATCGGAAAGCCGAACTCCGACTGGGCGACGCCCATGTCGTCGAGCATCATATTCAGGAGCGTCTTCTGCAGCTTGGAGAGGCATATCCGCGACGTCTGGACGCCATCCCGGTTGGTCACATCCAAGACATGGATCTTCTTCTTTTCCGTGCTCATAAAGACCTCACTTGTTCTTGCTCTCTTGGGGCACGAGGCCCAGCTTCTCTTCCAACTCTTCCAGGGACGGCACCTGCACCATGCCGTAGACGTCGCGGTTATGAAGGAGCAGGACTGGTCCTGCCGCCATCTCCAGTTCCTGCGTCAGGGCGATCTTCCGGGTCAGGGCCGCGTCACCCTCAGGGCCGGCGGCACAGCCGCGCAGGAGGCCGGTGTCGGCACCCGCCTTCTCGGCGCAACGCTCCCACCAGCCGGATTCTCTCTCGCCGGCGCGGCAGATCAAATAATCAAAAAATAGATCAGGCTGCGTCTTCTCCAGACATGCCAAGCGCTTATACTCCTCTATCGTCGGCAGGCCGCCCTGCGCCAAAAAAGCCCCCTCCTCGTCCCGGGCCACCAGAAAATGCCAGGCCAACGATATGTCTTTATGCCTTGCGCGAAGCGCCTTCAGGCGCTGCGCCAACTCCGCCAAATAGGGATACCCCAGATCAAAAAAGACGTCGAGCCGGCCCGGGGCCGCGGGGCGCTTCAGAAAAACGGAGACGCCCGCCAGGTCCGGCCTGAGCACGTAATACGCCCCTTTCTTCTCGACCATCTTGCTCAAGAAACCAAAGAACTCGTGTTCCTCGGCCGCCGCCTCAAAGACATACAGCGGCAGCGTCCCGGCCTGCGCGTCCTCGATGACTTTCTGCGCCTCGGCAGCGGCGGCGTCGAGCCGCCGGACCCGCAGCTTTCCGAAGAGCGCCTCAAGGTCCCTGAGGACGGCCTGCGTCTGGCTCGACGGGCACTCTTTGGATTCGATGACCGTGACGTCCAACGGCAAGATCTGCGTGTACACGCATCGCGACGCGAGCAGGCCTTTGGAATGTTGGCAACGCGCCGCAAACCCCCCGCGGCGAACGCAGTCGCTGTCTTTAATGCAGACAGGCAGCAACGCCGCCACCTCCGGATCGTCCTGACGCGCAGCGCCCAGCGTCACCTCATCGCAAGAGACGAGTCCCGCCTTCCCCTTGCCTTCAAGGCGCAGCCGCAGAAGGCTCGCCCTCCTTGCCTGCCACCAGGTCGACACATAGAGTGCGCCCTCGAGCGTCCCGGCCTCCACCGGACCGTAAGAAACCGCGCCGTTGATGACGACATCGATGCCTGGGGCGCTCCTGAGAAGAGCGGCGTCCTCCTCCCGGCTCAAAGAGCTCAGGACCACGACGATCTCGGCGCCCCGCTTCCTCAGGTCCCGGACCCCGTCCTTCACGACGAGGAGCGGCGTCTTCCACCCAACGGCGCCCCGCGCGGCTGCCGTCGCATCGGTCAGGCCCAGCACGCCGACGCGCACCCCATCGACCTCCTTGAGGAGGTACGGCCGGCCGGCGCCGCTGACGTTCGTCGATACAAAAGGAAGGTCCTCGAAATCCTTGATGAACGATGCCCCAAAGACGAACTCCTGGCCGCTCAGGAGCAGCGCGTCATACCCCATCGCCTTCAGGGCGGTCAGGTAGATCTTCGTGCGCTCCGCGTCCAGATCAAAATTGACCGAGGCCGTATCCAGGACCCCCGAACCGAAGAGCGCGCCGGCCTCCACGGCCAAAAGACCCGGATACCGCAGCCGGGCCTCCTTGAGGGCCGCGGCGCGCCTGGCCACCCCGCCGTCGGGCTCACCCGGACAATCGCAGGGATAGAGGGCCGCGTACGACTGACCCGTAATGAACAAGACGATCTCTTTCTCTTGCTCTTGGGCCCCGAGCGGCCGTGCCGGCAGACCCGCGGCCAGCGCCAAAAGAGACACAAGGAGGGCGATACGCCCTTGCAAAAACGTCATCATCGGCCGTTCTACAGTTGCACCGTCTTGGCGGAAGTGATGTGGGGCAGGCCCTTGATCTTCTCCAGGATCTCAGGCGTGACACAGGCATCGACGTTCAAGACGGAAAGGGCCTTGCCGCCCTGTTTCTCCCGGCCGAACGACATCGCCGCGATATTGATCTTGTACTCTCCCATGAGCGAACCCAAAGAGCCGATGATCCCGGGCTTGTCCCAGTTGTGGATGATCACCATGCACCCCATCGGGATCGCCTCGACGAAGAACTCGTTGATCTTCACGAGGCGCGGCTCGGATTTCGTGAAGAGCGTGCCGGCCACGCGCTGGACCGTCTTGTTCGTCTTCACTTCCAGCGATACCAGGTTGACGAACTCCTCGACCTGCATGGACTTGGACTCCATCACCCGGATGCCCCGCTCCTTGGCCAGGGCCAGGGAGTTGATGTAATTGACGTTCTCCTGGAGGATGGGCGCCAAGAGCCCCTTCATGAGGGCCATGGTCAGCGGCACCGTATCGTGACAGGCGATCTCGCCGCTGAAGACGACGTTGACCTCCTGCAGGGCGCCGTCCGCGAGCTGGCTCGAGAAACAGCCGAGCTTCTCGCACAGATTGATATACGGCTGCAGCACGTGATACGTCTCCGGGTCGACCGAGGGGTAGTTGGCGGCGTTACGGATGCCCTTGCCGGAGAGCGCGTCCGCGACCTGGTGGGCGATCTCGATGGCGACGTTCACCTGGGCCTCTTGCGTCGAGGCGCCCAGGTGGGGCGTCAGGACCACGTTCTTGAACTTCGTCAGCGGCAGGTCCTTGGGCGGCTCCGCAACGTATACGTCCAGGGCCGCTCCGGCGATCTTGCCGGACTCAAGGGCCCGCGCCAGGGCCGCCTCATCGATGATGCCGCCGCGGGCACAATTGATCACCCGCGTGCCCGCCTTCATCATGGCGAACTGCGCATCCGAAATCATCCCCTTCGTCTCTTCGGTCACCGGGACGTGGACGGTGATGTAATCGGCGCTGCGGTAGATGTCCTCCAGCTTCATGATCTCGATGCCGGCCTGCTCGGCGATCTCACGCGCCAGGAACGGATCGTGACCCTTGACGCGCATCCCGAAGGCGAGGCAGCGCTTGGCCACCTCCATGCCGATACGGCCGAGGCCGATCACCCCGATCGTCTTGTTGTAGAGCTCGACACCCATAAAGTCCTTGCGGCGCCATTCGTTGTTTTTCATCGAGACGTCCGCCTGGGGGATCGAGCGCGAAAGCGCCAGGATAAGGCTCATCGTGTGCTCGGCGGTGGAGATCGTGTTGCCGCCCGGCGTGTTCATGACGATGATGCCGCGGTCCGTCGCGGCCTTGAGGTCCACGTTGTCAAGCCCCACGCCCGCGCGGCCGATGATCTTCAGGTTCTTCGCGGCCTCGATGACGTCCGCCGTCACCTTGGTGGCGCTGCGCACGAGCAGCGCATCGCAATCCGCGACGGCCTCTTTCAGGGCGTCCCCCTTGAGCCCCGTCTTGACCTCGACGGAAAACTCCTTTGAGCTCTTGAGGATCTTCAGGCCTTCTTCCGAGAGTGCATCACTGACCAGGATCTTGAACATGTCCGACTCCGTTTCATCAGAGGACCGCAAAAGGAGCGTTGGCGGCCCGTTGCCTGTTAAGTTAAAAAGACCTCTTGGGCCGCCTTGACGCCGGCGCCCAGCTCGAACGCATGGCCCATCTTCTTCAAGACCTTCTCCAGACACGCCAGGGCCAGGATGATGTCCGACTCCGTGATGTAGCCCATGTGGGCGATGCGGAAGATCTTGCCCTTCGCCGCGCCCTGCCCGCCGGCGATCGTCACGCCGTATTCGTCGCGCATCGTCTTGACGAGCTTGTCGCCGTCGATCCCCTCGGGGACCCGGGCCGCCGTCACCGCGTCCGACGCCGCCTGCGGCGCAAAGAGCTCCAGGCCCAATGCCGCGACCGCGGCCCGCGTCGCCTCGGCGAGCCTGCGGTGGCGGGCGAAGATCGCCTCCAGGCCGTCGGCGCGCATCATCTTGAGCGACTCGTTCAAGGCAATGATGATGCCGATCGCGGGCGTGAAGGCCGTGTCCGTCTTCTCCAGCGCCTTTTTGGCCTTTTTAAGGTCAAAATAATACTTCGGGCACTTCGACTCCTCGACGAGCTTCCACGCCTTCTTGCTGACGCTTAAGAAACCCAGGCCGGGCGGCAGCATGAACCCTTTCTGCGAACCGGAGACGACCACGTCCACGCCCCACGCGTCCATCTGCAGGTCGACGACGCCCAGGCCGCTTATGGCATCCACGACCAGGACCGCCTCGGTCTCCTTCGTGACCTGGGCAAACCCCTTGACGTCAAAGACGACGCCCGTGGAGGTCTCGCAGAGCGTCGTGAAGACCGCCTTGATGGTGGCGTCTTTGGCGAGATGCTCCTTGACGACCGCGGGGTCCAGCGCCTGACCCCACGTGACCTTGATCACCGTCGTCTTGATGCCGTAGGCGGCGCACAGCTCGGTCCAGCGTTCGCCGAACTTACCGCCCTCGACGATCAACGCCGTGTCCCCCCAAGAAAGAAGGTTGACGACGGCGGCCTCCATCGCGCCCGTCCCCGACGAGGCCATGAGAAAACAGTCGTTCTTCGTCTGAAAGACCCACCGGAGCGCCTCGAAGGTGTCCTTCAAAACGGCCTGGAACTGGGGCGTGCGGTGATGGATGATGGGGCGCGCCAACGCCTCCGTGACCTGCGGCGGCAGCGGCGTCGGGCCCGGTGTCAACAGATAGGTCTTCTTCATGCGGCGTGCCTCCTTTTACAAAAGTGAGACTTTCAGCCAGGCTCTTTGTCTCAAATTCGCGGTTCAAAAATGAGACAAAGAGCCTGGCTGTTTGTCTCAATTTATTTTATCTCGCTCGAAGAGACGATCACCTCGTCGAGAAGGCCGTAGACCTTCGCCTCCTCGGCGGACATGAAGTAATCGCGGTCCGAGTCCTGCTTGACCTTATCCAGCGGCTGGCCCGTGTGCCTGGCCAGGAGCTTTTCGAGGGTCTCGCGCAACCGCAGGATCTCTTTCGCCTGGATGGAGATGTCCGACGCGGCGCCCTGGGCGCCTCCCCATGGTTGGTGGATCATGATGCGCGCGTGCGGCAGGGCGTAACGTTTGCCCTTGCGGCCGGCGGCCAAGAGCAGCGCCCCCATGCTCGAGGCCTGACCCACGCAGTACGTCGCCACCCCGCACTTGACGAACTGCATCGTGTCGTAAATGGCCAGCCCGCTCGTGACGTGGCCGCCCGGCGTGTTGATGTACACGTTGATGTCCTTGCCGACGTCCTCCATCTGCAGGAAGAGGAGCTGCGCGATCACGAGGTTCGCCACATTATCGTCGATCGGCGTGCCGACGAAGATGATGCGGTCCTTGAGCAGGCGCGAATAAATATCATAGGCCCGCTCTCCGCGCTGCGTCTGTTCGATGACCATGGGAACCAACATCTGTGCCTTTATCGCATCCGCTGCCATAAGACCCTCCTGGTTAGCTCCACTCGGCTTCGGCGAACAACAGTTCGATGGCCCGGTTGAGCATCTTGTCGTCGCGCGCGATCCCTTCCTTCTTGGCGATCGCCTCCAGGACCAGATACACCTTCACCTGCTCCTCGGCCTGGACCGTGAACCTCGGCTTGAACTCCCCGATGCGCTTGGCGACCTCGTCCTCGGCCATGCCGTATTCGGCCATCTGGTGCGCGGCCTGGTGCTCGAGCTCGCGGCACCGGCGCTCGACGAGCGTGCGGGGGACCTCGAACGTGCTGTTCTTGAGCACCTGTTCGATGACCTCTTTTTCGAGCTTGGACCGCGCCTCGTTCTCCTTCTTCAAAAAGAGCTGTTTTTCAAGGCAGGCGGCGAGCTCCTCGCGGGAACGGTAACCGAGCCCCCTGGCCAGCCGCTCCTCGTCGATGCCGCCCCGGTCCTTCTTGAGGTCGTCGACCGCGGCCGTCACGTCCTGGGCGCTGACCCCGATCTCGTCCTTTTTCAGCTTGAGCCCCTTGTACGATTTTATCTCGATCTCGGGCTTGACCTCCACCTCGGCCTTGTAGGTCAGGATATCCTCCTTGAGCTGGACCTCGGAGATCTGCGGCAGGTCGATGACGTCGATCTGCTCCTCCTTGATGCTGTGGTCGTAGCTTTCGGCGACGAGCCCCTTGATGACCTCTTCGCGCGCGAGCTGACTGTGGTGCTGCTCGAGGACGTGGCGGGGCGCCTTGCCGGGACGAAACCCCGGCACCTTGGCCTCCCGGCCGATGCGCTCGTAGACCTCGTTGAACTTCTTGTGCACCGCTTCCTGCGGCACCTCGACGTGGAAAAAGACCTTGTTGGCCTTGCTCTGCTTGCTGGTGACCTTCACGGTGTGTCCTTTCGTATGCGTGTCTTCAGCGGCCGACGCGACCATCCCCTTTCGAGGGGCATGTTCGCCGCCGGAGCGGGCATGGTTCGCTGCCACTGACTATCCCGCGAGAGCGGAGGCGAGCGAACACTGAGCGAAGTCCGACCTCGCTTAGGGCCTGAGACGAGCATACCCGAGAAAGGGGATGGTCGTGCCGGCCGCGACGGCTACATCCGGAAGCGCTCGCCGAGGTAGAGCTCGCGCGCCTTCGGGTCGTTGATGAGCTCCGTCGCCGAGCCGTGTATCAGGATCCGGCCGCTGGTAATGAGATAGGCCCGGTCCGTGATCGAGAGCGTCTCGCGCACGTTGTGGTCCGTCAAGAGGACCCCCAGGCCCTTGTTCTTGAGTTCCCGGATGATCTCCTGGGCGTCGGCCACGACGATCGGGTCTATCCCCGAGAACGGCTCGTCCAGCAAGATGAAGGACGGCGACGTCACGAGCGCCCGCGTGATCTCCAGGCGGCGGCGCTCCCCGCCGGAGAGCGTGTATGCCTTGTGGTCCGCCAGATGGGCAATTTTAAGCTCTTCCAACAGATTATTCAATCTTTTTTTTCGCTCGCGCAACGACAAGGGCAGCGTCTCCAGGATCGCCAGGATGTTCTCGGCCACGGTCAGCCGCTGGAAAACGGAACTCTCCTGCGCGAGGTAGCCGATCCCCACGTGCGAACGCTGGTGGATGGGCATGCGCGTGATCTCGTGGTGGTCGAAGATGATCTGGCCGGCCTCGGGCGGGATGATGCCGACGATCATGTAGAAGGTCGTCGTCTTGCCGGCGCCGTTGGGCCCCAAGAGACCGACGATCTCCCCGCGCTTGACCTCGATGTCGACCTCGTCCACGACGCGGCGGCCGTGGTAGCTCTTCACCAGTCCCTTGGCTTCCAGAAGATGCATCATGGCGCGGCCGGTAGGTCGGCCTCCCCCTCGCCTTCGGTAAAAAGGATGAGCTTGGGCCGGCCGGTCAGGACGACCTTGCGCTCGGCGTTCGTGAAGACGGCGCCGTCGCTGTAAGAGGTGTTCCCGTCGCGCCGGATCTGGACGTTGCCGTCCGCCTCGATGCGGTCGATCTGGCGCGTCTCGGTGTCGAAGCGGACGGTCATCTTGTCGGCGATCAAGACCCCCTGGTCGCCCTCGGAGGCGACCTTCACGTTGTCATGGAAGACCGCCACCTGCTCGTCGTAGTTCAATTGCATCGGCCCGTCGCAGGTGATGATGAGCTTGCCCGGCCCGCCGAACGGCTGCTCCAGCGCCTTGGGCGGTCCGGGAGCGGCCTGCGGCCCTTCCTTCTCCTGCTCGAGCGTCAGGATGACGTCTTTTTCGAAATTCGCGATCTTGGCGTCGGGCTCGGCCTTAAGGCCCGTGCCTACCGCCGTCAGGTTCTCGCGCTGCACCTCGACCTTTTCGTCCGTCGTGATGACGCGCTGCGTCTGCGACCAGTCGAGGACCTCGGTGTTCAGCGTGAGGCCGCCGTCCGTCACCGCCCGCACGTTATCGGTCAGGCGCACGACCCCGGTCTGCTTGTCGAAGTTCCCGTGGTCCGCCGTGACGACGAGGTTCTCCCGGTCCCCGAACATGCGGGCTGTGATGTCGGTGATCTTGATCTCATCGTCCATCATGTCCATCGAGGCGCCGGCCACCTCCCAGGTCTTCTGGCCGTTCGCGCCGTAGCCGGTCAGGTTGAAATCTTCCATCTGCTGGGGTTCGGAG
>Ga0307426_1002497_pt1 | contig 11434 bp, 6 predicted proteins | sample SalMarWE160340MG_FD_202165 | JGI IMG/M metagenome (GOLD analysis project Ga0307426, IMG submission 202165) | Salt marsh sediment microbial communities from the Plum Island Ecosystem LTER, Massachusetts, United States - WE1603-40 | ecosystem: Environmental > Aquatic > Marine > Intertidal zone >... | reverse complement strand
TCACGTCGAACGCCCTCAGTGTCATCAACGTCTCCGACGGCGTCTATGTCAACGTGGTGCCCCTCGACGATAACCAACGCGGCGTGGCAAACCCATGGGGCATCGACTGCAGCGCCGACGGCTCAACCATTGTCGTCAGTCATGCGGGAAGCCATGACGTGACGGTGATTGATGCCGATGCGATGCACGAGAACCTGGCGCACCACAGTGCCGACCTCTCCTACGACCTGCTGTTTTCGCAGTCGTTCCGACAGCGTATCGCGGTCGATGTGAAGGGCCCGCGGCCCGTTGCCATTGCCGGCACCAAGGCATACGTGGGAGGATACTTTTCCGACAGACTCGAAGTGATAGATTTCGGACAGTCAACCCCGGCGGTTTCGGGTACAATCGCACTCGGCCCCGAAAAGCCGATGTCTCAGGTGCGTCTGGGCGAGTTTCGATACCACGACGCGGGCATTTGCTTCCAGCGATGGCAGAGCTGCGTGTCGTGCCATCCAAACACCAGAAGCGACATGCTCAATTGGGACCTGCTCAACGACGGAATCGGCAATCCGAAGAGCGACAAGAGCATGCTGCTCGCACACGTTACGCCCCCGGCCATGGTTTCCGGCGTGCGCGACAGCGCCGAGATAGCCGTGCGGGCCGGGATACTCTATATCCTGTTTGCCGAGCCCAGCGAAACCGACGCGCTCGCTATCGACGAGTACCTCAAGCTGCTCAGGCCCGTGCCGAGCCCGTACTTGGCGAAGGGGAGATTGAGCGAATCGGCCAGGCGAGGCAAGGACCTGTTTGCCGACAAGTTCCGATGCACCGCGTGCCACGCCGCTCCGCTGTACACCGACCTGAACTACCACAACGTGGGGTCGCAGGGAGCGCTTGATACCGACGGACGAAGCGAGTTCGACACGCCGACGCTTATCGAGAACTGGCGCACGTCGCCATACCTCCACGACGGACGCTACGCCACGATGAAAGAGCTTTGTTCGGCGGGCAAACACGGCCTTGTGGTACCGTGCACCGAACAGGAGTTGGCAGACCTGACCGAATTCGTCAATTCCCTATAGAGGAAGCCACGTCACGGCGGTCCGCGACGTGAAAAAGGAGGAAGTGAGAGTGTGAGCACATCAGTCAAAACCATAGCCGCCGGTGCCGTGGCGCTGCTCGTCGCCTGGGGCCACTGTGCGGCCGAACAGGAGAAAAAGGTCGATATCGGCGGCTGGGGCTGGCTGACGCTGGGAAGAGTGGTCGAGAGCTACTATGAGAGGGTGCGGCACGGAAGCTACGACTACGGCGGCAAATGGCTGTCGGATATCGAGACAGGGCTGTGGATGCGCGCCTGCCCCAGGGAGTGGGCCGACATCTTTCTGCACTGGGAATTCCTCTATGTGCGGCCCATTCCTAATGAAGTGGTGAAAAACACGCAGGCCCTTGCGAAAAGCTTCACGCTTCGCGTGCTCGAGGCATACGCCCGCGCCCGGCCCCTCGATACCGACCTGCTCAATCTCAGCGTCAAGCTGGGATACTTCAACGTCAAATACAACCCCGAGTCGCGCAACCTCGGCGAATATCTCATCCGCTCGTTCACCTATCCCCAGTACCTGACATCAGGGTTCGAAACGGCCGACAAGGTCAAGAACCGCGGCCTGCAGATACGGCTCGACCTGTTCGATGGTGCGTGGAGCAGCGATATTCTTGTCAATAGCGAAATCGAAACCTACCCGCTCAACGATCTCTCCTTCGCGTTCATCACCGGTTGCCGCCTCATGGGAAGCTTCATTGATGCCGGTGCCGGCATCAATTTCTCACATGCCGTATCGATGGATCCGCGTCAGACAACGCCCGGTTGCGACACGACCGCATTTACCACAGACATCGACCGCTACTACAACACGTATCGCGACCCGGCAACGGGCGACACCACGCTCCTTACGTTCCGGGGCACGAAGGCAATGGGGCGCCTCACTGTCGACCCCAAGGAGTTTCTCCCGCTGAGCATCTTTGGCAAGAACGACTTGAAACTGTACACCGAAGCGGCGATCATCGGGCTGAAAGACTATCCTCTGTGGTACACCGACATGAAGCATCGCGTCCCCATCATGGCCGGCTTCAACGTCCCGGCCTTCAGGCTTCTCGACGTGCTTGCCGTGGAGGTCGAGCGGTTCCAGTCGCCGTACACGAATTCGACCAAGAATGTGTGGCAATACCGCTCGCCCGTTCCCTACACCGGGCAATCGGTGCCTGTGGGTCCCGGCGACGACGTGTATGCAAACGCGGCCCGCGACGATTGGCGGTGGTCGGTGTATGCCAGCAAGACCTTGGCGGGTTTCATCCGAGTGAGCGCGCAGTGCGCCAAAGATCACTCGTCGCGCGCATGGTGGACGGGTGGGGCCGGCGGCTATGAAGATATCACGCAGGTTCCAGGCGACTGGTACTGGATGGCGAGAGTCATGTTCTCCTTCTGAAAGGACCTTCGCGTATGTATCGGGGAAACGTGCCGGATGTGAACGCGGCTCTCTTCCCGGCCACCTCCCGCCGGTGCCTTCGGGAAGGATTGCCCGTGTCGAGGCGGACGGCTCTTGAGGACAGCGCCCTGCGTTCCGTGTTTGGCGGCCCTGAAGGGGCGAGGGAATCACACTTGGTCTTGAGCACGGGTCGCTACAATACTTTCACCCGCGCGCTGGACGAAGCGTCACATGCGTACCATGATGCCCTGATCGAATACGGGCTGAGCGACGAGACACTCGTCTTCACCCGGGTGTACCTCAGCGATATCCGCACCCAAATGGAGCCGCTGAGAAGCTCGGCGCTGTTGCGCCGCCTGCGCACAGGCGCGGTATCGATCGTCGAACAGGCACCCGCCCTGCGCGGCCCCGTCAGCCTGCTGTCGTACCATATCGAGACCGCCCCCGCCTCGGCGGCCGGAAAGGTGGTCCTCAATCACAGTATCGACGGCTGGAGAAACGGCGTCGTCTTCACGGGCAGACACTACTCCATGCTGTGGACAGCCAACCACTCCGGCCTCGGCCAACGCGACACAGCCGTTCAGACGCGGGAGATCTTTCGGGCATACGCATCGGTGCTGCGCCGCCACTCCATGTCCCTTTTGAAAAGCGGCGTCCGCTCGTGGATCTATGTGCGCGACATCGACGATCACTATCGGGAGATGGTCCGCGCACGGCGCGCGTTCTTCGAAGCCGAAGGCCTGACGCCCCGCACCCGCTACCTCGCGTCAACCGGTATTGAAGGCAACGGAAGGGATGCCGATTCGCTCGTTACCATGGACACGCTTTCGTACGGAAATCTTTGTGACGGGCAAATCGTTCGGATGGAGGCGCCGGAGAACTTGTCGCCGACCATCGCCTACGGCGTCACCTTCGAACGCGGGCTGCGGCTGCGCTTCGGCGACCGCTCTCATCTGTACGTCTCGGGCACAGCCAGCATCGACCGCAACGGCGACGTGATGTACCCCAACGACGTGCGGCGGCAGACGGAGCGCATACTTGACAACATGCGGGTTTTGCTCGCCCCCCACGGGGCCGGGCTTTCCGACATGGCGTATCTGATCGTATACCTGCGCGACACGCGCTTTGCCGAGAAGGTGCTGGATATCGTCAGCGCGCAAGTTCCCCAAGGCGTGCCGCTTCTGACCGTGCGTGGCGCCGTCTGCCGTCCGTCATGGCTCGTCGAAATGGAAGGGATGGGGATAATCCATGACCGCACCCAGTTCAAACCGTTCATTTGATCTGTTCGGCAGCCGGCTACGTGCAACCAGTGTGGTGTTGCTCTGTCTGCTGGCCAGGCAATCCGGCGCCGATGAAGACCGCCGTGGGCAGGGCCTTGCGCCGGACGTGCAGGCGGAATGGAACTCGCTCAGCCAGGAGATTTCTTCGGCGGGAACAGGTGGGATGGCGAAGGCCGGGTTCGCCGCCCAACGTGTCGCGAACCCCCACGCCCTGATCTGGACTGCGGACCGCGACCCGCTCGACGCAGTCCTGAGGCGCACGCGGGCCCTTGCACAGGATCTGCGGAGAGGAAGACACCCGCGGCGGCTCGATTCACTCTCACGTGAGTTGGAGCGGCTGTCGCAGGCGGCGGGCGCAGCCGCCGCCTCTGTGAAAGCCGGCGAGACCGAAGCCCGCGTGGGGCTTTTCAAACAGGCAAGCGCCCTTCGACGCCAAATCGCGCTTGCCGGCGCGTCGATGGATTTCGACACACTTATCCTCGTACATTTCGTGCGGCCCAGCGGCAAGGTCCACATGTGCGACCAATATTTCGGCTGGAGTGTCAGGAACAACGGCGGACTGATCATGGTAACCGGGCTGCGCTCGGGCCAACCGGTCGCCCGCAGCATGCTCAAGGGCCCGACGGTCGAAAACGGCCGTCTGGCGGGCCAGTCGCTTGACGGAGGCGCAGTGATGCAGCCGGACCTGTCGTTTGACGGAAAGGAGGTGGTATTCGCATGGGGCAGTGAGCAAGAGAAATGCTATCATATCTTCCGCATGAATATCGACGGAACCGGGCTGCGCCAGCTCACCGACGGACGCTCGAACGCTTCGCAGGCCTTCATGGAAAGCAGCCAGAACGATTTCGCCCCCTGCTGGCTTCCCAGCGGCCGCATCGCATTCATTTCCGAGCGTCGGGGGGGATACGGCCGCTGCCATTTGAGGCCCGCGCCCAGCTATACTCTCTACTCCATGGACCGCGACGGCGGCGACATGTTCCCGCTCAGTTTCCACGAGACCAACGAGTGGGACCCCAGCGTCAACAACGACGGCATGATCGTGTACACGCGGTGGGATTATATCGACCGCGACGACTGTATCGCCCATCACCTGTGGACCTGCTATCCCGACGGGCGTGATCCGCGGGCACCTCATGGCAACTACCCCGAGCCCGCGTCAACGCTCGACGGGAAGAGTTTCGCTGACGGAAGGTTCTCGCGCCCCATTGCAGAGTACCAGATTCGTGCGATACCAAATTCGGGCATGTACGTGGCTGTCGCGTCGGGCCACCACACGCATTCGTACGGCGAGATTATCATCATCGACCCCTCGGTTGAAGACGACAACCGGACGTCGCAGATCAGGGGTGTGACCACCGGGCAGACGAGGTGGGGCGATTACACCGAAATGGGAGGGTGGGCGACGCCGTGGCCGCTGAGTGAAACGCAGTTTCTGTGCAGCAGGCAAAACGACGTGCTTCTGGTGGATGTGTACGGCAACCGTGAGGTGATTTACCACAGCAGCTCGTATGTGGCGCTCGACCCGATACCCGCGCGGCCGAGGGAGAAACCGCCGGTTGTCCCCACCATGACATGGCAGGGGGAGCGCAGCGAAGAGAGCGGGCATTTCCGGGCGACAATCAGCGTGATGGATGTGACAATCGGCGACATGCCCCTGCCCGAGGGCACGCGGATATCGGCCATGCGCATCATACAGGTATTTCCCAAGACTACGCAGAACATCAACTCCCCCCGCCTCGGCTACGCTTCCGAAAGCCTGGGCAGGATGGTGCTCGGGACGGCGCCGGTGGAAGAAGACGGCAGTGTGTACTGTGAGGCCCCTGTGGGCAAGGAGATCTATTTCCAGCTTCTCGACGAGGACGGGCGGGCTGTGCGCTCGATGCGCGCTGGGACGTATGTGCATCCCGGCGAGCAGCTTACCTGTGTGGGGTGTCACGAGAGCAAATGGGAGGCCCCGCCCGCGCGGACCACACCCATTGCCATCGGGCGACCGCCTTCGCCGCTCGCGCCCGACGCCAGCGGTGTCGAGCCCGTCAATTTCTACCGCTTGGTGAAACCGGTCTTCGACGCGAAGTGCGCCGGGTGCCATGCCCAGCGGGGGAAGGGCCCCAACATGAGCTACGGGTCCCTGAAGCCATATGCGGCATGGTGGCCGGGGCCAGGCAACCCATATGTCAACGGCGATATCGTCACGCCCGTTCACGGCGGCTCACGCTCCATACCGGGCAGGACAGGCTCCAGTTTCGCGCCTCTCACGAAATGCCTGTACCCGGAGCACAATGGCGTTGACCTGACCGAGGATGAGCGGCGGCGGATTACCCTCTGGCTCGACTGCAACTCCAACGAATTCGGTGTGGAACAGGAGATCGAGGCGCAGCGAAACGGTGCACCCGCCGTTCCCCGCATCGACTACGACCCCGCCGGCCCAACAGGCATCGAAACCGACCGTCCGTTGCCCGGCGCTGCGTCCATGCCCGGGTTCGCCCGGGACGGCCAAGCGGGGCGGGGCGAGCGTCCAACACTGCTCTTCGCCCAAGGAGTGCTTCGATTGAGCGGTGAGGGCCGCGCGAACGGCCTTGCGCTCTACGACATGCGGGGCAGGCAATTGATCGCCGTCGAACTGTCCCATGGCGAAACGGGGGGAGCGGCGGTACGTGTGCCGGCGCGATTTGGATCTGGCGTGGCGGTGGCACGGCTCACCAACAACGGACGTACGATGTGGCAGACGGCTGTGCCGCTTGCCAAATAGCACGGACTTCCTGGAGGTGCCGATGAGGTGCAATGGCATGCTGATCCTGCTGCTGTGCGCTGCCGCGGGGCAGGCACAGATACGGCACCGGTTCCTGCTTGCCGACGAAGGGGCGCAAAAGGTCGTCTTCGTCGACGAAACAGCGCCGGGCAACGACTGGGAGTGCGCCACACCTGGCGGCAACCGCGATATGCAGCTTGTCGGCAACAATCGAGTCATGGTCAGCACGCCTGCGGGCGGCTACTATGAAATCGACCTGTGGGACGCCCGTGTAGTCAAGAGTGTCGCCGGTTTCGGCGCTGTGAACTCGGCGCGGCGCCTCGCCGACGGCCACACGCTTCTCGCAGGCGACAACCTGATGGGGCGCACGGGCGTTACCGTCGTGGAGCTGGACTCCGACGGTGCATTCGTGAAGGCGTTTTCGTACGGCGGCTACAGTATGGTACGGCTCATGCGCCGCACGGTCGGGGGGACCTTCTTGTTCGGTTCCGACAACCGGGTTGTGGAAGGCGACGAGAGCGGCGAGGCAATATGGTCAGCCGCGATCGGCGGGGCGGAACACACATACCAGGCGCTTCGCCTTCCCAACGGCAATACGCTTGCCTCCGCCGGCTACGGCGCCTTCGTCGCCGAAATCGCTCCCGACGGCGCCTTGGTGAGGACCATCGGAGGAAAAGAGCAGCCGGAGAGCGACAAGATCGACCCGCATTTCTACGCGGGATTCCAGGTATTGGCTAACGGCCATGTCGTTGCCACCAACTGGCAGGGCCACGGCACCGGTCATGGCGCAAGCGGTATTCAGGTGATCGAATACGACCCAGGGGGCACCATGGTGTGGCACTGGAAGGATACCACGCGGATCTCTTCGATCCACGGCGTGCTCGTTATTGACGGGTGCGATACAGAGAGGCTCTACGACGATCTCAATGGGGTGCTGGCGGCGGTCAATGGGTCTGTCCAAGCGGTGCGGCAGCCGCATATGGGGCCGGCCCAGGCACGCCGAAGCGCAATGGGGGCGGCGAAAAAAGGAGCGCACGTTTTCGACCTTCTTGGGCGCGAACATACATCCGCGTGCGCCTCTGCGGCGCTGATGGGCACCGAACTCGATCCCGGGGGCACGGCGCGCAAGAGACCTCTCACCTGGTAGCCGTCGACGCCGGACAACAGTGTCGTCTGCCCCGCGTGTCTGTGACTAGACTGTAACCATGAAAACCAAACGGCTATCGGCACTGCTGTGGCTCCGGCACCTGCACTCGGCGCGACTGACGGTCGTGTGCTTGATGGCGCTTGCCGCACTTGTTGTCTGGGGTACGCTCTACCAGGCGCAGCACGGCCTCTATGCCGGACAGGTGCGGTTCTTTCATTCGTGGATTCTTCTCGTTTGGGGCTTCGTGCCTTTCCCCGGTGTCAAACCTGTCCTGCTTCTCCTCTCGGCCAACCTTGTGGCATCAATGGTATTTCGACTGTTTCGCTCATGGCGCGACATTGGCCTCATGCTTGTGCACGTGGGAATCGCAGCACTGCTCGCGGCTGCAGGGTTCGCCCATTACTTCGCGGAGCAGTCATTTGTCACCCTGGCGGAAGGGGAATCGACAGAGCATTCGTTGAGCGGTCATGGGTGGGAGTTGGGCGCCTCCGCAGTCGTTCGCGAACATGTCACACGCGACAGACGTCGCGTTGCTCTTCCCGTTCGCATCCATCTCGTCGACTTCAGCATAAAGCGGCATCCGGGCACAACCATCGTCAGAAGCTTCGATACCCGACTGCACGTCAAAGGCGAGGCTATCGACCGCGAGGTTGTCGTATCGATGAACCGGCCGTTTCGGTACAAGGACTTCACTTTCTTTCAGACGTCATACGCGGAGACCGGAACTGGTGAAACATGCACGTTGGCGGTCGTGCGGAACCCCGGACGGCTCCTTCCCTACATATCGAGCATTGCCATAGTGCTGGGACTCTTGACTCACTTTGCATTGAAATCATGGCTTTTGCTGAGAACGCGGAAATGAGAATGCTATGACGGCGGTGCGTAGACCTGTCAGATCTTCAGCCATGCCCTATCTGCGCTCAACCGCGCGGATGGGCTGTGCAGTAGCCGTGGTGTGTTCCGTGCTCCTTGACGCTTCGTGGGCGGCCACGAAAAAGGAGGAGATCAGGGCTGACGCCCTGGGAAGAATCGTAATGCTGGACGGTGGAAGGCAAAAGCCGCTGGATACGTACGCTCGAACGAAGTTGGTCCAGTTCTCGGGCCGCAAAGACTACCGGAGAGTGTCGGCTGTGCAGTGGTTCGCCCGCGTGCTGTTCAACCCCGCATCAGCAGATCATGACAAGGTCTTCCTTATCAATAACCCCGAGCTGGCCGACGCCGTTGGTATCGCACCGGAGAAGAAGCGCCGCTACAGCTACGCTCAGCTCTACGCCGGTTCCGAGAAACTGCGCAGCCTGGCGCGACAAGCCATGGGTGTTGAACAACAGCAACGCAGTACCTTCGAAACCGAGGTACTGAGGGTCTACGGCAATTTCCAGGAGTACATGCGGCTCTCTTCCGTCTTCAGCTTCCTTCTTCCGTACGAGGGATTCGACATCTCCGACTCGACTGTCGCGGCCCGTCTCCAACTCGACGTCTCCAAGGGGCACGCGTCGTTCCTGGAGTTGATCTCGCGCGCCGCGCTGCTTTCTGCCGCGATGAAGGACATTCAGGCAAAGGGCCCGGGCGAACTGTCCGATTCCGAGATAGCGATCCTTGGCATGACCCGTGCGATGTACCGGATGGCCGGTTCAATCGGCAATTCTCCCATTTACATTGTGCCCGACACAGTGTCGGGCAAGGAGGAGTGGCTGAGTCCGTGGGGCATGGTCAACAGGTATCGTTCAAACGTGGAGGATGATCCGGAATTCCGCATGCTTCTGGCCGCCCGTGAAGCCTATCTGGATAGGGATCAAGCAGGCTTTGAGAAAGCGTTGAATACGTTCCAAGATGGGGCAAAGCGGCGCCTGCCAGGAGAAATCGTGTTGAAAGATGCCGCGCTGGAAATCATTTACAATACCATCGATCCCTTCACGCACGCGAAAATTGCATATGGAATTGCATTTTTGATGTGCCTTGCTGCGGTCGGCTGGCATGCGCGTTGGCTCTATCTTGTCGTATGGGCTTTTGCCATCCTTGGGTTCGTACCGCATACGTTCGGATTGCTTGCGCGCACGCTCATCATGGCCCGTCCGCCGGTCACGAACCTATACGAAACGTTTGTGTTTGTCGCTTGGGCGAGTGTGTTACTCGGCCTCGTGCTTGAATGGTTGCAGAAGAAATCGGTGGGACTGTTGACAGCCGGGATCATGGGATTTGCGTTTCTACACATCGCGGGCCGCTATGCGCTGGAGGGCGACACGATGGGCATGCTCACTGCCGTGCTGAACTCCAATTTCTGGTTGGGGGCCCACATCATCACCGTGTCGCTGGGATATGCCGGCTGCGGCGCCGCCGGCGTGGTTGGTCACCTCTATCTGATTCATCGCCTGTTTGGCGTCAGAGACGAAATCAGGCTTCGTTCAGTTGCGCAGTCTGTCTACGTTGCCTTGGCATTCGGTCTCGCTTTCACCACTCTCGGTACCGTTTTGGGAGGCATGTGGGCCGACCAGAGCTGGGGACGGTTCTGGGGATGGGACCCGAAAGAAAACGGCGCTTTGCTGATTGTCCTCTGGTGCGCCATCCTGCTTCACGCCAAAGCGGGCGGGATGGTGCGGGAAATCGGCATGGCAGCCGGCGCGATCGTTGGTCTTGTTCTGGTGATGTCGGCCTGGATTGGCGTGAATCTGCTCGGCGTGGGTCTGCATTCCTACGGATTCACTTCGTCGGGTTCGGCGCATCTCTTTTCGTTTGTCGGGTTTGAGGCGATCTTCCTGGCTGTAACCCTCGCAGTTCTCAAGGTCCGAACTCAGAATCATGCATACCGAGGCGCCGCGCACACGCCCCCCGGGAACCAACAATAGTCCCCACGAGCCACGCGCTTTCCAGCGCGCGCCCATGCCACGCACAGCTCAGCGGGCAGAGCCCCCGCTCTCGTAACAGTGCGCCATAAATAGGTATATAAATAGCATCGGACCATGGTGCATTTTATACGTATATCCTTTTTGCCCGGAGGTACTATGGATTTCATTAAGAATATCGTCCTGTTTGCATCGGTTGCAGCCATAACCCTGTTGCTGTCCTGCAGTCAGGAAGATCATTCGCCAGCAGGGCCTGGCACACCCTCAACCATTGCACCCCTTTCATCCACGAATTTCGAGGATACGCCGCCATTGCCCGACATAGCCGAACAGGCACGTTCCCTGAGTGGCGATATTGCGGCGGCACTGTCTCAGGAAGCACTCGATGCAATTGCAGCAGGCCTTACGGCCGCACCAACCACATCAACGCTGCCGAAGGCCGCGGCCAATCCGGATACGGCTCTTCACTATTACGAGATGGGACTTGAAGCGGCCGTGCGTGGTTCGATAATCACGGCACGGTATTGCTTTCTATTGGCTGTTTACTTTGAACCCGATAATGCCGAGTACTTATGCAAGGTGGGATTCGCATATAACTATATCAACGAGTATGAAACGGCCCGAGTGTTTCTGCTCAAAGCAGTAGCGCTTGATTCCCAATCCTTTGATATTCACGCGAACCTGGCAAAAACATATAAAGGGCTTGGCGATCTCAATCGCGCGCTCTACGAGATGAATCTGGCGCTATCGTTCTTCCCCAACAATCCTTTTCTCCTTATATATCAATCAACTCTCTGCCTGGCGCTGGATGACCGCTATTCTGCGTATTATTCGCTTATGCAGGCAAAGGCAATCGCGCCCTATCTGAGCGACGTGGACAGCCTGCTTGCCCTTGTCGGGCCGATCGATACAAATGAAACGACAAATCCTGATATCGTCTCGATCACTCCTCCCGA
>Ga0307426_1002494_pt1 | contig 11446 bp, 11 predicted proteins | sample SalMarWE160340MG_FD_202165 | JGI IMG/M metagenome (GOLD analysis project Ga0307426, IMG submission 202165) | Salt marsh sediment microbial communities from the Plum Island Ecosystem LTER, Massachusetts, United States - WE1603-40 | ecosystem: Environmental > Aquatic > Marine > Intertidal zone >... | reverse complement strand
CATCCCCTATCTGTAGAGATGTCCGCGCGCGCTAAACTCCCCTTTTTTCCGTTTTCTGTGCACGCGCTAAAATTCTTAAATAGCTACTCGGTTGATGACTAAATATGGCGTGAAATTGAATACGAAAGCGATCGCTTTAACTATCGTTTTTACGGCACTTTCAATAGCGTTAACTCCAGTTGCGATCCCTACAGTATATTTGCCAGGCTTCTATTATCGATTCTGGGAAATACCGATAGTTGCAACCTTCATGCTACTTGGCCCCAAGAGCGGAGTCACGGTAGCTGTATTGCGCACTATGGCCGCACTCACACTTTTTCCTGGACCAGTGGGGATTCTGGGTCCTCCAATTGCGCTTTTGGTTACTTTGAACATGCTGTTGGGGGTCTATGTAGCCGACAGGCTCTTGAAGCGTAAAACTTCACAAGATGAAAATCTTGGAACAAAACCAGTCATGTATTTCACGGCGCTTGGAACTTTTTCTAGAGTAACAATCTCGACGTTCGTAACGTACGTTTTGTATCGTTTCTTGTTACCGCTAGTTGGTCTCAGTTTTACTGATGCACAGATAATGGCATTACTTCCGGTTGTGATGTTTTTTGACTTAACGTTATCGCTTTACACTATTCCGATAGGCTATCTTATGGCAAGAGTTGTTAGCAGAAGCCTGAAAATAGGCAATCAATTCTAGAATGCAAAATAAAGTTCACTTTGGCGATATATGTTCAAACTATTCATGAGGTTTCTTTGGTTTTTATGGAACGCCAAGCGGATAGAAGATCTTCCTTAGTTTCTTGCAAAGCTTGTGCTTCTTCTGTCTTTACTTTGATGTACATGTCTATGACTCTCTCAAACGATACTGCTGAGAACTCAGCAGGATGTTCACAAGTAGCACTTGCAAGCCCCCTTTCCTTTCAGATTCCTCAAGCTACGACAGAGTTGCTGCTTACACAACTTCAGCGCGTCAGCTATGTTTCTTCCTTTTTGAGGACCCATTTTAGCCAAGAAAATGTAAACCTCAGCATCAACCTGCGATATCCCGAGGTCTATAATAGCTTTGAGCAATTGTTCTTTACTCAATTTTCGACATCCTTAATCAGAACACGTTTTTTCAATTCGATAAAGAAAAGTGAAAATGGTGTTTTTCTGAAGGAGGTATCCGACATCTGGTTTGTCTGTGCTAGCCCGCATTTATCAGTGCGAGGAGTTATATTCTTGTTCTTAGCGTTTGTAGAGGAAACCGTTAAAGGCCAAACCGCCAAGTGGACCATCGTATGATAATACTATTGTCTGTCCCTTAAACACGCCAGTACCTCGAAGTACATAATATAAAGTTGTTACGGGCCATTCACTCTTAGGGTATGGTGCTGGCAACCTTGTAATTTCCCATATTGACTTGCCTTCAAATGTGCCTCCCACAAACGTCCAAACGACGTCGTCGTAATATCTTAGGACAAATGTGTCATAAGTTATTTCCAGGTTGGTTACAGTACAACGGACAATGTCAAGTATTCCAACAAGAGTTTCTTCAGGGGTAGAGTGTACAGTTACGTAATTTTGGAAATGAAACGTCGCTCCCCATTCTATTTTAAATTTGTCACCAATTGTCCAAGTCTTAGTGGGAGCACCTATGGGGGTTGGGGGGTCAGTTGGACCGTACGACGTCGAAACAGGAACTTTTTCAAGCCTTCTTCTTGGACCGCAAGCCATCACAGGCAATATAGCGGTGACCACCATCAATAATGTCAATCCAACAATCAAAACGCTCAACTTTCTTTTCACTTTTTCACCTCCTTTCTTGATAGTTTTATAATCAATCGGTTCCAAACATCAAAAAACAGTTAAGCTTGAAGGCGTACTTAAATTTGGACTAGTAACAAAAGTTGATTACCCGTCTAATCTTGGTCGTGGTTGAGTTGGGCGAGGAGACCATAAGAAAAGTCCTCAAGGATTTGAAACTGACAGAAAAAGAGGCAGATGTCTACATTCTCCTCGGGAAACACGGTGCCCTGAAAGGTAGGGAAATCGCTAAACTAATGCGGAGGCACAAGGCGCAGGTTTACCTAATTCTGAAGAGCCTTCAGAGCAAGGGTTTAGTGGAGCAAACGATCGAGTTTCCAACTCGCTTCACAGCTGTTCCATTTGATGAAATTTTGGATTTAAACATAAATACAAAACGCGAAGAAGCAGCCCTAATGGAAAGCGCCAGAAGAGATTTGCTTAACTACTGGAAGAGCATCAGCCAAACCGAATATAAACCACCACTAGAAAAGTTTGTGGTGATTAAGGGAAGCCGCAAAATCTACGCTAAAATATTACAGATGATAAGCGAAACCAAAAACCAACTTTCGACAATAGCAACGGTTCCAAGATTGGTGCGCACTGACCAATTTGGACTTTTAGATGCCGCATTCAATCATCCATTGCGATCCAAGATTCAGTTCCGTTTTCTCACCGAATTGTCCAATCAAAACATAGCTGCGATGAAAACTCTTTTCAAGAGAAAACCGAAAGCCAGCTTCAACTTTAAAGGAAAAAACCCGGGTTTAGGCTTGCGGATGCCTCCCAACATGGTCATAAGAGACGAAGAAGAAATCGTATTCTTCATCAAACATGAACCGTACAAATCCCGAGTGGAGGAAGATGACATGTGCCTCTGGACAAACTGCAAATCTCTTGTTCAAGCGTTCATGATTGTCTTCGAGGATTTATGGCGTAACTCAACAGACATTCAGAAAAAGATTGAGCAGATTGAAACTGGCAAACCAGTACCGACAACCTGCGTTATTATTGATGCCCAAGTTGCCCGTAAAAAGTATGATGCGGTCGTGCACTTAGCTGAACAGGAAATTATAATGATGACCTCGTCGAGAGGTCTCCTTGAGTTTTGGAAAAACATAGCGTTGCTGAAAGTGTTGGCTGGAAGAAGCGTCTCCGTCAGAATCATGGCGCCTATAATCAGCGAGAACTTGCAAGCCGCGCAAGAGCTGTCAAACTACTGCGCAGTCAGGCATGTACCGGTAGGCTATCTAGAAACCACAATTGTTGATGGAAAACACCTTTTTCAGTTTGAGGCTGAGCCGGCAAATTTGGAAAAGACACAGGCAACGGCGTTTCTTGAAAACGTCTTTTACACAAATAATTTTGAATACGTGGAAAATACGAAAAATATGCTGAATGAAGTTTGGAAAAAGGCGCTCGCCCCATCAAGCATCACACTAGAATCGATAGTTGGACCTTATGGATACTCGGATCGCTCTCTTCCTGAAAATCCCTGGAAAAAGGTGCGCAGTGCCACTATTATCGAAGAAAAACAGGGCATACTAACAGAAAAAGACGTCTTGAACAAGATCATCAACGTTAAGAAAATTCAAGCCAAGGACCCTACAAAAGACACTAGAAAAATGTATGGCAGCTTAGCAACGGCTGTTATTCACCCGCCAGAGTACTTTAACCTTCCTGACATGATTATCACGGCTTTGCACATTGACAAACAATCCGCGTTAGGGGCTGAAGACATGCTGATGATTGCCTTGCGGCTTGAGACGCCCAAAGGCCATGATTATGTGTTTGTGGCTACCATCGGGGATAATCCCAAAGCTGTGGAGTTTCGGAACGCGGCTTTTGCGCGCTCTCCAACTGTATGCAAGAGTGAATTGGTTAAGAAAGAGGAGCTTCAAGTGCGGGTGCATGGCAACACGCTCTTTGCGGGCTGGACGGTGCCAATACCGCTGTTACCCCCGACTTACACTCTTCCGCCTGCTTGCATACTTTTTGAAGGGTACGGCGAACTCAAAACAGGCGCATACAAAGTGAAAACTCCATGGGTGCCCGGTACGCAATTATACGAATTTAATGGTTTTGAGGCGTTTGTAACTTTGTTTCATCCATCGTCAAAGTATGCGGGACCTGGAACCGACGGACTATTGTGCAGAGATGTAGTCATGAGTGTCGTCTGACGATTAGGAAGTTAAGTTACTATTCAACACAAAAAGCGCGGGGCGTCACCGCTAGTTCCTTTCTTAGGTGCGTCTCATTAGGGTTAATTGGGTGGTTCTGCCGGCATAAAATAGTACGGGAAGGACTGCGGGCATAAATTGGACTTCAGTATAGTACGGACATTCGCTTTTCTGGAGATATCACCCGAAGACCTAACTTAAAATTAGCTATTCAGATAGTGATATACAGATCCTACATAGTAAGGGTCGCTTTTAACTTTTATGCTCCACTCTTCACGCACGCTGATGAATCTCTAAGTTGGCGATTAGCGCGCGAATCAGATTTATTAGCCATACTGCAAATGTTACCTAACGAGGACCCAATGAGGCATTCACGGAAATACCACAGAATCCATCGTCATCGCAGAAGGCATGTTGCAACTTGGATAATGCTATGGATTTTGATGCTTAGCGTATCATTTGGATTGATTTCGGTATTTACATTGCACTTTCTAGGGGGAACCGCAACTCAGAACCTATCGAGTTTCGATTGGGCAGGCTACATTATTACTTCTGATTTTGCTAACCCAAAACCTGTGGTAACTAGCGTAAGCGGATCGTGGATTGTACCCGAAATCACTGCTTCGCAACAAGACGCTTTCTCTGCTACATGGATCGGGATAGGCGGCCAATCGGACAAGACTTTAATCCAAACAGGGACAGAACAAGACTCAATAGATGGGCACCCTGTTTATTCCGCATGGTATGAAGCCCTGCCAGATTACTCGATTGTGATTTCTGAAATGAGCATATCGGCAGGGGATAAAATAACAGCTTCCATAAGCCTCACTGATTCGGCTAGCAATATGTGGTTAGTTTCGATTGAGGATAAGTCAACGGGACAGAGGTTCGAGAAGACTGTATTTTATGAATCTTCTAGATTGTCAGCTGAGTGGATAGTTGAAAGGCCAACTATTAACAATGTTGTCGGCAACCTAGCGCAGTTTAGCAGTGTTACATTCACGAGTTTGAAGGCTACAGTTAACGGTGTTACTGCGACGGTAAACAATTTTCCTTTTTCACGCGTAGTAATGGTCAATCGTCAAAACACTCAGCTAGCTTCAGTTTCAGCGTTTTCAACTAAAACATCAAGTTTCTCTGTCACTTTCCTAGGTTCTGGATAGCTGAAGTTTGCTGACGTGTTTCTATCGATTTTATCGAAGGGTTTTTGCTTTCTCTATGGCGAAGGCTATGCTCTCATTAGTTATTATACCTATGACTCTGTCTGAAGCTTCTCTGTCTACGACGGGTAAAAGGTCTATCTTTTCATGCCTCATTATTTTATAAGCTTCAAGGACAGACTCGTCGTCGACTATTGAAAGTTTCTTTATCGGAAGGTTTCCCACTTGCACTTCTGCTCTTTGCTCCAGCTTAACCTTCATAACATCATTCCAGGTAACAAGCCCAACAAGAAGACCGTTTTTTTCAACCAGAACGTCGTGGTATCGTGATTTGAACATTATTTCGAGAGCTTCCGAAACAGTGGTTTCAGGTGTGGCAACTCCTTTCTCTTGATACATGACGTCGTTGACTCGGACACGAGCAATAGTGGTTGAGACAATTGTGGCTTCTGCCTCTTCACTAGCGCCGATGTAAATGAACAAGCCTATTATTACTAGCCAGAAGTTGAAGATGAACCCGAATACAGCCATTACTATGCCAAGGATTCTGCCTAAATAAGCAGCGTATTTAGTGGCGTCCGCGTGCTTCATGTGTTCTGCGAGTATGGCTCTAAAAACTCGCCCACCGTCCATTGGGAAAGCCGGAATTAAATTGAATGCACCTAAAAACAGGTTCAGCATCCCCAAAGTGTAAAGTAGACTTCCAGTTACGGCCAAGCCAGATATTTCAGGAGTTTCTATCGCTATCACTTGGTTTAAGGCCAAAAGTAGGGCTCCGATCAAAAAGCTTGTGATTGGCCCGGCAATAGCCATTCGCCATTCAATTCGCGGATTATCGGGTATCTCTTCGATTTCGGAAACCCCGCCAATCGGGTAAAGTACTATCTTTCGTACTTTTATGCCGTAACGCCTGGCAACCCATGAATGAGCCAATTCATGTACAACAACAAAAACAAAAAGGAACAAGACTAGAACGAGCAAATATGTATCAGGAAAAGTGAAGGCAAAAACACCTATCATTAACAGAATGAAAGTCAAGTGCACTTCAATGGGAATTCCCCATACAGAACTGATCTTAAAGGAGTATTTCATGATGACAAAATGGTGCCTAGCCAATTATTAGCCTTTCGAAAGACAAAATCATGGAGTTTGCCGCTGCATCTTCGGAAAAAGCGTAATCAAAAGAATAAGCACTTTGATGCCATAATAAAGCGGCATCATAAAAAGAGCTGAGAACGGTAATGTGGGGGCAACTCCTAATCAGTAGAAGTGAACCTGCATGAACGCATATTCATAGGCTCATACGCACACCCGAGAAGCTCTAACACATCCATATTTGCAGATACAAAAGCTTATCCAGATATCCAGCTTGGATTTGAGCCACCTGCAAGAAAGAACGCTTTGCTTGTCTTGGTCTTCTTTCTGAGAAGGAAAGCGATGAAAATAACAAAACGAAGTATATTGCAATTATCAAATAATCAACAATCGTGGGGCTGGAAGATCACAGTTTAACGCCATCCAAGAATTTCCACAGGAAACCTTCGGACGAGTTCTTTATTCACGCGTCATAAGAAGTTGCTTGGCGGCATCTCTTTTCGAAATTTTCTTGATTTCATCTTGGTCAAAAATTTTGTTGTTCTTGGAATTTTCATGATTCAAGGATTCTAGCAAAACGTAATGTGTTTCGCCATCAGGATAGACAACCCTTGTTATTCTTATTTTTCGCACAAATCCTTCTCCCAGAGCACAGCTACAACTTGTGCTCTATCATGTTATAGCCAACAAGTGTCCTATAGATTTTGTGTTTGCGTTTCTTGAAGTAGACTAAGAGACCTATGCTAGCAACGATCATTGAAATTACAGCACCTGTAATTAGCGCTGTTGAGAAAGATTCAGGCGGTGATGGCGTGGGTGATACCTTGGAGATCAACTGGCTGCGCAAGCGGATAATGGTCTATGTTATCTTCGCGCGCGCTAAACTCTCCTAGGAACGACGAAAACGTTTTTCTATTGAATAATCATGTATCTATGTGGTTATGTTTTGTCATGAAAGAATATGATTTAATTGTAATTGGAACAGGCTCCGCCATGGAAGTGGCAGACGCCATGATTCGAGACAAACCAGACATGCACGTTGCGGTGATAGACAAAGACGAGCCTGGAGGAATATGTCTGACAAGAGGTTGCATACCATCCAAACTCCTAATCTACCCAGCAGACATAGCAAGAACAATCCAGCAAAGCGACGAATTCGGAATCCACACGGAAATCGCCAAAATAGACTTCCAAGCCATCATGCAACGAATGCGCACCATCATCCACCGCGACATAAACAACATACGGAACGGACTCACCACCTCAAAAAACATAGACTACTACAACAGCCAAGCCGAATTCACCGCACCCTACACCCTGAAAGCCAGAGAAGAAACCATAACCTCAAAAATGATCCTTCTATCAACCGGCTCAAAACCTCTAATCCCACCCATAGAAGGCTTAAAAGAAGCGGGTTACCTCACGAGCGACACTTTTCTCAACCTAAACCATCTTCCAAAAAGCGTCGCCTTCATAGGCGGCGGATATATCGCCGCCGAATACGGCTACTTCCTATCTGCCATGGGCACAAACGTAACAATCATCGAGATGGCACCACGCTACCTGCCAATAGAAGAGCCAGAAATTTCCGCGGTGGCTGCACACAAAATGCAAAAACACGCTGTAGTAATCATAAATCACGTAGTCCGCAAAGTCCAAGCCGTGCCTGAAGGCAAAAAACTCACGGCTGAAAACCGCGATGACAAAACCGAAAAAGAGGTAATAGTCAAAGAAATCTTCGTAGCCACTGGAAGAGGCCCAAACACGGATATTCTCCACCCTGAAAAAGCGGGAATAAAAACAGACCAGAAAGGCTACATCATCGTCGACGAGCACATGCAGACATCACAACTGGGCATCTACGCTATAGGAGACGCCAACGGAAAGTTCCTATTCAAACACGTGGCAAACCACGAGGCAAAAGTGGTCTACTACAATGTCGCGCTCAAAAAGAAAATCAAAGTCAACTACCACGCGGTTCCTCACGCCGTTTTCACCGACCCCGAAATCGCCAGCGTAGCACTACGAGAAGAAGAAGCCATCGAAAAATACGGCAAAGACAACGTGCTAATCGGTTTCTACAGGTATGAGGACACAGCCAAAGGTGAAGCCATGGCACGAAAAGACGAATTCGTCAAAGTCATAGTCACACAAAACACCGGAAAAATCTTGGGCGCCCACATAATAGGTGCGCAAGCCTCAGTCCTAATACAGGAAATAGTGAACCTCATGTACACGCAAGACCAAAGCTCAGAACCACTAACCGAAGCCATGCATATACACCCAGCCATGTCTGAAGTCGTTGCAAGAGCCTTCAGCAACCTAATGACGCCAGAGCAATACCACCACTTCTTAAAGGAACATTCAAACTTGCCACTTTAATAATTCTGCCAAAAGGAAACAATTAGGGCTCATCTAAAATAGACTATTGGCTTAATCGTTCCTTCTCCAGGCGAAAAAGCTTTCTTAAAATCTACAGCGCGCGGCAGATAGGTGCGAATTGGTAATTAGAAAGTGATATTTCCTGCTTTATCCACAGTATAAATGGGGCAGTTGAATGAAAGCGAGTAAGGGTTTCTTTCTCGTTTTCTTGATTATGTCTTTATGCATAGTTAATACTCGACCAGTTAGGGCAGCTGAGAATTTATGGGCAACTAAGGCTTCTATGCCGACAGCAAGAGCTCAGTTTGGAGTTGCCGTTGTGAATGGAAAAATATATGCAATTGGCGGCGAGAACAACAGCGCCACAGGCGGTCCAAGCGTTCTCAACGTCAACGAAGTGTATGATCCAGCCATGAACACGTGGATCACCAAGAAGACCATGCCGACGGCACGCCATAGCTTCGGAATAGCCGTTTATCAGAACAAAATATACTGTATGGGCGGCAGCGTTAACGGTCCGCACCTCACGGTGAACGAAGTCTACGACCCAGCGACAGACGCTTGGGAAACCAAAAAGTCAATGCCAACAGGGAGGGCTGCTTTAAGCGCAAACACCGTGAACGGCAAGATTTACCTGATGGGAGGAGAACCTGCCAACACCACGAATGAAGCGTATGATCCAGCCACCGACTCCTGGTCTACAAAAGCCCAAATTCCAACAAGCGCCGTTTATTCTCAGTCAGCTGTGATTGATAACAAAATCTATCTCATTGGAGGTCTTTCCAGTCGCAGTTTGAATCAGATATACGATGCTGAAACTGACATGTGGAGTTCTGGTTCGCCTATTCCAGTAGGAGTAGCTGAAGGCGCTGCAATTGCAACCATCGGAGTGAATGCGCTCGTAAGAATTTACGTTATGGGTGGCGAGACAACTTATGTCAGCAACGGCGTGACTTACGGGAACGTCACCGACCTGAATCAAGTCTATAATCCAGAAAGCAACACATGGAGCACGGGCGTTAAATTGCCAACTGAACTGCACTTCTTTGGGTTGGCAGCTGTAAACGACACTTTGTACGCTATAGGCGGCTGGCCGCGACTAATTGAGTTTCTTAACACGAACTACCAGTACACTCCCCTAGGATATGGAAAAGGAAGACAACAGCCAGCTCCCTTCTTTGGTTCACCCGCAAGCATAGTCGTCATTGCTTCAGCGATGATCGCCATAGCAGCTGTAACGACATACATTTTCTATAAACGTAAAGTTAGACAAATGGACCTTCTATTTTTGGGTTTGGGACTGAACTTTGATTCAACCCAAACGCCTATTTAGCATCGCGTGTGCCTATCTTAATGGGTAGGGAGATTGGTGATTATGGATAATGTTCAGTCATCTGAAGAGATACGTAATGTTGCTTTGGCTCTTGACAAGGCGTTGGAAAGCAAAGACCTGCATGCAGTAACTGAAAAGTTTGCTGATGATTGTGAAATTGAATTTCTCAGCGTGAAATTGTTTGGAAGGGACGGCGTTAGAAAATGGTTCAACTGGTTATACAGACACTCGGCCAAATTTTAGGAAAAACCATTAAAACCTACTTCTGCCTCGTTCGCTTATTTAATTCAAACCGCAATTTTGCGGTTTTCCCTAAACGAAAGCGCCGATGTTTTGCACTGTTGTCTCGAGTATTCTTTCCATGCCTCTTTGCTGTAAAAAGCTATGTGGGGGCGTGAAAACAACGTTGTCTTTGCTCAATAGAATGTGATCTTTGAAAGATTAGCCAAAACTTCGATGTTCTTTGGGTCGTACAAAAGTTGTTTTTCCTCTTTTATGAGTTCTTCACCCTCTATTACGTCAAGTCCAGCACCCGTCAAGATTTTTTGTAGAGAGCCTCAATTAATGCTTCAGTGTCTACGATGCTTCCTCGTGCAGTGTTTATTAGAATTCCGCCTTTTTTCATGACGTTAAATCTATCTCTATTCAGTAGATGATGTGTGTACTTGTTGTAAGGGACATGCAGTGTGATTATGTCTGATCTTGACAGAAGCTCTTCGAGCGAAGTGCACTTAAAACCTAATACTTCGGATAGGATTTTGTTAGGGCTGGTGTCAAAGGCTACGACTTGCATGCCAAACCCCTTTGCAATCCTGATGACGTGCAAGCCGATTTGGCCCACTTTGCTTGTTCCTAACACTTTCTCCACTTGTAGCACCCTCATCAATCATTACTTCCAGCGTGTTGTTAATGTGGCACGAATAGAGAAAGTAACAGTGCTCGACTGCCCCCATAAAAAGCGTGTTTAGCCACTTATTCATTGGTCTAATGAACCAACTTTGAGTAACGTACAATGGCGATAATCGACATAGTGCGGGTTAAGGCGCCTATTCTAATGTATTTGCGGCCTAACGCATATTTCTTCAGGATAAACAGCAAAATGAGATCCGTAAGAAAATATTATTTTTTGTGGCGGACGGTTTCCATGAAGACGGCTATGCTTGTGGCTGCGGCGATAAGGCTGAAAATGCCGATGAAGTCTCCCACGGTGAAGCTGAAGCCACCTGACTGAAAGAGAGTTTTGTCCTGGTCGAGGACGCTGTAGCGGACGTCTGGCGCCAGAAAGATCACTGCGAATACAGTGCTCACGATGACGACCAGCGTTAGCGCGAGTCTGCGGCTGCGCTTCATCTTCACTTTCTTCTTCAAAGTTCTTGCGCGCGCGCATCATCTGGGCCGCCGTCCGTTAATGTTATGGTGATGTAGGGCCAGCGCGGGCAAAGGCTATTAAAAGCGCGCGCATCTTTTATCTGCCCAAGAAACAATTGTGGACTCAGGTATTTGTGGCGAAGAAATAG
>Ga0307426_1002492_pt1 | contig 11451 bp, 9 predicted proteins | sample SalMarWE160340MG_FD_202165 | JGI IMG/M metagenome (GOLD analysis project Ga0307426, IMG submission 202165) | Salt marsh sediment microbial communities from the Plum Island Ecosystem LTER, Massachusetts, United States - WE1603-40 | ecosystem: Environmental > Aquatic > Marine > Intertidal zone >... | reverse complement strand
GGATGACTTTCGCGGCATTGTGGCCCGGCGCGCCGGTCACGCCACCGCCTGGATGCGCGCCCGATCCGCAATGATAAAGCCCGCGGATCGGCCCGCGATAGTCGGCATAGCCGAGCATCGGCCGCGCCGAGAACAGCTGGTTCAGCAACAGCGCCCCGTGGAAGATGTCGCCACCGACAAGCCCAAACTCACGCTCCAGATCGAGCGGGCTCAGGATTTGGCGCGCGAGAACGCTCGCCGCGAAGCCGGGCGCATAGCGGTCGACAGTCTCAACCATGAGGTCGGCCACCTCCTCGCGCGCGTCATCCCACGACCGGCCGTCGGGCAGTTCCGGTGCGACGTGCTGACAGAATAGGCTCGCGACATGGGCTCCGGGCGGCGCGAGGGTGTTGTCGATCGTCGAGGGGATCAGCATCTCGATCACTGGTTCCCGGCTCCAACCGTGCTCTTTGGCATCGCGGTAGGCCTTGTCCATGTAAGACAGGCTCGGCCCAATGATGATGCCGGCACCGTGATGAGCCTGTGCTTCACGCCCCGGCAGCGCCGCGAAGCTTGGAAGCTCCGACAGCGCCACGTTCATCCGGAACGTGCCCGAGCCGCATTTGAACTGCTGCATTCGCGCCAGGAACGCGGGTGGCAAAGACGAAGCCGGCAGCAACCGCGTATAGAGCAGCTTCGGATTGAGATTTGCGGCGAACGATCGACCGCGCACGACGCGCCCGTCCTTCAACGCGACGCCGACCGCGCTGTCTCGCTCGATCAGCACCTCTTCGACCTCAGCGTCGGTTTCGATCTCGGCACCAGCCTCGACCGCCGCCTTGGCCATGGCTTGCGTGATCGCGCCCATGCCGCCGATGGCATGTCCCCAGGCGCCCTTCTTGCCATTCACTTCGCCGAAGGCGTGGTGCAACAGCACATAGGCCGTGCCCGGATCGAAGGGGCTCGCATAGGTTCCGACAATGGAGTCGAACCCGAGCAAGGCTTTGATCGGTTCGGTCTCGAACCACCGCGACAAGAAATCTGCCGCGGACATGGTGAAGAGATCGAGGAACAGGCGCTGCTGCTCGAGATCGAGTCTCCGGATGCTGTTGCCGAAGGCCGCGGCGCGGCCGAGTTCGCGCAAGCTGCGCAAGCCAAGGCCCTTCACCACATTCGGCGGCGGCTTCAAGGCCAAATCTCTGAGCGCGTCCGCGACGACCGAGAGGCTCGCGCCATAATCATCATAGCGTTCCGCGTCGGCGGCGCTGAACTTCACAATTTCGGACTTGGTGCGTCCTTCCCCGGTCAACAAATAGCGGCCGTCCGGAAGCGGCAAGAAATTCATTAGCGGCCGCTCGACGATCTTCAGGCCGTGCCGATGCAAATCGAGATCGGCAATGATCTTTGGATTAAGCAGGCTCACGGTGTAGGACGCCGTGGAATTGCGAAAGCCCGGATGAAACTCTTCCGTGACGGCAGCCCCGCCGACGACTGCTCGCCGCTCCAGCACCTTCACTTTCAGTCCCGCCCGGGCGAGATAGGCGGCGCAAACGAGGCCGTTGTGACCGCCGCCGATCACGACGACGTCGAAGATCTGAGAGTCTTGCGTGCTGCGGCTGGAGGCTGACACCTTCACCTTTAGTCTTGATGGGCGAGGCAGACGGGCCTGTTGCGGCCGTCACCGATCGCCGCTCAATACATTCGGGCGGAAGCTAGCACACCGCAGCGGCGGCGGTCTTGGAGGGGGCGCCGGCAAAGCCGTCGGCGCCTTGGCGCCCTCAGCTCTTGGCCATCGCGTTCCGGATCTGGCCAGCAATCGCCGTGATGATGGCGCCGCCGATGCCGCCGGCGAAGAGGTGGCCGACGATCGACACCAAGCCGACGTGACCCGTGATGACCCCTGCCGTCTCCGGCAGGAGCGCCGTGAAAATCTGGCCTCCGGTAACGCCGCCGAGCGCTCCGGCGATAGTGGTGAGAATCGGCCCGAGATTGACCTTCTCCATGGCGACGCCCGCTGCATTGCCTCCGGCAATGCCGCCAATAATCTGAAGAATCAACGTGACGAGTGTGGCTGACATGATATCCCCCCTTTTTCACCTTCCCCAGCTGCAACCATCTTACGACATTAGATTGCCTCGGTAAGCCAGTCGATGTCGTGCCGGCCCGTCCTTCGGGTGGTGAGAGCCTGAATTCCGGTCCCCCGTATCCCTTGCGGGGGAATCCGGCTCATCCCGCCCGAGACCGTTCTTCATCGAGCCGCCCGCCAAGCCACAGCCGCAGCATGCGCACGTCGCATTGAAACGACCAGACGGGATGGGCGAGCATGCTGGGCCGATTCCGCTCGATCAAGAAATGTCCGCTCCAAGAAAAGACATAGCCCAGCACGATACCAAGAACCGCGATCATGGGGTCGAGCGTGACAATGCCGAGAATCAGAGCGGCGATGGCGAAGCCAAGGCCGACGAAGTGCAATAGCCTCGTGCCCGACCGCGCGTGATCGCGCAAATAGTGGCGCCAGAATTGTTGGAACGTCTCTGACTTTTCCGACACGTGGGATTTCGTCATGCAAGATTTCCGCAGTGCACTGGCATCTCGACCGAGCAGAGATCCTCGGCACGCGATTTAGAATCCGTGATAACTGGAATAAGATCCCTGCTCAGCGGTGTACGAATGGCGACCATCCGTCTCATCTTTGCCTTTGTCGGCTTGACGATCCTACTCGTTACGCTCGTGGGTGCAATACGCAGTCGCGACAACGATCGCTTGGCCGAAGGGCTCTTGATCGGAGTGTACCTGGGCGCGCTAGGCTCCGTCAGCCTGCTCGCCATCCTCATGCATTTCGGCCTGCCGTAAGTTATGGCGAGGATACGTTGGCCGGTGCCCAATGACGGCGTCGAAGTGCCTATCCGTGGCGGCTGGGGCTAGAGACCGACGCTGCTTTGCATCAGGCCACCGTCGGCGAAAATGGACGTGGCGGTGAGATAGCTCGCGCCGTCGCCGGCGAGGAAGGCAACCACGCTCGCGATCTCCTCAGGCCGCGCCATGCGCCCAAGCGGGATGGCGGCATCGAGCTTCGAGAGCTTGGCCGGATCGTCCATGGTGCTGAGATTGATCGGCGTCGCCACCGCGCCGGGGCCCACCCCCACGACCAGGATGTTGTGGGGCGCGAGCTCGACCCCGGCGGTGCGGGTGAGCATCCGCATCCCCCCCTTGGAGAGGCAATAAGGGGTATTGCCGGGCATCGGCCAGTCTTCGTGCACCGATGTAATGTTGATAATGCGCCCGCCGCCGCCCTGCTTGATCATCTGATGGGCTGCGATTTGGGTGCCGAAGAACGCGCTCTTGAGGTTGATCGCCATGACGCGGTCGTACTGGTCTTCGGTGGTGTTGAGAACCGAGGTGCGTGTCTCGATGCCGGCGTTGTTCACCATGATGTCCAGCCGCCCGAACTTGGCGACCGCCGCGTCGACGAGCTTCTGGAGATCGGCGGGTTGGCTGACGTCAGCATCGACGCCGATGGACTGGTCGCCAAGCTTGGCAATCTGCTGCTCCAGCGCCGCCGTCGCGTCAGGATGAACCACATAGTCGATGACGGTGTTGGCGCCTTGTTCGGCCAAGGCAAGAACAATCGACTGACCGATGCCGCTGTTGCCGCCGGTGACGATCGCGACCTTGTTGTTCAAAGACATGCGCGGTCCTCCATTTTTAGTGGACGATTTTCACATTCCACTAACGCTGGGTGAGTGCGGACTCACCTCGACGCGCAATTGACGACGGACAAGCCTAGACATTGGCGATAGCATCGGCAACCTTGCTAACATCCTAATCTCCGGCGGACCCAATGCTGGGCATGACACCCTGATCGTCACTCACACAGGGAGCACATCATGACGGCGCAATATGAGGTGATCGTTATCGGCAGCGGCGCGGGCGGCGGCAGTGTCGCCTACAAGCTCGTCAACGCGGGAAAACGCGTCCTCCTCATCGAGAAAGGGCCGTTCCTGCCACGCGATGCCTCAACGCTGAGCGTCAAGCAGGTGTTTGTCGACGGCGTGTTCAAAAATCATGTCGTCTGGCTTGACGGCAACGGTAACGAGTTCGTCCCCGGCGAGTTCTATAATGTCGGCGGTAAGACCAAGTGGTACGGTGCGGCGCTGTTCCGCTTCCGGCCCGTGGAGTTCGAGGCCGAGCCCGATTTCGATCTGTTGGGCTGGCCGTTCGGGTATGACGAGCTCAAGCCTTACTACGACGAGGCGACCGAGCTTCTTGAGATCACCACGTTCAAGAACGAGCCCGAGCTCCAGGCTCTGCTCGACAAGATCACCACCGCCGACCCCGCCTGGAAGCTGGAGTCGCTGCCGCTCGGCCTATCGAAGAAAATTCTCGGCTCTCCTCAGGAGGAAAAGCATTTCGACGGCTTCGCCTCGCCGTCCGGCTTCAAGTCTGATTCCGAGCGCAATCTGATCGACCACATTCGCGACAAGCCGAACTTCACGCTGATCGCCGGCGATCCGGTCTCCGATCTCGTCGCCGCACCGGGCGATCCGCGCACGATCATCGGCGTCAAAGCCGCCGATGGCTCGACCTATGAAGCGGGCACGATCGTGCTCGCGGCTGGCGCGATGACGAGCCCGCGCATCCTCCAGGATCATCTGCACGCGAGCGGGCTCACGCTGCCATGCGGTGACCTCGTCGGCGCCAACTTCAAGATGCACATCAACTCGGCCGTGCTTGGCTTCTCCCCGTTCAAGGATCGCGACGTGCTGCGCAAGACGGCGGTGCTCTACAACGACAAGTACCCGCACTCCTCGATGCAGTGCCTCGGATGGATCGACCCAGAGGTTTTGGCTACCCAGGTGCCGCCGGAGATGCCCGGCTTCCTCGACAAGTTCCTCGGCACGCGGGCGATCGGCTTCTGGGCGACCACGGAGGACTCCTCATCGCCCGAAAACCGCATCATCTCGGGCGGGCCCGGCGGCCAGCCGATCATGGATTACAGCCTCGACCGCATCGAGAAGGCAAAACAGGAGCATCACGCCCTGATCGAGGCGTGGATCGTCCGCCTGCTCCATGCGGGCCTCGCCGGGGTCGACAAATATATGGGCATGGCCGGCACGGCGCATGCGCTCGGCAGCATGGTGACCGGCAAGGACCCCAAGACCTCGGTGGTCGATCCCCACGGCAAGGTCCACGGCATGGAGCGCCTCTATGTAGGCGATGGCAGTCCGCTGCCGCGGGCAAGCCGCGTCAACCCGTCGCTCACCATATATTCTTGGGGGCTTCGCCTCGGAGATCACCTCGCGCGCGCAGTATAGTTGCGGGGTCAGTGGGGATTTTTCCGACCCGCGCACGCGCGCTTTAGTCGAGGCCGAAGTGGTATTCCGTGGTGCTGGCAAAGACCTCGCCTGGACGCAGCACCGTCGACGGGAAGGACGGCTGGTTCGGCGAATCCGGGAAGTGCTGCGTTTCAAGGGCAAAGCCCGTGTGCCGGCTGTAGATCTTGCCGTCCGGCCCGCGCAACGTGCCATCAAGATGGTTGCCGCTGTAAAATTGCACGCCCGGCTGCGTGGTGTGCACTTCGAGAACCCGGCCGCTCTGGGGTTCGCGCGCGCTAGCGGCAAGCTGCGGTTCGCCGCCTGCTGACGGTCCGAGAATGAAATTGTGATCATAGCCAAGGGCGGCCGTGAGCTGCTCATCGCGCGCGCCGATGCGGGCGCCGATCAGGTGCGGCTCGCGGAAATCGAACGGCGCGCCGGCGACGTCTCGCATCTCTCCGGTCGGAATGAGTTGGGTGTTGACCGGTGTGAAGCGCTCCGCAGCGATCATCATTTCGTGCTCAAGGATGTCGGCGCACGCTGAGCCGCCCAAGTTGAAATAGGCGTGATTGGTGAAATTGACGACGGTCGGACGGTCGGTCTCCGCGCGATACTCGAGCCGCAGCGTATTGCCCCCGGCGATGACATAGGTCACCTCGGTGGCGACCGTGCCCGGGAAGCCCTGATCGCCGTTCGGACTGACGTGGCGAAGCGTGAGGCGCGGTTCCGGGCCCTCCGCGCTATCGACGACGCGCCAGACCGCTTTGTTGAACCCTATCCTCCCACCATGGAGGCAGTTGTCGCCGTCGTTCTTCGACACATGATATTCCCGGCCGTCAAGAACGAACGAGGCGTCCCCAATGCGATTGGCATACCGCCCGACCAGCGCGCCGAGATAGGCGTCTTGCGCGACATAGTCGGCGATCGAGGGCAGCGCGAGCACGACATTGGTGCGGACGCCGCTGCGGTCCGGTGCTTCGATGGCGACGATGGTCCCGCCATAGGTCATGATCTGCGCGCGTAAGCCGGTGTCATTCCCTAGGGCGTAGAGATCGACCGCGGCGCCATCCGGCGTGACTCCGTATGATCGCACAAGCATGGCGCTTCCCGATTGGTGACACGCTTCAGGTCGTAAGAACGCCCGCGACCTCTAGCTTGGCCTGCCAAATGCGCGTGTCGCCGAGAATGAACAGCACATCGTTGTGCGGGCCGCCGAAGGTGAAATTGGCCACGCCCGGCGCGATGATCTCGCCGATAAGGTCGCCCTCCGGCGTGAACACCTGCACGCCGGTTGCTGACGAGGTATAGACCCGGTCCAGCACGTCGACCTTGATCCCGTCGGGAACGCCGGGGCTTACCACGGCGAACAGGCGTCCGTTCCACAAATGCCGCTCGTCATGCACGTCAAAGGCGCGGACGTGATGCGGCAGGCCAACGAAATAGGTGCCTGGCGCCTGATTGGCGCCGGTGTCGGTGATGTAGAGCACGGACTCATCCCGCGAGAACGCAAGCCCGTTCGGCTTGTTGAAGCTATCGGCGACAACCGACGTCTCGCCCGTGGCCGGGTCGTGGCGATAGACGTAGGCGCCGACCTCCGGCGCCCCTTTGAAACCTTGGATCTCGCCATAGTTCGGATCGGTGAACCACACGGTGCGATCGCTCTTCACCACCACGTCGTTGGGCGAGTTGAAGCGCAGCCCGCGCCATTGGTCGACTACCGTTTCGACCGCGCGGGTCTTGAGGTCCATGCGGGTGATGCGGGCCGGCCTCTCGCGCGTGCCTTGCTCGCAGATCACGAGCCGGCCGTCGCGGTCGAGCGTCATGCCGTTGGCCATGTTCGAGGGAAACTCAACCGTATCAAGCACTTGCGCCTCGAAAGGAAACGCTTCGCCGGCCAATTGCAGCCGCTTGATGGCGACGTTCTTGGGCCCGGGTTCGGGTACCGTGGTGAAGTAGAGCGCGTGCTCCGCGGCGACATAGACCGGCCCTTCATGGGCGTTGGTCTCGGTCAAGACGGATCGCTGGAAGCTCGGGCCGAGCACTGCTTTGAAATCGTCGCCATAGACGGCGAAGGTCGCGCCGCTGCCCTGATCAGAATGAGACATGCCCTCTCACCTCGCCTCGCCATAGTAGGACGCGATGTGCAAATTAGAACCGGCTCATCTCAGGCCAGCCCATCAACTTTGCGCTGCGGGCGCGGCCGATGCTGCTTTTCGGTGATGCCCGGCGCGCTGTTTGAGCGAATTCTCGGAAAGCACCAGATTGTGGGCGCTGTTGACCATCGCGATATGCGAGAACGCCTGCGGAAAGTTTCCGACCAGGCGTTTGGCGTGCGGATCGTATTCCTCCGACAACAGCCCGACATCGTTGCAGAGCCCGCAGAGCCGTTCGAACAGCTGCTCGGCTTCGTCCATGCGACCGGCCAGCACGAGATTGTCGACGAACCAGAAACTGCAGGCAAGGAACGCGCCTTCGCCCGGTGGCAGCCCGTCCTTGCCGCTCTGCGTGTCGTAACGCATGACGAAGCCGTCAACCATCAGGCCGCGCTCGATCGCGGCAACCGTCCCTTGCACGCGCGGATCGCTCGCCGGCAGAAAGCCCACGAGCGGCATCAACAGCACGCTCGCATCGAGCGTATCGGCGCCATAGTACTGGGTGAAAGCGCCAACTTTGGCATTGAACGCGTTTTGGCAGATGTCGTCGTGGATCTGCTGACGCACCGCCTTCCATTGATCGACCGGACCTTCGATGCCGAACTCCTCGTTCGCCTTGACGGCGCGGTCGAAAGCGACCCAGGCCATGACCTTTGAGTAGGTGAAGTTCTGGCGACCGCCCCGAACCTCCCAGATCCCATCATCCGGTTGGCGCCAAATCTCGGCAAGGTGATCGAGCATGGCGTGCTGCAGATCCACGGAGGCACCTTGCGCACCGAGTCCCCCCCGGCGGCCTTGGTAGAGCGCGTCCATGACTTCGCCGTAGACGTCGAGTTGCAGCTGGCCTGACGCGGCGTTGCCGATCCGCACCGGCGCAGCGCCCTCGTAGCCTGGCAGCCAAGGCAGCTCCAGTTCGGTCAGGCGCCGCTCGCCCTCGATGCCGTACATGATTTGCAATTGCTTCGGACTGCCGGCGACGGCGCGCAGCAGCCATTCGCGCCAATCTCGCGCCGCCTGATAGTAGCCGCCGTTCATCAAACTCAACAAGGTGAAGGTCGCGTCCCTAAGCCAGCAATAGCGGTAGTCCCAGTTGCGCGGTCCGCCGAGTTGCTCGGGAAGCGAGGTGGTCGGCGCCGCGACGATGCCGCCTGTCGGCCGATAGGCCAGCGCCTTGAGCGTAATCAGGGACCGGCGTACGGCATCCGACCATTTGCCGGTCTGGCGGCAGCCCGCCGCCCAGTTGCGCCAGAACGCCTCGGTGTCCGATAGGGCGGCTCGAGGATCGATTGGCGCGGGTGGCGCGTCGAGATAGGAGCGCGCATAGCTGAGCACGAAGGCGACCGTCTCGCCCTCCGAGACCTGGAACGTGCCCACCGTCTTGAGATCGTTGCCGTGCAATTCAACCGGCGTGCGCAGCACGGTCATGTCGGGGCCGGCGATGGCACGCAGGGCGCCGTCGTCAAGGCGCGTGACCCAGGGTACCGAAGAGCCGTAATTGAAACGCAGCACAAGCTCGCACAACATCGCGACTTGTCCGCGTTGGCCCTTGACCAGGCGGACGACCTGCGATGCCCGGCCGTCGTCGCGAGGCGGCATGAAATCGATCAAGGTGACGGCGCCGTCGCCGGTGTCGAACTCGGTTTCGAGGATCAGGGTGTCGTCGCGATAGCGCCGGGAGACTTTCGCCTCAGCGTCGGCCGGTGTGATCTGCCAGCGCCCATGCTCCGGCGTGCCGAGCAAGGCGGCAAAGCAGGCATCGCTGTCGAAGCGTGGCCAGCACAGCCAATCGATCGAGCCGTCGCGGGCCACGAGCGCTGCCGTCTCGCAGTTGCCGATGAGAGCGTAGTCCTCGATTGGGTGCGCCATTGGTGCCGTTTATGGCGCGGCGACGTCGATGACGCCGTTCGCCGCCTCCACCGGACGCAATGTGGAGACATCGCTGGGACGAGATTTTGATAAACCGCGCTTCATCGGCTCGGCAGTCATCCGTTAACGGTGACAAATATTCGTTGCTGTTCGCCGTCGCTAGCACACAAGTTTAGGCACAGATCGCTCGCGCTGGAACCCCTCGAATGATTCTGCCGGTGATTTCATTAACGGCGTGTTGCGTACGGTATTTTAAGCTTGCCATCGAGTCTGACGGCAATAGAACTGACGTCGCGCGCAGAGATGAGTGTGCACAGCTTCACGACGCGTGCATCGAAGTGCCGGCGGACTTCCTGTCCGGCAGCGCGCACGGGGCATGCGGAATCCCGGGCTAGAGTCGCCCGATCGGAGAGAGACCTCTCATGGTATCCCGCGTTGTCATCATCGGAGCGGGATTCGGCGGACTTTCCGCAGCGAAGGCACTTGCCCGCGGACCGTTCGATGTCACGCTGATTGATCGCTACAATTATCACCTGTTCCAGCCGTTACTGTACCAGGTCGCGACGGCGGCACTGTCGCCGTCCGATATCGCCTCGCCGATCCGAGCCGAGTTTCACCGCCGGCCCAACGTCGACGTCATGCTTGGCAATGTCTCCGGCATCGACAGCGGCCGGAACGAAGTGATCGCGGAAGGGGAGCGAATCCCGTTCGACTACCTCATCGTCGCCACCGGGGCGCAGCAGAGCTATTTCGGTCATGACGACTGGGCGCCCTACGCTCCCGGCCTGAAGGGCATCGACGACGCGGTTTCTCTGCGGCGCCGGATTCTGCTCGCGTTCGAGAGGGCCGAAATCGAGCCCGATCCCGATGAGCGCCGGCGGCTCTTGAACTTCGCCGTCGTCGGTGGCGGTGCAACCGGTGTCGAGTTGGTCGGGGCCATCGCTGAATTGGCGAGACACGCGCTCGCATCGGAGTTTCACAATATCGACCCGCGCTCGGCCCGAATCGTGCTGGTGGAGGCGGGCCCACGCATTTTGAGCCAATTCGACGACGAGCTGTCCCAATCCGCGCAACGCGCGCTCGAGCGATTGGGCGCCGAGGTTCGCGTCGGTACCGAGGTGACCGGATGCGACGACCTCGGCATTTCCATGGGGCGCGAGCGGATCGAGAGCCGGACCGTCATCTGGGCGGCGGGGGTCGAAGCTTCCCCTGCGGGTACCTGGCTCGGCGCGGATACCGATCGTGCCGGACGGATCAAGGTCGGACCGGATCTGTCGCTGCCGGGAAAGCCGCATATTTTCGCCATCGGCGACACCGCGGCCTGCGTCGATGCCGAGGGCCGGCGGCTTCCCGGCGTCGCCCCCGTTGCCAAGCAACAAGGCGCTTACGTGGCGAGCCTCATCTCCGCCCGCGCTCAAGGTCAGTCGGTCCCGCCGTTCCGATACAAGGACTACGGCATGCTGGCCACGATTGGACGCGGCTACGCCGTGGCGGATCTTGAAGGCGTCAAGCTGAGCGGCTTTCCGGCATGGCTCGTGTGGTGCTTCGCTCACATCTACTTTCTCATCGGATACCGGAACCGCCTGATCGTGATGCTGAACTGGGCCTGGAGCTTTGTCACGTTCCAGCGCGGGGCGCGGCTGATTACCGGTATCGTCGGCGCGCAGATGACGGATCTGAAAGAGATGCCGCGTGCGCCTTCAGCGCAGGACCCGACGTGACATGCGTTAAGCAGAACCGATCGTCGTCAGGCGATCTGCGTCAATCGCGTAGCTGACCCTTGCGTCCACGCTTCGCGTCAATGCTGTGTCATCATCCGGATGTGACGTTTCGTTACGATGTCGTTTTCCAAAAGCGAACTTCCGCGTGCGCTGATCTCGTTTGCACTCGCAGAATCGAAGCGAACTTGTTACTCTGACTCCGCAACGGAGCACTCGACTGCTCAATCGACCGCAAGGCGTGATCGTGAGACCAGCTCTTGCTTATCGATCGCAGCGATTGGCGTTCGCCTTCGGTGTAGCCTCGCTTTGCGGTGGCTGCGGTTTCAGCCAAGGCCCCGTCATCGATCCCAAAGGCCCCATCACGTTCGCTGAACGGGGCCTGATGTTCGATGCCATCATGATCATGATGATCGTGAT
>Ga0307426_1002491_pt1 | contig 11451 bp, 12 predicted proteins | sample SalMarWE160340MG_FD_202165 | JGI IMG/M metagenome (GOLD analysis project Ga0307426, IMG submission 202165) | Salt marsh sediment microbial communities from the Plum Island Ecosystem LTER, Massachusetts, United States - WE1603-40 | ecosystem: Environmental > Aquatic > Marine > Intertidal zone >... | reverse complement strand
AGAACCACCCGGGGAGATATTTAGTAATGATTACCTGGACGACATTGTCCGCAGCCTTGCCGCTGACCACGGGGACCAGGGTGCCATCCATATGGCTTATGGCAGGGGCGACGAGGGAACCCCAGATGAACGGAATGGTGTAGAAGCAGATTCCTCCCGCTACGATACCCAGGAGGGGGAACCATTTAAAGATGGTCTTATCCCGCACCGTGAGGGTCCCCATGACGATGTGGGGCCAGGAAAAGGCCATCAAACCGGTGATGAACACGCCCACAATAATCGGATAACCGAAGAGGGGTTCACCCTCCACCATCGGTCCGGGGGCGGAGAGGAGCTCTGGATTCGTGGCGCTGAGGATCTGGAGGGCCTGAGGGAGGCCATCCGGGAAGACCCTGTTGATGACCCACAGGAGGGAACCCAAGAAGGTGGTTGCATAGATAATGCCGAGGAAGATGTTGGTCCAGGCCGTCACCCGCATCCCCCCCAAGAGGATGATGCAGATCAAAAGGACCGTCGTATAGATGATCCCCACCGACTCATGAACGCCCGCAAATGCCTTAAAGCCCAATCCCACCCCGAGGGATTCAATGCTGATATAGGGGACCATGGAGGCGAGGATGATGAGGGGCAAGATGGCGCGCAGGGCCTTCGATTCATATCGTTGTGCAAGGACCTCTACAGGGGAGAGGAAGTGGTTGAGCTTGGCCACTGCCCATAACCGGGGGCCGAAAAACATGTAGAGCGAGACAAAACCGGCCACACATCCCCATATAAAATAGACAAAGGCAGGCCCATGGCGATACAAGAATCCGGGATATGCATAGAAGGTCCAGGTACTAGATATGCCGAAGAGGGTGAGAAAGAACAACACGATGAGCCCAATTCCCCTGCCGGCCAGCATGTAATCCTCCGCAGTCTTGGCCGAGATCCGATAGCCGTATACGGCCATCCAAAGGACAGCAATCCCAAAAAGACCCAAGACGATGATAGATAACATGGTGTCTCCTTTTTCTTAAATTAATCTCTGTAGGGCCAGTATCTGAAGAAATAGATGAGATAGGCAATAAGCCAGATGAGTATCAAGATGAGCCCAGCAAGATACGGGGCGCTGAGCCAGCCGAAGAAGATGCGAGGCTCAAAGAAATACCGCGGCACCCAGAGCATGCCGATGAGTGACAGTAACAGTACGATGAGAAATATCCGGCCCGGATTATGTCTGAATATTTCTCTCATATTCCCTCCCCAAATTTTTAGCCCCTATTAATACAGGGGTCATCTGCTTTTGTCAAGGAGTAGTTGCTCGAAGGCGGGAAATAGACAGAGGTGCCACGGAGGAAGGAGGGCATGTGCGATTCAGTGGAGATGCTTCACTTTGCTTTCTATCCTCTTACAATTTTTCAGATCGATCCCTCCTGTACTTTCTGTACTCCTTTAAGAGGACATACGCGTACTCTCTACGGGTACGTTCAGACGAGGGAATATAGTTCTTTTTGGCTTCCAACCTATTGATGATCTCTTCGGCGGTCTCCTCATCCGCCTGTCTGCCTTCAGCGTAAAGACCGGCCAGTATCTCGTCCAAACCATAAACACGAATCTGTATATCATCAGAAAAGCTCAGTATGTGCCCACCACCTGGTGGCAGAGCGACGGCTCATTCTCCTCCTTTTCATCCTTTCTCTTCATTCTGCATATGCTCTTCATTCTGTGGCGTATCTTCTTCATCCTGTGACATAGTACACCTCCTCAATTGTTTCTTTATCGGCCTGGTGTGGTGGTTTTCACGAAAACCAACAATTTCTCTCTCTAGCATTGCCACTGTCTGTAACTGGAGTTCATATACTTGAAGATTTTTCTGAACCACGAGCTTCAGGGCTTCAAAATGGATTGTGCCTTTATTCCGCCAGCACTCCCACAACTCTTCAACAAAGACCTGATTTTATCCCGCGCGATCCGAACGGCGGATCGCGCGAACCAGCGAAGCGATTCCTCGGTCGAAAAGAAATATGTGCACCCCCATTCCCAGGAGGGCGAGATCCCTCACCAGATAGAGCCAAGTAATAGGCTCGGCGCTGGTGGAGGTACTGAAACATCCGCAGGCGATATCCAAACCCCGGATAAGGTTCATTACCAGGGCGCAGGCAAAAACCCCCAGGAGCCCGGATGCCAGGAGTGCTCCCCCCTGCGTCCAGAGGCCGACCAGCAGGAACATTCCCACCATGAGTTCCACCCAGGGCAAGATGATGGCCACAGGATTGATCATCCATCCAGGGAGGAGGTGATAGTTATATAAGGCCAGGGCGAAGCCGTGGGGGTCGGCGGCCTTCACAAAACCGGCGTACAGGAACAAGGCAGCCAAGAGTAACCGAAAGAGAAACGAGAGCAATGGTGAAGTGCACCAGGTAATAACCCTATTGCTCATCCCTACCCTCCCTTTCCACGGGGCACCGAGCGTTGCGCCATCTGCTCCAGCCGTCTACGAGGACCTTTACTGAGGGGATGCCGAGCCCCTGCAGGGTCCGGGCCAATTCATGGCTCAACGGGCAATCTACACCATCACAGTAGGCGATTACCTCCATCCCGGCGTTGACTAGGGCCAGCACCTTTTCCCGGTAATCTTCAGCCTCCTCGGGGGGAATGTTCAAGGCGCCGTCTATATGCCCTTCTTGAAAACTCACTGGGTCGCGGGCGTCGAGAAAAACTGCGTTGCCTTGCTGATACAAGGAGCAGGTCTCCTCCAGAGAGATCTCCTGCACGCCTTGCAGGTAAGAAGCGGTCAAAGAATAAGGAGTCCATGTTCCAATCCACGAGAGGCTACCCGGTCGGATGCTATTAACACCTGCACCAATGAGAGCCCCGAGGGCAACTAAAACAACACCCTGCCATATTCCCTCGCGAAACCGAAGGATGCCTTCTTTAGGACTAAAAGGGTTTATCCACATCATGAAATCATCGATATCGATGCCGAGTCCAGGATATCAGAAGGACTCGGTTCAGTAGTGATCACGGCTTGCATGTTACATGACAAATCCCCATAGGGGTTTTTACGGCATACGGGAAATACTTCTTTTTAAACCACAGGGCCACGCTGACCAGGCTGATCAGCACCGGGACTTCCACGAGGGGGCCAATGACCGCTGCAAAGGCCTGCCCTGAGTTGATCCCGAAAACCGCCACTGCTACCGCAATGGCCAGCTCGAAGTTGTTCGATGCAGCGGTAAAACTCAAGGTCGCTGACTGTTCATAGGTGGCCCCCACCTTCTTGGACAAGAAAAAGGAGACAATGAACATGACAACAAAATAGATGCACAGCGGGATGGCAACCCGTACAACATCAAGGGGGAGCGCGACGATATGCTCACCCTTGAGCGAGAACATGACCATGATCGTGAAAAGGAGGGCGATCAGCGTGATGGGACTGATTTTAGGAATGAATTTTTCTTCGTACCACTGTCGACCTTTGGTCTTCAGCCCGATGATGCGGGAGAGCACACCGGCAATAAACGGAATACCGAGGTAAATAAACACGCTCTCGGCAATCTGACCCATGGAGATATGCACGACAGCACCCTTCAAGCCAAGCCACTGCGGTACGATGGTGATAAATATGTAGGCGTACAGCGAGAAGAAGAGGACCTGAAAGATGGAGTTGAAGGCCACCAGTCCTGCGCAGTACTCCCTGTCTCCCGAGGCCAGATCATTCCACACGATGACCATGGCAATGCACCGGGCCAGGCCGATCAGGATCAGCCCCACCATGTACTCATGATGACCTGAGAGGAAGGCGATGGCCAGAAGAAACATAAGTATCGGGCCGATGACCCAGTTCTGAACGAGAGAGAGGGTGAGTACTTTCCAGTTTCGGAAGACCTGCCCGAGTTGCTCGTATCTCACCTTGGCCAGGGGCGGGTACATCATGAGGATCAAGCCGATAGCAATGGGGATATTGGTGGTGTCAACCTGGAAGTAGTTGATGACTCCCCGAATACCGGGATAGAGATACCCCCCTCCCACCCCGACGAACATGGCGAGAAAGATCCAGAGTGTTAAAAAACGATCGAGTAACGAGAGCCGTTTAACAACTGACGTATCCATGATACTGTCTCGTGCCTCATATTGTGTTGGCATATCTTCTTGGACAAAAAACGTTCAATCAAGCTTGCTCAGTTGCGGTTCACTGAATCCATTTCCTGATCTCTTCCATATTTGGAACCTTCCCCGCGACCTTCACCACCCCATCGACCACCAGGGCTGGGGTTATCATCACGCCGTAATTGGTGATGGTTTTGATGTCCTTGATCTTGACCACCTCGGCCTCGATACCCAGTTCTCTGACCGCTTTTTTTGCCCGATCCTCGAGCTGATTGCACTTCGGTCAACCCATCCCCAGGACTTCAATCTTTTTCATCTGATTTCACCTCCATTTTATCCGGCAATATAACCATACGTCATTCCTGCAATGGTGGAAAGAATGACGACAATGCTGCAAAAGACCACGGTCTTTTTTGCACCCATGACCGACCCTATCACCACCATATTGGGGAGGGAGAGGGCCGGTCCGGCTAACAGCAATGAAAGCGCAGGACCCTTCCCCATACCGGCTCCGATTAACCCTTGGAGGATCGGCACCTCGGTCAGGGTGGCAAAGTACATGAAAGCCCCGGCAACAGAGGCAAAGAGGTTGGCCCCCAGAGAGTTGCCTCCGACCAGGGCGTGGATGTACTGCTCAGGGATGAGGGCGGCATGTCCGGGACGACCCAACATAAAGCCGGCCACCAATACGCCGGCCCCCAACAATGGAAAGATCTGCTTCATGAACTCCCAGGTAGATTGCACCCAGTTGATGCGGTCTTCTTTGTTAAACCATTGTGCGAGCATCCACCCAAGCACTACCAGTAAACCGCCGGTGATGTACCACTTCGCTGCGAAAAGAGCGGGCCACAGGCCACTTGAGCCTGCCGACGGTCGAGCGAAGGCCGCAAAGATGAGGATCAGGACTAGCGCGAGCATGAAGGTGGCCTCCTGAAAGAGGGTACGCTGCGTTCCTTCATCCTCCGGGAGGTACAGTGCACCGGTTGTACGGGCGGCGTCTTCCTTACGAAATATGAAGGCCATCAACAGGCCGGTGATTACGGCAAAGAGCACCGCGCCGATAGCCCGAGCAAGGCCGAGCTGCCAGCCGAGGATTCGCGCAGTCAGGACAATCGCCAGCACATTAATGGCAGGTCCGGAGTAGAGGAATGCCGTTGCCGGGCCAAGGCCGGCGCCACGGGTGTAGATCCCTGCAAAGAGGGGGAGCACCGTGCACGAGCAGACGGCAAGCACAGTACCCGATATTGAGGCGACGGAGTAGGAGAGTATCTTTTTGGCCGTGGCCCCGAAGTATTTGAGGACGGCGGCCTGGGAAACAAACACCGCAATGGCACCGGCGATAAAGAAGGCGGGGACAAGACATGTCAGCACATGCTCACGGGCATATTCCTGAAGCATGAGAAAGGCTTCGAGCCCCGACTGCCGAATCGTTGAATTATCCCACGGAATGATAGAAGCGATGCCGAACGCAATGAGAAAAATTGCCAGTTTTGTCCATTCTTTCATTCGAGTAAACCTGTTTGTAACTAAACAATCAGAGAGAACGAAAATTTTTTCATGCAGCCTTGAAGGCTCTACGGTCTTCCTCAATCCCGTGCTGTATTATATTCCCCGTTTGGCGAAGAATATCCAATACCTCCGGAGCCTTGATCCAGTAGATGATCCGAAGGCCGTCCTTGCGAGAGTCCAAAATCCCGGCCCGCTTCATGAAATTGAGATGTTTGGAGATATTTGGTTGTTCCTGTTCAAGGGCAGGATATATCTCGCACACACAACGCTCCCCGTCCTTGAGGAGCTCCAAGATTTTGAGCCGTGTCGGTTGTGCAATTGCCTTAAGGATCTCGGCCGTTTTTTCAAAATATCGCTGATTCATTGAACCCTCCCTATATTCCTGTATAAGAATATAGGAATTTTTAAAACAGCTGTCAAGCATTTTTCGCCTCATCGACTTTATGCCGCAAAGGATCAACATCACTCTTTTTCCGAAACGAACTTTGAAAGACAAAGAGCATCCCCCTTTACTTTAAACCTGAGGAGTCCTACCTTAAGTAATCCTTGCATACCTTTCCGGGTAGTACCGAGGCGACACGGGCTATGCTTGACAAAGAAGTATGTGCTATGATTTAATGAATCTTTTGAAAATCCCTGTGGAGGAAGAAGAGCGTTTAAATGAAAAGGACTTATCAACCCAGTACGATCAGCAGAAAGAGGACCCATGGTTTTTTGCAGCGGATGAGTACCAAGGGGGGACGGAGGATATTGAAACGCAGAAGGGCTAAAGGGCGAAAGCGACTGACGGTATGATCCAAGCCTCGACCAAAAAAGACGAGAGGCTGCAAAAAGAAGAACGACTGAGAAGAAAGGCAGACTTTGAAACGATTGCCAAAGAAGGCGTCAGGAGACACACGAAAAACTTTCTAATCATCGCGAGAAAGAATGATCGGGGATTTTCCCGACTAGGAGCGGTTGCAAGCAAACGGTTGGGAAAGGCCGTAGAGAGAAATCGGGTAAAAAGATTGATGAGGGAATTCTTTCGGAGGAACAAAGATCGGCTTCCCCCCTCTACTGATTACGTGATAGTAGGAAAGAAGGGGGCCCAAGACTTACAGTATGCCCAGGTGGCGGATGAACTGAGCGCCCCTTTGAAACTCCGCAAGGAAGATGGGCAGAGGAGCGGTAGTGCTTCCCATTAAAAGGCCTAGCCGGAAGGATGTGGCCGTAGGGATAATCAAGGCGTATCAAATCTTTGTATCCCCCCTTTTCGGTCCCACGTGTCGGTTCTACCCATCGTGTTCCAGTTACGCCATTGAGTCCATCAGGGTGTATGGATTGCTGCGTGGGATCCTTCGTGCAGTTAAAAGAATTCTCAAATGTCACCCCCTACACCCTGGCGGGTACGATCCCGTACAATAGCCCTTTGGCACACCAGACATCCTAGGAGGTCAGCATAATGAATGCGCGATTGATCATCGCCTTATTAATCACTGTAATCATGATTTTTGTCTATCAGCTCTTGTTTGTCAAGAAGCCTCAGCAGGAGGCCCCCTCGACTAAAGAAGCAGTGGTAGCGGAGCAGAAGGAGCAGGTTGAGCCCGAGGAACCATCACCTCGGGTCGCTACAGAGCAACAGCAACCGAAAGAAGGGGTAATGTACCAGGATATCGTCGTCGATACCCCCTTGTACACGGCTACCTTCAGCACCTACGGGGGCAGACTTACAAGCTGGAAGTTAAAGCACTATATGGATAAAGTTCCGATGCACCCCCTGGGCACGTTTGTGCAGAACACAATAGGGACGATTTTTGGACGAAAAAAGGTGGATGAGACTCCTCCTCAACCCATTGACCTCGTGAATACAGCGAATCTGCAAGATGCTCCTCTGGGGATTATGTTCAGAAAGGGGGAGATGGGATATGACGAGAGGATACCCTTCGTTCCCTCCTCGAAGGCGGTTACGCTGAATCACGACGGGGAGGAAAAGATCCTCACCTTGCGTTGGACATCACCTGAGGGTGTGCAGATAGATAAGCAATTTACCTTTTACGCTGATAGCTATCAATTGGATATGGAGGTTATCGTCTCCAATCCCTCTAACCGAGGTTCGATCAAAGAGACACTGGAGTTGGAATGGACATCGGAGGTTTCAACAATAAAAACGCAATACAGGGGATTCTTTGGTCCTATCTATTATGCCGATGGCGACTACCACACGATCAAAAAACCGAAGAAGATAAAGGATGAGGGAGAGATTGTTAAAGCAATGGATTGGTTTGGCGTCAACCAAAATTATTTTGTTGCCCTGATCTACCCTTCTATACAGGGAACTAACCTGATGCTGAGTACTGACGCTCAAGATATCATCCACAGCACGCAACTTTCCCCTCTGGAGCTGAAATCAGGTGATAATGAGAAGATATCTTATACCCTCTTTTTGGGGCCGAAGATTGCTTCCCTCCTCTCGCAGATTACCCCGACTGCCAAACAGGCTGCGAAATACGGCTTCCTGCACATTCTCGCCGTTGCAATCGTGTGGTTCCTCAATTTCACCCATACCTATACGGGCAACTACGGTCTCGATATCATCATCCTGGCCATCGTACTCAAGATCCTCTTCACCCCGCTCACCCACAAGAGCCAGCAGTCGATGAAGGAGATGCAGAAGTTGCAGCCGGAGGTCAAGAAACTTCAGCAGAAATATAAGGAAGACAAACAGGCCCTCAACCGAGAGGTCATGGAGCTCTACAAGAGGCGTAAGGTGAACCCCTTCGGCGGCTGCCTCCCTATGCTCCTCCAGTTACCGGTCTTTTACGCCCTGTATGGGGCATTTCTGAATGCCATCGAACTCAGACACTCTCCCTTTATCTTGTGGATCAGGGACTTGGCAGACAAAGATCCCGCCTATATCACCCCTCTGCTCATGGGGGCCACCATGTACTTTCAGCAAAAGATGACCACGGTGTCAGCAGACCCCTCCCAGGCAAAGATGATGACCTTTATGCCCCTCATATTTATCTTTATATTTCTGAACTTCCCCTCCGGGCTGGTCCTCTACTGGCTGGTCACAAACGTCCTGACCATTGTGCACCAAATGTATATCAACAGGAAAACGTAAGGAGGCAGAAAGATGCCGATAGAGAAAGAGGCGAAGAGCGTCGAAGAAGCCATTGAACAGATATGCAAAGAACTCGGGAAGGAGAGAGACGAACTGGAGTTTGAGGTTATTGAAGAGAAATCTCGCGGGATCTTCGGATTGATGGGAAATAAGCGGGTAAAGGTGAGGGCACAAGTAAAAGGCGAACAGCACGATCAGGAAAGAGGTGAGGAGGCTCAGGAGGCTGGGGATGACGTCCTCACCTATGCAAAGACGGTCTTGGAACGGATTGTGGCAGGTATTAGTGTTTCCGCCACGATAGAGGGACGGGTGGAAGGTGGAACGATCTATCTCAACATCAAGGGCGACGGGAGTGGTTTGCTGATTGGCCGGCATGGTCAGACCCTAGACGCCATCCAATATATCGTGGGAAGGATTGTGGGAAAGCAGTTGGGCGAGAAACGTATGGTCGTGGTAGATACCGAGCGATATCGTGAGCGGAGGCAGGAAAACCTGGAACAAATGGCACAGCGCATGGGAGAGAAGGCCAAGAGCACGGGGAGGCCCGTCAGCCTTCAGCCTATGAGCGCAAGTGACAGGAGGATCGTACACCTCGCCTTGAAACATGACCGCGAGATAGAAACCAGGAGCGAGGGAGAGGGGGGGATGAAGAATATCAAGATAGTCCCCCGCAAAAGGGGATCTTAAGGGACTGTTCCACGTGAAACACTGAACCAGGAGCAGGTTTTATACGTGCCGTTCTGCCAGATAGCCATTTCAGATGGGCCTGTGCCCGTCCGCAGTGGATCGAAAGACCCTGTGAGCCTTCACATCAGCCATATCCCCTGAGAGAGTTTCTTTGAGCATGGTGTTTCAAGGAGATGAGCACGACACCATTGCCGCCATAGCCACACCCTATGGAGAAAGCGGCATCGGTATTGTGCGGATAAGCGGTCCGGAGGCCAAGCGGATCGCGGAGCGGATGTTCCGGCCAAGAAGGGGACCAAAAACCCTTACATCTCACCACATCCGCTATGGGGAGATCATCGATCCCTCAGCGGGGAGGGTCATCGACGAAGTCCTCCTCACCTTTATGGCCGCCCCCAAGACCTATACCAGGGAAGATGTGGTGGAGATCAGCTGCCACGGGGGATTTGAGGTCCTCCAGCAGGTCCTGGAGGCGGTTTTAAGAGCCGGGGCCAGGGAGGCCTTGCCCGGTGAATTCACCAAACGGGCCTTTCTCGCGGGGAGGATAGACCTCGCCCAGGCCGAGGCTGTCTTGGATATCATTCAGGCCAAGACCGATGAGGGGCTGCGGCTGGCCGAGGAACAGCTCCGGGGGAGGCTCTCTCAGGAGATCGAGGGGCTGCGGGATGAGCTCGTGGGGCTCCTCGTCGCCATCGAGGCATATATCGACTTCCCTGAGGAGGATATTGACCCCCCTTCGACCACAGGGACTGTAGAAGTGCTTCGTCGCACCCTGGCCAGGGTAGAAGAATTGATCCGGGCCTCTGATGACGGCGAGATCTACCGAGAGGGGGTAAAGGTGGCCATAACGGGTAAGGCCAACGTAGGGAAATCTTCTCTCTTGAACCAGTTGCTCGAAAGGGGGCGGGCTATTGTCACCGCCGTTCCCGGTACTACCACCGATGTCATCGAAGAATCCGTTAACCTCTCGGGTGTCCTTATCAGGCTCACGGATATGGCGGGTTTACAGGAACCACGGAATGAGGTGGAACGGGAAGGAGTGCGGCTCGCCAGGGAGAAGATGTCCGAGGCCCATCTCATCCTCCTCGTGGCGGACAGGAGTCGTCCACTGGATGATGAAGATCGACAGATCTTCCGCGAGGTGCACGGAAAGCGGGCCCTCCTCATCCTCAACAAGATAGACCTCCCCCCCCGCATTGCTGCGGAGGAGGTAAAGAAAGAAGCGGGTATGAATGATCTCTATCCCATATCCGCCCTGCGGGGAGACGGGATCGAGGAATTGAAAGGTGGTATGGTGGGTGCCATTGTGACGGGGCGAGCGAAGAGAGGCGGAGGGGAGTTGATCCCTGTTAATCTGCGGCATAAACGGGTACTGGAGAAGGCTCAAAAGGCCATTGGCGAGGCCCTGGAAGGACGGAAGCGGGAGATCCCGTGGGACCTCACTGCCATCGAGATCCGACAGGTCCTCGACATCCTCGGGGAGATTGCGGGGGAGACGACCCCTGAGGAGGTCTTGGAGATGATCTTCGCCCGATTCTGTATCGGTAAGTAGGGATGGAAAGGATTATGGGAACACTAATCATACAAGAGTCGCGTTTCAGCACACCCCCCGTAACATTTTCTAATCTTTAAAATCGTGAGCAGAGCATCATACCCCCACGTGGATATAAAATGCCACTTGACAAAAAAGAGGGGTTCATATAATTAATACAACTTGTGAAGTTTGGAACTTATTACAAATCAGAAGAGGGGAAAGTCTCAGCACAAGGCCCTTATCGATGCAGGAACGACAATCTGAAAAGGGTCTTTGAACACAAGAAAATATTATAAAAAAGGAGGTTGAACAATGGCGTACGATGCCACAAAAATGTCCGACTGGCAGATTGCGGAGGATGCAGAGAAGAATATGCCAACCCCTGAGGTGTGGCGAGAAAGGCTGAACCTGGAAAAGGATGAGGTTATCCCTTATGGGAGGCTCTGCAAGCTCGATTTTATGAAGATCATCGAGCGGCTCAAGACAAAGCCGGACGGCAAGTATATCGAGGTAACCGCTATTACTCCGA
>Ga0307426_1002488_pt1 | contig 11457 bp, 8 predicted proteins | sample SalMarWE160340MG_FD_202165 | JGI IMG/M metagenome (GOLD analysis project Ga0307426, IMG submission 202165) | Salt marsh sediment microbial communities from the Plum Island Ecosystem LTER, Massachusetts, United States - WE1603-40 | ecosystem: Environmental > Aquatic > Marine > Intertidal zone >... | reverse complement strand
GTTGATTCATGTAATACCGGCTGGTCAGTATTCGCAAAAAAATATGCGGCGCTTCCTGGTACGATCTGCGCAATTATCACCTGACCATCGACATTTCCCGGATCGGTTTTGAAGCAGCCGAAGCAATGATCGTCGCCCTAACCGAGCGCCTGATGGAACAAGCCGATGATGCGCCGCCGCCTTGGGCCGGCGGCCAAGAGGGCGGGAGTATCTGAACTGCCTGCCGTGAGATCCGCCATGCAAGTGTTGGACGAACAAAAACGGCTGAAAATCCTGGCCGCTGCGGCCGAGTTGTTTGCCGCCCATCCCTTCCACAAGGTCCTTCTGAGCGATGTGGCCGAAGCGGCCGGTGTGGGCAAAGGCACACTCTATATATACTTCAAAAACAAGGAGGACCTCTACCTGTCGGTGCTCTACAGCGGCTTCGCCCAACTGGTCGAGCGGATGCAGCGCCGCCTGAATCAAAACCAGCTCGGTCCAATGGAAAACCTGGAGGCGGCGATTCGCGAAATGGTACAGTTCGCTTATCAGAACCCCCATATGTTCGAATTAATGCGCACCGTGCCCTGGCGCAGTGTCATCGACAATGCCCAGTGGGACAGCAAACGCAACGAGCTAAGGGCCCTTATCGAATCCATCATCCGCAGCGGCATCGCGTGCGGCGAGTTCATCGACCCCCGTCCTGAGTTGACCGCGCGCTTCATTCCCGGCTTGGTACGTTCCGTATTGGTGGAGGGTCCCCAAAGCATCGATGCCCAGACGCTGACCGATCATATTCTAGGCTTTGTCCGGGCAGGCTTGGTGAACTGGAACAAGTAGGCGTCCGTGCAGCAGGGGATGCGAAGCGGCTCCCGGTGAAGCCGGTAGCCGGAAGAAACCACTGCCTTTAACTGCTGATGGCCTGCTTGCCTGAATCGGTCGCGAATGGAGATGGCGGTGCGGGGCGTTTGGGATATTGTATCAGGAGGAAGAGAGGTTGAATCGTAAAGGTTTGGTATGGCTGGCGGGATTGGCGCTTTTGCTGGCGGCCGGCTGTGCCGTGGACCAGGCCCGGGAGGTGCAAACCTACAGAAAGGTGCTGGATGCCGGTCAAACCCAACCGCCGGCGCCCTGGTCTTCGGGCGAGTCCGTGACCCTGAAGCGTGCCTTGACGCTGGCCAACGCCAACAACGAGCAATTGGCCGAGTCCGGCGAAGACTATCTGCAGGCATTGATCGAGAAGGATCGCGCGTTTTCGCGGTTTCTGCCCACGATTCGTTTTGCCCCCAGCTATATGCGCCAGGAAAAATCGTCTTTTGCCGACGGCAATTCCCTGGTTTCCAGCATTCTGCGCACGGAAACGCTGGATGCGCCGCTGCAGGGCAATCTGAATCTGAGCCCTTTTCAGGATGCGCCCGCCCTGTGGGCCGCTGCCTCTTTGGCCGAAAAACGGCGGGCCCTTTTGCTGGATCGCCAAGCCATCCTCCTGCTGGACGTCGCCCAGACCTACTACCAGGTGATGCGCTCTGAAAAGCAGGTCCAGGTCTTGGAGAACTCGGTGCAGGTGCAGCAGCAGCGGGTGAACGATATGGATGTGCAGCGCCGGGCGGGTGTGGCCCGTCCTGTGGATGTGGCCCAAAGCGAGGCTCAGCTGGCCGGAACCCGCAATGCCCTGATCCGGGCCCGCAACGATGTGCGCAACGGGCGGGCCATGCTGGCCCAACTGATGGGCGTACCGGCCGTGGAGGGCGCTCTGGCGGGCGGATTCGAGGTCCCACGTGAGAACCGGCCCTCCGATCGACTGCTGCCGCTGGCCGACGCGCATCGGCAGGACCTGCAGGCCGCACGGATGCAAGTCAAAGCGGCCGCCGAACGGCTGGAAGCCGCCTGGGGGGGCTATTTCCCATCGGTGTCGCTGAACCTGACCCGCTACCTCTATCGCGAAAGCTTTCCGGATGACGTGGATTGGACGGGGCTGATTCTAGTCGATCTGCCGATTTTTTCAGCAGGCCTGGTGCACGCCGATGTCCGAACGGCCTACTCCCGCCTGCGTCAGGCTAATCTGGCCGAATCCGGCCTGCGCCGCACGGTCCTCAGAGAGCTGCGCGTCGATGTGGAAAACCTCACCGCCGACGTGCAGCAGATCGATCAGCTGGGCATTCGCCAGGCAGCCGCCCGGGAGGCTTTGCGCCAGGCCGATGCGGCCTATGGGGCGGGACTTGGCACCAACTTGGAGCGTCTCGTCGCCCAGGATCAACTTCTGTCTGCTGAACTGGCGCTGACCGAAGAACAGTTCAATTATATCGTGGACTACCTGCGACTATTACGCGCGGTGGGCCTGCTCGATATCGGCCTGACGGCCTTGCCGCCGGCCGACGGCGGTAACCCTGCGACCCGGGGTGCCCGGCCGGGTCCGACAGCCGACGCACCGGATCCGCCGTAAAGCCCGGCGCAGGTTCGGCACAGGCATGCCGCATGGCAACTACCTTAAGATTAGCAGATTATGGCACAATCAAGCACTCCCAACGAAAAAGCAGATTCCGGAATTGAGCCGCAGCAGGCAACCCAAGGCGATGGAACCCGGCGCAAGGGTCCCCGCCGCCGCATCCTGGCATTGGTCGCCGCCGCGCTCGCCGTGGTAGGCTTGACGGTGGGTATTCCCTACTACCTGTATGCCATTTCCCACGAGTCCACCGACGATGCCTTTATCGATGGTCACATCATTGCCATCAGTCCCCGGGTCTCGGGTCATGTGGCCCGGGTCCACGTCACCGACAACCAGCAGGTTACAGCCGGCGACCTGCTGGTGGAACTCGATCCGCGTGATTTTCAGGCCCGGCTGGACGCAGCCCGGGCCGCGCTGGATGCTGCCGAGGCCGCACGCCGCTCGCGGGACATCGATGTCAACCTGACCTCCATTACCTCCGCGGCCGGCCTGGACGAGGCCGAACAGGCCGTGACAGCGGCCGCGGCCATGGTGCAAAACGCCCGGGCTCTGGCGGCCGCAGCCAAAAGCCAGCAAGGCGAAGCTCAGGCTCAGGTGGCTTTTGCCAAAGCTGCGCTGGATCAGGCCCAGGCCGAAACACTGGCCGTGGAAGCCAAATATCATCAGGCTTCCCAGGATTTAAAACGCTATCAGGAAATGGCCCGCAGCAACACCATCAGTCCCCAGCAGCTGGACCATGCCGTGACCGACGAACGCATGGCCGCAGCCGATCTGAATGCCGCCCGAAGCAAAGTTGCGACCCAGCAATCCCTGCTCCAGCGGGCCGAAGCAGCCCTGAAGGCGGCCGAGGACAATGTGCGTCAGGCCCAGGCCCAGACAGCCGCCCGACAGGCCCAGCTGGAACAGGCCAACGCCCGCTTGACGTCCGCCCGATCCGCACCCGTGCAGGTGGCCCAAAGCAGTTCCCGGGCCGAAGCCTCCAAGGCCGATGCCGCCAAAGCGCGGGCCGAAGTCGAGCAGGCCACCCTGAACCTCTCCTATACCAAAATCCACGCCCCGGCCGACGGCTATGTAACCAAGAAGAATGTGGAGCCGGGCGTTTTTGTGCAGGTGGGGCAGTCCCTGATGGCGATTGTACCCCCCAATGTTTGGGTGACGGCCAATTTCAAGGAAACCCAGCTGACGCATATGCGGCCGGGCCAACCCGCCACGGTTTCAGTGGATACCTATCCGGATAGGACGTTCCATGGCCGTGTGGACAGCATTCAGCGGGGAACCGGATCGCGCTTTAGCCTGCTGCCGCCGGAAAATGCCACCGGCAACTTCGTCAAGGTGGTTCAGCGCATACCGGTCAAGATTGTTTTCGACCGGCCCGAAGAGCTGGCCAAGTATCGGTTGGTGCCGGGCATGTCGGTAGTGCCGGAGGTCAATGTCAAGGCCGACGTCACTTCCGCCGCCGCGGACATGGCCGTTCAAAAACCCGACCCACGGACCGCGACACCCTAGAACAAGGTCTGGAAAGCATGAACGGACCCGCTTCCCCCATAGCACCGTCTGCGGCCGCGCCGGCGGTCAACAAGTGGCTTATCACGGTGGCCGTGATGTTCGGCGCATTTATGGCCGTCATGGACATCAGTGTGGTCAATGTATCACTGCCCCACATGATGGGCAGTTTCAGCACGGATCTGTCGACTATTACGTGGGTCGCCACCAGTTACAGTATCGCGGAAATTATCATGGTCACCATGGCCGGATGGTGGAGCACCCTGATCGGCCGCAAACGCCTCTATCTGGGGTCTTTCGGCCTATTCACAGTGGGTTCCATCCTCTGCGGCACGGCCACCAGCTTTCCCCAGATGCTGATCTACCGCGTCATCCAGGGTGTGGGCGGCGGTGCGTTGATTCCGGTCTCCCAAGCCATTTTGCGCGAAACTTACCCCCAGGAAGAGCAAGGCATGGCCATGGCGCTCTGGGGCATGGGCGTGGTACTGGCACCGGCCATCGGGCCCATCCTGGGCGGCTGGCTCACGGATCACTACGGCTGGCCCTGGATCTTTTACATCAACGTGCCGGTGAGCATTGTCGGGATTCTGATGGTCGCATCCTTTGTCTACGATCCGCAATACCTGCGCCGCGGCGTCAAAAAAATCGACTGGCTGGGCATTGCCTTGCTGGCCGTGGCGCTGACCAGCATGCAAATCGTCATGGAACGCGGCCAGCAGGAAAACTGGTTCGATTCGAACATGATCCGACTGGGCTCGGCAGTCTGCACCGCGTCATTTATGGGCCTGATCTACTGGGAGATGAAAATCGGCGAGCCGGTGGTGAACTTCCGCATTCTGCGCAATCTGACCCTCAGTCTGGGCTCCTTCATGGGGGTGATCTTCGGCGTCGCCCTGTTCGGCACCACCTTCATTCTGCCTCAGTTTACCCAGGAACTTTTGGGCTATCCGGCTTTCCAAGCCGGGCTGATCTTGGCGCCGCGCGCTGTGATGCTGCTGATCTGCATGCCCATTGTGGGCCGGCTCTACCGTCACCTGGATGCGCGGGTGCTGGTGGTGTTCGGCATTCTGGTCACCTGCTGGTCCTACTATGATCTGGCCCGGTTGTCGCTGGAGGCCGGCTTCTGGAATCTGGTGCCGACCCTGCTGATCATGGGTATCGGAATGCCTTTTATGTTTGTAACCTTGACCACCCTGTCCCTGAGCACCATCCCCCGCGCCGACATAACCGATGCATCCAGCCTTTACACCCTGGCCCGGCGCATCGGGGGCAATGTCGGCTATGCCCTGGTGGCCACCCTGGTGGCTCGCGGTCAACAAATTCACCGCGTCCAACTGGTGGCCCATATCACGCCGTACAACTCCAACCTGGCCGACTTTCAGCGCCACGCCGCCGGCCTTCTCGACCACGCCGGCCTGAATCCGGCGGCGGTGCAGCATACCGGCCAGGCCTTGCTGAATTCCCTGGTCAACCGCCAGGCCTCCATGATGGCCTACAACGATGTGTCGTGGATACTGGGACTGCTGTTTCTGGCCACCATTCCCCTTGCACTGATACTGCCCAGCCGCCGACGCATCGCCCGGCAGCAGGCGACCCAGGGAAACTATTAGGCGGCGTTCTCTGAACGGGTGATGAGGGCTCGGCGCGAGGCTTCGCAGGATAGGGACTTCTTATCCTCCTGCACAAGCAGTACATCATATAAAGCGAGTATTCTGGCTTGATTTGTGATTTTAGAGACATGTTTAATCAATAATCACGATGTGATGTTAAAATTTTTTCTTAATCGTTCGCTTTCTTTTCGATCGGCAGTGCCTCGGCATGCCAGATATCCCGGTTATATTCCTGAATCGTGCGGTCGGATGAAAACTTTCCGATCCGGGCGACATTCAGAATGGATTTCCGGGTCCAGGCCTCCGGGTCGCCATACAAGCCGTCGATTTCCATCTGGGCGCGATGGTAGGCTTCAAAATCGGCCAAAACCAGGTAGCGATCGTCATTCATGACCAGATCCATCAGAGGCTGGAACAAGCTGCGGTCATCCGGACAAAAGAAGCCCTCACGTATCAGATCGATGGCATGTTTAACCTCTGGAATATTCTGGTAATACTCATAGGGCCGGTGCGAAGATCGCTGGTTCGCCACCTCCTCGGCGGTGAGGCCGAAGATGAATATGTTTTCAGATCCGACCTCCTCCATGATTTCGATGTTGGCCCCATCCAGTGTTCCGACGGTAAGCGCGCCGTTCAGGGCAAACTTCATGTTGCTGGTTCCGGAAGCCTCGTATCCGGCAGTGGAAATCTGTTCGGACACATCCGTGGCCGGATAAATGATCTCGGCCGTTGAGACCCGGTAGTTGGGGATAAAAGCCACTTTAAGGGTCCGGTTGGTGGACGTATCGCGATTGATCATGTCGGCAGCATGGCAGATGAGCTGGATAATCATTTTTGCAGTGTGATAGGCGGGTGCGGCCTTGCCGCCGAAAAAGAAGGTGCGGGGTTGGATTTGGAAGTCATTTTCCTCCTTGAGTTTCAGCCAGAGATAGACAACATGCAGAATATTGAGCAGCTGGCGTTTGTACTCGTGGATACGCTTGACCTGCACATCGAAAAGGGAATCGGGGTCCAGGCGCGCCCCGGTCAACTTAAAAGCCAGAGCGGCCAGCCGTTGTTTGTTGCGGTGTTTGATTTCACGCCATTCCCGGCGGAAATCGGGATCCTCAACCAGGGACTCGATCTTCCTGAGTTCGAAAAGGTCTTTGATCCATTGATCTCCGATGTGCCGGGTGATCAAGGCGGCTAATTCCGGGTTGGCGGCCAAAAGCCAGCGGCGTTGAGTGATTCCGTTGGTTTTGTTGGTGAAACGTCCCGGGTACATCTCATTGAAACTGCTGAGCTCTCTTTCCTGCAGCAGGCGGCTGTGAAGCTCAGCAACACCATTGACCGCGTGGGAACCGACGATGGCAAGGTGCGCCATGCGCACCCGCTTCTCAGGTCCCTCCTCGATCAGCGACATACTGCGCAAGCGCTCCGGTTGGCGCATAAAGCGAATGGATACGTCTCTAAGGAAGCGCCGGTTGATTTCATACACAATCTCCAGATGCCGCGGTAAAAGCTTGCCGAGCAGCGAGACCGGCCATTTTTCCAGAGCCTCGGATAAAAGCGTATGGTTCGTGTAAGCGCAGGTTCGGGTGGTCAGGTCCCAGGCATTCTCCCAACTCATATTGTAGTTGTCCATAAAAAGGCGCATCAGCTCGGTGACAGCCAGCGCGGGGTGGGTGTCGTTGAGCTGGATGGCGACTTTGTCAGGGAAGGCCTCGAAGGAGTCATGGGTAACCAGGTAGCGCCGAATGATGTCCTTGATGGAACAGGAGACAAAAAAGTACTGCTGTTTCAATCGAAGCTCCCGGCCTTCATAGAATTCATCGCTGGGATAGAGAACCTTTGAAATGTTCTCGGAAATGTTTTTCTCCTCCACGGCCTTGAGATAGTCCCCGTGCTGGAAATAGTTCAGATCGAACTCGTTGGACGCCCTGGCCGACCATAATCTCAGGGTATTCACCGTGTTGTTGTTGTATCCGGCGATGGGGATGTCGTATGGAATTCCGACCACATCGCTGGTGTCGGTCCACTCGCTTTGGATCTGGCCGTCCGGCAGGGTGACCTGTTTGACCCGGCCGTAAAAGTGAACCGTAAAGATGACTTCCGGGTGGGAAATCGCCCAAGGATCGCTGTAACGGAGCCAGTTTTCTGGAAGTTCCACCTGCCGCAAGTTTCGAATTTCCTGGTCGAAAATACCAAACTCGTAACGAATGCCGTATCCGACGGCCGGCAATTCAAGGGTTGCCATCGAATCCAGAAAGCAGGCCGCCAGCCGGCCAAGGCCCCCGTTGCCGAGCCCCATATCCGGCTCTTGCAGGACGAGTTCCTCCAAATCGATTTTCAGTTCCTGCATGGCTTTGCAGGTTTCCTGGTAGATACCCAGGTTGATCAGGTTGTTGACCAGAAGGCGACCCATCAGATATTCAGCCGAGAGGTAATACACGCGTTTGACATCTGCCTTGTAATATTTCTGCTGGGTCTTGATCCAGCGCTCGATTAACCGATCCCGGGTCGAAAGCGCCAGCGCAAGATAAAGATCGCGCGTCGTAGCGGTATATTGATCCTTGGACAGTGAATATTCCAGGTGGCTGGCAAAGGATAACTCAATGCCCTGAGCTTCCATTCCTTTGTGGTAAGTTCCCCAAGATTGGAACAGTTTGCTATTTTTCATGGTCATCTCCTTGGGCTTCAGTCTCATACGGAACCAAACGGCAATATCGGCCTGCAGGCCGACAAAGACAAATTCAATTTGATCTTATAACGACGCATGCAAACAGTCAATCGCGCTGAGTGTCGAAGCGATTAAAGATTCATTTTTGACCGGAATTAGGGTAATAAGAATTGAATCCAAGCAGGACGTTTGCGGGGGTGCCAAGTTGAAATGAAGATTTTTCTTTCCTATTCCTCTACAAACCGCACGAAGGCCGAAGAAATCGCTCTGGCCCTTCAGACACAGGGCCATGAGGTGTTCTTTGACAAAGACGACCTCTCCGGAGGCGAAGACTTCAACGCCGTGATTCGAACGCGTATTGCAAACGCCGATCTGTTCGTGTTCCTGATCTCGCCGGATTTCGTGCGGCAAGGCGCATACAGCCTCAGCGAACTCAGGCTGGCCCGTGAGAATCACTTTCGAAGAACCCTATATAACCCTGAATGTGCTATTTTTCAGGGCGGATTAATTAAAGCGAGGAAGCAGTGATTAAACGCGTTTTCAAACCCGGAACCATGCTATATCCTCTGCCGGCCGTGCTGGTATCCTGCGGCAATGCCCAGGAGGGCTTCAACATCATCACCATCGCCTGGACCGGAACCCTGTGCAGCGAACCGCCCATGTGCTACATCTCGGTACGCCCGGAACGCTACTCCTACGGGTTGATCCAAAAGAGCGGCGAGTATGTCATCAACCTCACCACCCGTACGCTGGTTTTTGCCACAGACTGGTGCGGGGTCAAATCAGGCCGCCAGGTGGACAAGTTCAAAGAGTTGGGGCTGACTCCACTTGAAGCCCAGAAGGTCCGTGCGCCGCTCATCGGCGAGTCGCCCCTGAACATCGAATGCCGGGTCCATCAAGTCCTGCCTCTTGGCAGCCATGACATGTTCATCTCCGAAGTGGTGGCCGTCAATGCCGAAGAGAGCCTGATCCATCCGCGCAGCGGCGCCTTCCAGTTTTCCCATGCCGACCCCATCTGCTTTGCCCACGGCCGCTACTTTGCCTTGGGCCGCCTGCTGGGTACTTTCGGTTTTTCCGTACGCAAGAAAAGTAAATCCAAGCGGCACCGGCGCCCCTGACAGAGCCTGGCAGGAGAAGGGATCACAAATTGTATTGATTAAATCATCAGGCCGTTGTAGGCATGGCTGTCGGCAAACAATCAAGCGAATCGTCCCATGCATAAGACCGGGTTGGATATTATGTTTTCAGATCGTTTCAATTGGGATCTGAGCCCCAATGCGCTGAGCCTGATTCTCCAGGACAAAAGATCCAGGGGAGAAGCAATTTTTGATTTGACGCAGTCCAATCCGACGCAGGCCGGATTGGAATATGAAGCGGATGATATTCTTGCGGCCCTGGCGGAGGCGATGACGTATGAGCCCGATCCGCGCGGTTTGTTAAATGCCCGCCGGGCGATTGCACAATACTACCTTGAGCGGGGCGAGCCCATTGACAGTGACGCCGTCTTTTTGACGGCCGGCACCAGCGAAGCCTATTCATTTATCTTCAAGCTGCTGGGAAATCCGGGAGACGAGATCCTGATTCCCCGGCCCGGATATCCCCTGATCTCATACCTGGCACGTTTTGAAAGTTTGCAGCCCTTCTCTTATCCGCTGCGCTACGACGACGTGCAAGGATGGTCGATCGACCTGGATGTGCTGCAGGCGCTCATCACCCCCAATTGCCGGGCGATTGTTGTGGTCAATCCCAATAATCCAACCGGCAACTACTTAAAACAGCAGGAACTGGCGGCTCTCGATCAGATTTGCCGCCGCAACCGCCTGGCGCTGATTGTCGACGAGGTATTTTCCGACTATTATGGGGACGGAAGGCCGCCGGAGGTTCCAACGGTCGCAAACCGCGCCCAGGCGCTGACCTTCGTGTTGAACGGTTTTTCTAAAATGCTGGGGTTGCCCCAGGTGAAGTTGGGATGGATCGTCATCGGCGGCGATCCCGGCCTGTCTAAATCAGCCCAGGACCGCCTGGAAATACTGCTGGATTTTTATCTTTCCGTGGCAACCCCCGTGCAGCATGCGGCCGCCAGATTGCTGGGTCATCGCCGGGAGATTCAGCGGCAAATCTTAGCCCGCATCGCCGCCAACAGCCGAATTTTGGAAAAGCAGATCGCCCGCACCGCCGACTGCCGTGCGTTGGTGCGGGAAGGCGGTTGGTATGCGATCATTGAAATTTTTGACGCGCTTTCCGATGAAAACCGCATTCGGCAACTGCTGGAACGTGACCATACGCTGGTTCATCCTGGGTATTTTTATGAATTTGATAAAGAGGGCGTCGTGGTCGTCAGCCTGCTGACCCCCGTTGAAACGTTTCGCGCCGGAATTTTAAGGCTGATCGCACAGTGACCCGGCAGATATGGACCGGTATGCAACAGGATCGAATGACTGCCTATTTGGCCCCGCAAGGCTTTGTCGAGCAGGTTGCGGCGGAGCTGGCGGGCGTGCAAGCCGTCCACGGAAGGCTGGTGGTCGCCCAGGGGCCGCCCCAGACTTCCTACTGGGCCCAGAACACCTGGCTGGAGCCGCAAACGCTCCGGATACAGTCGATTGCGGACGGTGCCAGAACCCTGCGCGCCATCCAGCGCAACTGGGCCATGTATTCGTTTTCCTGGCATCGCCGTTCAACATTAATCCAGGACAAACTGCCCTATGTTTCCGCCAGACCGTTGGGCTTTCCGGGCCTTGCACCCGAGGCTCCGCTTGGATCGTGGACCTTGCTGGCCCCCGACATCCTGCTGGCAGCCCCGAAATGTTCAAGCGCGTTTCCCCATGGAGAGGTGCGGTTTGTGGAGTGCAAACAGGGACCACCGTCCCGGGCGTATCTGAAACTATGGGAAGTCTTCACCCTTACCCGGCGGATGCCGGAACCTGGTGAGTTGTGTCTGGACGCGGGAGCAAGTCCGGGAGGATGGACGTGGGTATTGCATCAGCTGGGGGCCAGGGTGCTGGCCGTTGATCGTACCGCGCCGGCTCCTGAAATAATGCGGCTGCCGGGTGTGACGTATCGCAGGGCCAATGCGTTTTCAATTCGTCCGGAACAGGATGGTCCTTTCAACTGGATCTTTTGGGATGTGGCCTGTTATCCTGAAAAACTATACCAATGGCTTGGCCTCTGGCTGAATTCGGGAAAGTGCTGCAATTTTGTTTGCACCCTAAAGTTCCAGGGAAATTGCAGTTACGAGGCCATCAACGCCTTTGCCGCGCTTC
>Ga0307426_1002486_pt1 | contig 11459 bp, 10 predicted proteins | sample SalMarWE160340MG_FD_202165 | JGI IMG/M metagenome (GOLD analysis project Ga0307426, IMG submission 202165) | Salt marsh sediment microbial communities from the Plum Island Ecosystem LTER, Massachusetts, United States - WE1603-40 | ecosystem: Environmental > Aquatic > Marine > Intertidal zone >... | reverse complement strand
TGACAGACACCGGAATGATTACGCTCTCGTTCAGTGAAAAGAACCTCGGCACAGTCGGAAGGAGCACAATCGGGGATTTAACCCTCGTGAATTTATCGGACGAGCCGAACTTCTCTCCTTTAACAGCAACGGCCATAATACGGACCGCTCCCTGAAATTGCGGGATGTCGAAGGTGACTGAGGCGTTGCCATCCGCGTCCGTCTTCAGCACGCCGGACCAGAATGCAACGGGCTTCACCCTTCTTATGCCCTGCGTGCTCAGGAACTGTATCTCTCTCATCGCGGCGAACCCTCCGCCGGGAGGCGAAGTCCCGAGCGCGACGTCGGGAAGTAGGAGTGAGAACGTATCGTAGGCCGACACTTCCAGAGCTAGTTTTCTATAGAAGAAATCGAAAGGGTCTGCCGTTTTCTGGTCGATAAGCTGCAGTATGCCCTCGTCCACGGCGGCTATGGTGACGGATGCGCCCGGCACGGTCTTGACGCTTATCTCAAGCGGCGTCAGAGGTCTTATTTCCTCGGGCGCGGTAATATCTACATCCACTTTGTTCGCGGAACGGTCGACGTTAATCGGAACCGCTCCGAAAGCCCTGCCCGCGGAGCCCGGCTCGAGCTCTTTCACGCCTCTAACCAGAGTCGCGGTTACATATGCGTTTGGCCTGTATTTCTCGCTCACCGGAATGTTGATTGAGGCTGTATTGCCGTCCATGTCGTGTATTTCCGTATAGTAAACCTCGTCGCGCTCGACTGTGATCAACAGCTTGCCTGAGAACGGCGCGCGCACCTGAACCTTCGCGGTTTCCCCGGGCATGTATTCGCTCTTTTCTATATCGAGCTCTATGCGCGCGGGATTCTCGACGGCCCAGGGTGAAAATCCCCAGCCGCTCGCATAGAATTGAGCCTGCGTGGAAGCCCCACCTTTAGGGTCGGAAAGAACAACCCTGTAGCTTCCGAATTCCGGAGGCGTAAATACGAAGCTGCCTTTGGACACCCCGCTGTCTATCAGCATTGAATTTATCAATACGGAGTCCCGTTTGGATTCGTACTTATAATTTCCCGACGAAGTTCTTCTTAGAACAGTGTTCCATACGTCTTTGTAAAATTCGGCCTTGAGCTCCCCCGTCTTCGCCTCGACGACGTCTTCTCCCTTGTGAGTTAACGCCACGTATTCGAACTCGACCTCTTTTCCCGGCTCGGCATAACTGTCGGGAGTGGTTCTTTTTAAACCTATGTAATAGGGATATGGGTCGACGTTCACCTTCCTCGACGCAGTAACGCCGCGGCCGCCCGGCTCCTGTACACGGGCTGTAATCTGCGCCTGAAGTGACGAAGGGGGTCTCAGTCCGTCAGGCACCTGCACGGAGAACTGAGTCACGCCGTTTTCGTCCAGTTTCCCCTCGTCTTTGAATATTTCTTTCGAATCAAACTTCCTGTCGGGATCCGTAAAAACGTATCCCTTGTACCCTTCCGGCAGAAACGGCCGTTCCACAAGATCCACAACTGTTTCGACCGACATACCGGAAGCGGGCGGCCCGAAAAGGTAAGAGCTTCTGACTTCGTAGGAAAGCTCATTTCCGAGCGGGATGTTATTGTCAGCCGTCTCGATCTTTACCCTTATCCTGTCGGGAATAAATTCTTCGACCTGAAATATATACCGGCCTATGACCTCATCGCCCGCAAGCACTTCGAGCGTGTTATTACCTGTAGGAGTGAAATCCGGGACGGGGAGTGTGAAGGAAGCGAGCCCCTCGTCGTTTATCGTCTCCTTAATCGTCTTTGCAATGCGCCCTCTGGCGTCCTTCCACCTTAATATAATCGGCATAGGTTTGGGCGTATTAAGATTGGAGTCTCTGACAACGGCGACGCCCTCGACGGTTTCGCCCGGACGATATATATCCCTCTCCCCGTAGACGTAAGCCGTATATCCCTTGGCTGATGGGACTGCGCCTCCCACGTCGAGTCCGGAGGTGTCGATTGCCATGTTTTCCAGGAGAAGGAAGCTGAAATCACCGCCCTTTTCAACAGTCACCATGTATGGCCTGTTCTTTTCGAACTTTTCAGCCAGCCCGCCGGCCCTGAATATGCCTTTACCGTCCGTGACTCCCTTCGCTATCAGCTGATTCTGGTCACTTATTATCCTGACCTCCGCGCCCGATACCGGAGCTAGGCTCGAGAACGAAGTAGTCCAGACCAGGAATTCGTCCTTGCCCTTCTTGGCGACTATTCCTATGTCGGTGATAAGCACCCACTTCTGGACGCCCTGATACTCGCCCCTCGGGACTACCCCGACCTGATACAGCCCAGGCTCGTCTGGTATGTATTTCTTCAGATTCAGGACGGTGGACACTTGCTCGTTTAGTTTCTTGTCGATCTTGAAGTCCGTTTCATCGGCCATGCGCCCGCCGAAATAGTCACCGACCGAGCCCTGATAATATTCGTCCCTCCAGACCGAATAGCCGTATGAGCGGAACAGAAAAAAGAGGTTATTGAGATACACGCGGTCGATGGTTAGATCGACGCTGTCTATGTTAATGGAATTGAGCTTAACGGCCTGAGTGCCTTTGGAGTCGAGGAACATTCCGGGGCTTTCGAATTCCACGGTGGGCTTGAGGTCGGAGAACTGTATATCTTTCGAAAAGCTTTTCCTCAGAACGGCATCATCCACGGCGGGAAGTCCCTCAGCGATCGAAAGCTGATACTTGCTACCGGGTTTAAAACCTCCGGTGAGCACGATTTTGTTCTGTATCCTTTTAACCCTATAGTCGACTTTTGGGTCGACCGATATATAATCCGCCGCAATTTCAGGACGTACTGCGGAGGAAAATCCGATCTCTACGGAGGATTTGGGATAGTCCGCTTTCGGCGTTACCTTTCTGACGGCGAGATTGTCCTTGGAGCCGAGTACTATTTCCTCAGCAAAATCCTCCCCCAGTTTGACGTTCCCCTCGGCGGGCGTGAGGTCACCAACTATCACGAGCTGAAGCTTTTTCTCTTCTGACGTCTTCTCGACAGGCTCGCTCCTCCACTTTATGGATGTATTCCAGTAGTCCGTAACTATCTTCACCGGGATCTTGACGCCTGTCTTTCCCTCATCCGAAAGCTCTACCAGCTTTATTTTCCTTGCCAGTACGTTCGGATCGACAGGGTAGTTAAACTCTATGGTGCCGCTGAGCGTAACAGTATTCTTCTCGTCCGGGACGGGTTCTTCCTGATGGGTCGCCGTTTGAACTTTGAACTTATCCGTCCTTACCTCAAACTCGGTCTTCCCGCTGAGCTTCTCTCCCTGTTTGAGAAGGTTTTCGGCATTCAGCTTGATTGTATAGTCGGTCGCCATGTTGAATCTGTACGACGCCTCGAAGCTCAGGACATTCGGACTTTTCCAGAGCCAGGCGCCGTTTACGGGCGGGCTGATTGTCGCCGGGTCACGGCCGATTATTTCCCCGTTTTCACCCTTCCCTATGGGCTTGTTAAACACGATGTCAACGAATTTGTTGTCCTGAGTGTCGAATTTAACCTCGACTACAGATACGCCTCCGGCGGCAGCCTTCCTAACCGTCTCTTCCTTACCTTCAGGCTTAAGATAGTTCTTAACAAGCAGGAATCCCATGACGATAACTATCAGCACAAGGAGCGCTATAGCAATGTTCTTAGGGTCCTGAATCTTATGTTTTCCGTTGTCCGCCGAATCGCTCATCTTTCGCCTCTCTCCTTTAATTTGTGAATGTGAGACCTATAATATCCGCCTTCCTGAGGAAATCCTTTCAAGAGATTATAAATCAGCTTAACAGGAAATTCATTCTCTCTTAAAACGAATTAGGAAAATATAAAACATCGTTTTGCTCCGATCGTTATGATGTAGGCAAATGCCCCCGGAAAAAGATCAGCAATTATCTATGAACGAAGCGCTTGAGGTAACGAAGCTCAGCGGTCTTCATCAGAGAGTATGGTTTCTCTCCGCAATGGGCGTATTTCTCGACGGATTCGATCTCTTTATAATCGGAGTGGCTTTGCCGCTCATCGCGAGAGATTTTTCACCTACGCCCTTTATGACCGGTATGATTGGGGCGGCGGCCGTATTGGGGTCCGTACTGGGCGGTTTTCTCGGGGGCAGATTCATCGACCGCTACGGAAGAAAGGCGCTGTATATTGTAGATTTGGGGTTCTTCATTGTATTCGGTCTTTCGTCCGGATTCGCGTGGGATTTCGGATCTCTCATATTTTTCCGGTTTATGCTCGGCATCGGTGTCGGAGTGGATTATCCGATATGCGCCTCATATGTTTCGGAATTCATGCCTACCCGTATAAGGGGAAAAATGCTGATCGGCGCATTCAGCTTTCAGGCTGCGGGAATGCTCGCAGGCGCTGCCATAGGCGTTGTTATTCTTAATTTATATCCCGAAGACGCCGCGTGGAGATGGATGCTTGGATTTGGCGCAGTGCCGGCTCTAATTGTTCTGGTACTCCGCACCACGGTGCCTGAAAGCCCCCGATGGCTCATCGACAAAGGGCAGTATCGGAAAGCGGGTGAGATTATAGCAATGATAGTCCCGGCACTAAGAAACCGGGTAGACGAGCTTGTTACTAATACGGCCGCTCATGATAAACATGTGAGCAGAATAAGCATGAAGTACAAGAATCTGTTTACAAAACGTTATTTGAGACGAACAGTGCTCTCCGTCGTGCCCTGGTTCTGTATGGATGTCGCCACATACGGCATCGGGCTCTTCACGCCGACGATTCTCGCCGTCATTACTTACGACAATGAATCGAATTTCATACTGAGGGATCTTGCGGCTACCCGAGGCGCGGCATACCTGGACATATTTCTGATTTTGGGTTTTCTGCTGAATATCCTTCTGGTCGAAAAATGGGGGCGGATCAGACTACAGATTACGGGATTTGCGGGTATGGCCCTGGGGCTCCTGATTCTGGCTATCGCATCGGCAACGGAAAGCGGAGGAAGTGCCAGTCTCTACCTCGTGATCCCGGGTTTTGTTTTATTCAACATGCTGATGAACATGGGACCGAACGCGACTACGTTCATTCTCCCTGCTGAACTCTTCCCGACCAGCATGCGCGCCTCCGTGCACGGCATAGCCACCTCGGCGGCAAAGCTGGGGGCAGCGGTCGGCATATTCCCCTGCCAATACTCCAATCATCTGCCGGGATTCCGGTAACACTCACCGTTGTCGCAGCAGTCGCCCTTCTAGGGCTGTTGATCACGGCCATTTTCTGGGTGAGTACGACCGGCAAATCTCTTGAAGATATAAACCCCGGAGATGTAGTATAGAAAGACCTTCGGGTTGCCAATAGAGATTTCTTCTCCATAATACTTTAAACTTCTGATAGCTCTTAAAAACCTATGCTTAAACTAAAAGACAAAACAGCCGTAATCACCGGCGGCGGCACCGGTATAGGCAGAGCCACGGCGATTTTATTCGCGAGGCACGGAGCGAATGTCGTGATCACCGGCCGTACGCAGAAAACGCTTGATGATACGGTAAGTCAAGTACGTGACGAGGGATTAGACGTCACCTGTTTCATCGCTGACGTATCCAGCGAAAAAGACTGCAGAAAGGTCCTAGAAGAAACCGTCAGGAAATTCGGAAGCCTCGACATCCTGTTCAACAACGCCGGTGTATGTTACAAGGCGAATACTCATGAAACGACTACCGAAGTATGGGACGAAACATTTGACGCCAACGTTAAGGGCGTATATCTCATGTCGAAGTACGCGATTCCGCACATGCTCGAGCAGGGTTCAGGCTGCATCGTGAACAACTCGTCCATACTGGGCCTTAAGGCCTCACCGGCTGGATTCGCCGCTTACAGCGCTTCCAAAGGGGCTGTAAACCAGCTCACGAAGAGCATGGCTCTCGAGTATGCGGATAAAGGCATCCGCGTGAACGCCGTCTGTCCCGGCACCAGTTATACACCGATGATGGACGAATTATTCGATCAATGGGGTGAATGGGAAATCGGCGAGAAGCGCTATATATCGGTTCACCCGATAGGACGCCTTGCAAACCCCGAAGAGATCGCAAACGCCGTTTTGTTTCTCTGTGACGACAAGGTGAAATTTATCACGGGCACAATGCTCTCGGTTGACGGCGGTATGAGCGCGAAATGAGCTATTACTAAAATTAGACCTTTATATATGTATCAGGGGTTGGATATTATTTCATATATATAGTTTCCAAGAAAAGATGTTTTTGAAATCAATTCGCGGAGGTGAGTAACATGAGCGAGAAAAAAATCGGCGTCGATTATTCCATACTGCACCAAATAGACAGCCCCGCTAACAGGCTCATAAGAGACTCGATATGGGGGAAGGAAAACGACATCGGACAGCAGTCCTTTATATCTCCGTCTTATCTGGACGAGCTTATCCACCGTCTGGATATAAACGAGGACAGTTATGTACTCGACGTGGGAAGCGGCGTAGGCGGCCCGGCAATATACATAGCCAGCAAGACCGGCTGCAGGGTCGCGGGAATCGACGTTTCAGACGTCGGAGTGGAAATGTCCACAAAGATCGCCGCTAAATCCGGTCTCGCGGATAAAACGGATTTTCACCTTGGAGACGCTATGGACATGCCGTTTAAGGACGGAACTTTCGATATGGGTATCAGTCTCAATGTCATGAACGTATTCAAGGACAAGACCGGACTTTTCAGGGAGGTTCTGAGAGTGCTCAAGCCAGGCGGTGTGTGGGCGTTTCTGAGCGGCACGTTCGATATGCCCGACGACCCGGAGGTCAAAAGGAAAATGTCCCGCGGATACCTGATACCCCAGTACTACGACTCCCTGCCGAAATACCGGCAGATGCTCAAGGATGCGGGCTTCGAAATAGAGGAGATAACCGAGTACGTATCCGACTTCAGGGTTCAGAATAAGAGATGGGGAGATGCGTACAAAAAACACTACGATGAAATCGTCAAGGAGCAGGGAAAGGAAAATACCGATTATCACATAGAATATTTCGCGACCTATCTAAGCCTTATCGATCAGGGAAAGGCAGCCAATCACCTGATCATATCGAAAAAGCCTTCATAAACCACTACTGATGCACTAATCAGTGTTTGATTTCGAAATCCCCACATCAAATGATGCATGAAGTGCACTATCCCGGCAAAGCATTAAGGCGAAAGTATTAATACTATAGTTATACGATTGCAATAGCGATAAGCCTTTCATTGAGGAGCAAATTAAACCTTGATAGGTTTCATAAATATATATTAAAATATTAATAAGGGATGGGTAATGAATAAAACATATGGGTTTGCAGATTTGGCTTTATACTCAACTTTATTTGCGGGGATATTGATAGTACTGTTCTCATAGCTTAACTACATCTTGCCTTTTGCTTCTCTTAAGCCCTTCTATTTCCCTAACGGGATTTAGGAGGGTTTTTTTTATGCTTTTTCGCGCGATCCCCTTCTCCCTCCCACTCACTCCTCAACATCGCATAAACGGCATGATCAACATAGCGGTCATAAAGCCATTCCGCCTCCCGCGCTACCCCCTCTTCCATGAACCCGAGCCTCTCGGGAATAGCCCTGCTCCTCGAATTCTCAACAGCACACCTGATTTCCACTCTGTTCATTCCAAGACTTCCGAATGCATAGTCTATAAGGGATTTGCAGGATTTGGTGACTATTCCCCTTCCCTGGTAGTCCTCAACGAGCCAGTAACCGATACTGGTCGAATGATTGATCCAGTCGACTTTGTGGAACCCTATAATGCCGACAATACTATCCTTGCTGCTGATTGCCAGGTGCATGCTTGTGCTGTCTTTGTACTGCTTCCTGCTGTATTTTATAAAATCGACCGTATTTTGCAGATATTTGTTATTGTCGAGCCAGGGCAGCCACCGACGCAGATACTGTCTGTGCTTCTCGGTAAGGCTGAATAACTCTTCGGCGTGTTCAGGTCGAAGCAGCTCCAGACACAGATCGTCCTCGACCCATATAACGAATTGATCGTCGGTCATAAACTTAACCTCAGACTTCCTTTCCCGAAAGAACACTTTCGATAGCATTATATAAACCCGAGGGATCGTTGGTCCCGATTCGATAACCTTTACCGTCCTTCATGCTGAGCTCTACGGCGCGGAAACCCGATACGTTATAGAGCCACCCGTGCGGCGTTCTCCTTATACCCCAGCCGTAATACCAGGGGTTTTTCACGATACCATGGGATTTGATATCACGGATGGGAAAGCTCTTGCGAATGAGCCCAATGCCGAACCGGATATGTATCTCCTCACTATCAACCCTCACGTTTAAGACAGCGAAAAGGAACAGACAAACAACCAGCACGATGAAAACAGCGATGAAAAACGGGTGGTATCCGTGGAGATAAAAGAAATTTGAGAGCAGAAATACGCCTGCCCCTATGACTACGATCATCAGATAACCGATCTGCGTATGATTGTATTCCATAATTAGCCTGAAAAACCTCCGGACTTGATAATCACGCTCAGCCAATAGGCCGAGGAGCCTGAAACGGACCAAGCTCGGACGGGACCGCGCCTGACGACAGCTTCCTGTACATGTATGCCATAGCGACCATGGTTACCGGTATAGTAACGAACAGCCCGATAATGAAAAACAGCGCGCCTGCCATATTTATAACCATCAGAAGCAGCATAAACGCGAATAGCTCCCACTTGACCCCATCCGTAATACGCGCGCTCTGCTTCATGGCTTCGAGAGGTCCTGATTCTTTATCTACAATTAAATAGACGATATATAAGTATTTAATACTCCAGATAATCCCCGGTATTATCAAAAGCAGGAAGCCGGCAAGCACTATCAGCGTGTAAAGAAAGTAGCCAAGCACGAATTTATAAAACGTAGCCGCGGAAAAAGATATATCTCTCATTTTCGGCGTGGCTTTCCCGTCACAGAACCTGAGCGCAATTTTTATTGCTACAATATTGATTACTATACCGGCCAGTAGAGAACCCAGACTGAACAAAAAAGCAAAAAACGGGAGCTTCCGCTCGAACAAATTCGCGAAAAAGCTGAAAAAAAAGTTCACCAGCAAAATTATGATCAGAAAACCTATGAAAAACCCGACGTTGTCTTTAAAGACATCCCACCCGTATCTAACGGACTCTGATATCGGAAATTTGTTTCCCTTCATTCGAGACCCCCAAGTCTATTATTATTAAGCCGTAAAGTCGACATGTGCACGTAGTTATGTCGCAACCTTATTCAAATCGAAGCCCTAGCCGTGCAGGTCCGCCCTGATTGCCGATAAAAACGTACGCTGAAACGGATAAAAGATTGGTTTTGTTTGAAACCGACCGTTTGTTCTGATGATGCATCTTTTTCTAAACTGTTCATGAAGTCCCTCGGGCAGACGTTCGAAATAAGGCAGGAGTACGGTGCCCGACAGCCATTCGACAACGGCTTCGGCATCAGTCAGTATATGCGGAAATACCTTTTCAAACACCACAATATCGGTCCCCCCGTTGTCATACAGAAGCTCCGCGTATTCCCTGATAGAGAGCACGTGTGATGTTCTTGTCCATCCGCCAAGCGCTTCCTTGAAAGGCTCTTCCCCGGCGATCTCATTAATAAGAGTTTGTGTCTCGTGGTTATGATTGGACGGAAGCTGAACAGCAAGCTGACCTCCGGGTCTGACCGACGATAACAGCTTGGGGATAAGCCGAGCATGGTCTTTCACCCACTGTATCGCCGCGTTCGAGAACACGAGATCCCATTCCCCGCTCAGCTTCTCTATCGAGCGGAGCTCAAAACTGAGACCCGGTCTCTCCCTGGACTTTGCATGCTCGAGCATCTCCGGCGACGAATCGATCCCGAGCACGTCGCTCTCGGGAAGACGCTCGGCCAGCATCTCGGTCAGCTCGCCCGTGCCGCAGCCCAAGTCTATAACCTTAAGTCCCTCGCCGTCTATGACTAAATTTAGCAAGTCATCGAAGGGTGCGAATCTTTCCTTCCGAAATTTATGGTACGTATCAGGGTTCCAGGACATTTTCGAATCAACCGGAATTAATCTTTGAACTAAGATACTTTATGAGCTAGGTAAATTCCATACGATACAACAAACTGAATAATATGTTATCATTTTTTCCCTTTTAATGCTCTATACCAGATTTACGGATAAAAGATGTCCAAACTGTTGTTTATAGCCATCGGAGGAGCAGCCGGCGCGCTGCTGCGCTATTCGGTATCCGGCGTCGCCTACAAGTACCTGGACGGCATGCTGCCGTGGGGCACCCTGGTAGTCAATCTAATAGGCTGCTTCGTAATAGGATTTCTCTGGCAGATATTCGAATTTATCACCTCTTCACCGAACATGAGGTCGTTCATATTCGTGGGCGCTCTTGGCGCATTTACTACTTTTTCCACATACGGACTCGAAACGTTAAACCTGTTCAGGGAAGGGGAGATTAAGTACGGCTTGCTCAACATCCTGGCAAGCAATATACTTGGCATCGGGCTCGTATTAACCGGATTTATTGCAGCAAGGTATCTGATAGGCATTTTCAGATAGGAGACGACAATGAATGTATTTAAAGAAGAGACACTGCTCAGGATCTTTATCGGAGAATCCGATTACCACGAGGGAAAAGCCCTTTACGAGAAGATAGTCATTAAAGCCAAGGAGCTTCAGCTGGCGGGCGTAACGGTGATAAGGGGAATAATGGGTTACGGCGCCAACAGTCAGATCCATACGGCCAAGATACTTCGCCTATCCGAAGACCTGCCGATCGTAATTGAGATTGTTGAGTCGGAAGAGAATATAAAGAAAATCCTCCCGTTTTTAGATGAATGGATCGGAAACGGGATAGTTACAATGGAAAAAGTGAGGACAATAAAATACGAGGATTAAAAGACATTATCGTAACTGAGACGGCCTTGAAGCCCTTATAACTGTTATTTAAACTATAGAATTTGGCTGACAGGTGACTGGAATGAAGATAGCAGTCGGTAGCGACGAGCGCACGCATTTGACGGATTTTGTTATAGCGGAGCTTAAAAACAAGGGGGTGGACATCGAGCTTCACGGCCCGCTTAAAGGGGACAAGCTCGAGTGGACGGACGTTGCGGAAGAGGTTTCTAAAAGAGTAAAAGACGGCTCTTGTGACCAGGGCATACTGTTCTGCTGGACCGGAACCGGGGTCAGCATTGCGGCAAATAAAATACCCGGAATAAGAGCTGCTTTATGTACCGACGCGAAAACGGCCGAAGGCGCACGGAAATGGAACAACGCAAATGTGTTGGCCATGAGTTTGAGGGCGACTTCTCAAACCGTCGCTAAAGAGATTTTGGATGCATGGTTCGAATCCGAACCCGATGACGACGAAAAAACCAACATTGAGAAAGTGAGTAAGCTCGAAAACAAATATTCCCGATAAAATCCCCGGTCAATCGGCAAACAATCTGGAGGCAATAATATAATGAAAAGCGACGGTTATAACGTTGCGA
>Ga0307426_1002481_pt1 | contig 11471 bp, 21 predicted proteins | sample SalMarWE160340MG_FD_202165 | JGI IMG/M metagenome (GOLD analysis project Ga0307426, IMG submission 202165) | Salt marsh sediment microbial communities from the Plum Island Ecosystem LTER, Massachusetts, United States - WE1603-40 | ecosystem: Environmental > Aquatic > Marine > Intertidal zone >... | reverse complement strand
CGCCTCATTCCCGGTATGCAGCCGCAGCGTCTTATTCATCACGTCCACCAGGCGATGACGCAGCCACTCCACTGCATACTTGTTGTCGCTATTGAGGTTGTAGTGGTGCCCATCCTTCCCGGCAAAGGTGCAGTCCCTCAACCATGTATTGAATGTTTCGGGCGGCAGCTGGCGCTGCAAATCCTCTCTGACGGCCAGCCAGACGTCTTCGCCGGGCTTGGGTGGGGGTGGCGGTTCGGGGGCGGGCGGGTCGGCGTAGTCGGAAATGTCGTATTTCTTGGCGGGGGGCTTCTCTTCGCCCTCCCAGCCATTCTCGAATACGTCAAGCATCCCCTTAACATTGACCGGGTTGAAGCCCTTCCCCACCCACTCTTTGACGACTTGTCCCCATTTTTGTATGCTTACATCATCGTTTCCAACGATCCGAGCCACATCCTGCCACCAAGATTTCGCGGGGAACCTTGCAGCGGCCTCCCTGAATGCCTTGATGGCGGGGTGTGAACTCAGGCTTGCAATAGCCGGTTTTTTCGGTGGCGGCGCCTCCCCTTTAGGGGAGGTCTTTTTCTTCTCCTCTGGTTTTTCTTTAAGAGATGGTTCTTCTTCTAGTCTAGTTTCTCCAACGGTGGGTTTATCCACAGGTGGGTTTTCTAGACTGTGGAGTTCATCGTCGGTAGGGAATATCTTGTATTGGTTGGCACCAACGTACTTACCCTTATCGTCACGGTCACGCCAGCGAACCAGCACGGGGTGTCCATCTATCGCGGTTTCATCGCACAGCTCGGCCAGTGCCTTACTGACGGCCCCCCGACTGTAGCCCGTCTCCTCGGCAATCAGGTCGTAACTCGGCCCCGATATCCCTTCCTCATTCATGTGCAGAACAATGCACATGAATACGTGCAGCCTTGCACCCTTGAAATGGTGGAGATAACGCCGGAACTCAACGCCGATATTGGCGAAGATCGTCTTGTCCTCTTTGTGTCCTGGCCCGCGCCAGTTGCCGTGAAATATCCTAAAGAACATCTGTCCCCCAAAACGCAAAGGCCCACCTTGATTTCGCCGTTTCGCTGTCAGGCACGCGGCGAGGGGTTGTCCCCATCAAGGTGGGCTGTTGCCCATATGGTATAGTTAACGAACGGTTTCAAAGAAAACGCCCTCGATTTCGCGTGCCTGACAACACCCATTGTACCGCGCCCGGCGCGGCGGGGCAAGTCAGTCACCGGCGGCCTCCCGGACGGCAGCGAGGGCCTTCTTGGCGACGGCCCGAATCGTCCGCAGCGCCTTCTCATACTTCTCCGGCTCGTCCCGGTACCATTCCAGGGCGGCGTCGGCCACGGCCTCGACTTCCTCCAGGGCTTGCCCCCACTTCGGCGCTTTGCTGGCGACGGCGGCGCGGGCCTGGGTGCGCTCCAGCTTGTCCTTGACGATGCTGTGATCGCATTGGAAAACGCGCTCATCATACCGCTGGCCCTCGACTGAGACATACGCGGACAGCCCGTCGTCATCCAGCCGCCATATCTCCTCCAGCACGTCGTCGATTGCGCTCATTCGTCCCTCCCTAAGCGGCCCTCGGATAATCAAAGGGCAGTACGCCAGATAGTGTTCCGTCGGATAGATACTCAAGTTCATGCAAGGGAACCAATATCCCATAGGTCGTGTAGCCCTGGTTTGTGGCCGGGACGGCTTTGTATGCTTGTGCCCAGCGCGATAGGTTCTCCCTCAGCGTTGCCATCGAAATGACATAAATCAAGTCATCCAGCGGCAGGCAATAAATCAAATACAGGGCCCCTGATGTATAGGCCCAGCCGCGCTTGCCTGCTGTGTCTACCGAGACGGTCTCGATGAAGGCATTGCCCGTCTCGCTGGCGCGGAAATCGCCTTTATATTCAACGGGCGTGATGAGGCCAGTCCGGCTGTTTGTCAGCAGGCGGTCTATCCCCTGGCGCTGCTGGTCTCTAGTAGCCTGTTTCACGCCATATCCCAAGAGCACGAACACTGCATCAAGATAAGCCTCTACCTGTATGCCCTTCTGGTATTCGTTGTCCCAATCGTGTACTAAGTCAGCTTTACCCATTCGTAGACATCACCAATATCATGAAAGTGCTCAATGAATGCCTGGACATTCTCGCCCAGGTACACCACCATCGAGGGAAAGGGAGCACTGTTATCGTGCCCGCTGAACTTGAGCCGCCCATGCAGGAAACAGCGCGGGTAGGCCCGCAATGCCCGGAACCAGACCGTATCCGTTCGGGAGGGAACCAGGGCGACGGCCTCGGTCGTTCGTCCTTCGAGGTGTTCGTAAACCAGCTTATCTATCCAGTCCGCGATGACGTTTCCATAGGGTGGATTCATGTAGACCCGCCCATCCCAATACTGGCTTAGTCCGTCATCGTCTCTGGTAAAGTGCCGTGTGGCGGGCACATTTGGCTCATAGTGGCTGTTAGAGCAAGGGTCAAGGTCAATGCCACCCAGAACGGCAACCACACGCTCGATAATATCTGGGGGTGTATACCACTCTGACGAATCGCTGGAGAAGTGGACGTTCTTTGAATTGGGGTTGTGCTTATTGTTCCAGTTTTTGCCGTAGCGATAGACCGCCGCGCTGGTCAATTCCTGGTCATTCTCCATCTTGTCGAGGACGAAATCCTCATACTCTTGTTGAGGGAGCTTTGCCATCGTCTGCCAGCGGTGGGCTTGCACCTTGTCAATGCCCATGTCGGCATAGGTGGGCGGAACCTCGGTTTCATCATGTAACCGAGCTTTTACACGCATGGCATCGCCGCCATCGCGCTTGGGCAACTCCAGCAGCACCGCACCCAACTTGCGCTCTGTTTCTATCCGGGCGGCTGCCGCGCGGTTCTGGATGTCCAGCTCTAGCCCGGCCTTCTCGGTCAGGTATTGCACCGCCGCTGCCGCTTCCCGGATTTGCACCAAGCGGCTCACGTCATTGGTCTCCTCAATCGCATGCAAGATATGGGCAATGCGATTGATGATGGTCATAGGGGTAATGTCAGCCGGGCGCGGGGCCGGAATGATTTCGCCGGTTTCGTGGTCGATGATGGTTTGCTCACTCATCACTCATCGCCCTCGCAATCATGCCCACGCCCAACACCAGCGCGACGACCGCCAGCGGGATGACGATGCAGCGGATGAATTCGTAGACGGCGGTGCTCACGGCTGCACCCGCGCCCGCCAGGCGAACAGCACCATCGCCCCGACGATAACGGCCAGCGGCACGACGGCAAAACAGAGAAGGTGGTAAAGGTTGGTCATATGTGCGCGTCCACAACGATGAGCCACTTCGTGCCGACAAATGCCTCGCCCACATCATCCCAATCCAAGTCCACAAAGCGAGGATCGCCGTCTTTGTCCCTGAATAGATCGTGGCCCTCGTATTGAGCCAGCAATGCGTCATAAATCGGTTGAGTAACGATCAGGGCGTCATCTTCATAGCCGTATTCCTGGTAGGTGTCGCGGTCGTATTTCAGCCCCTTGTCGCGGTACTCGTCCGGGATGGCCTCGGAGTACGCCGCCTCTGCCTTGCGCTGCAATTCCTCGCGGGCGGCCACCATGTCGGGCGGCCCGCCTGATTGGCCGCGTGCATAGACTTGAACGCCATCAGGCCGATTGATTTCTACTTCCATCTGCTCAATTTGGGCGACGACTTCTTTGGCCCAGGTATGCTCGGATAGGAAACCGCTCCACCGCCCGCCAATCACGAACCAATCAGAACAGGGCGAGCCGAATCGGCCACCCTCTCCGACAAAGGAGGGGTCGTTGAGCAGTTGTTTATAAGCGTGCTTCCTGGCGTGTTCCGAGTTTCGGCACTTTTCCTTGTCAATTGTTACGAGCACTCGATAATGCATTTTGACCTCATTTCCACTAGGTAACGATATTGGGTATATCTTTGTTTTAGTACCAATTCCCACCGAATGGCCCTAATCCCAGGCATTTAATTGGAAACGTGTATATAGTGCCGGTCGATGACCACAGCACAGCCCCGAATTGTTCGCCGTCCTTCTCAAACTCCGCCCACTTCTGTCCATAAGGGACACCATAGGCGTCGGCGAAAATCGCAAGATAATAAGATTCCATCATCTTTTCGAAAGAAAAGACCTCATCTGGCATTATGTCCTCATAATCCGCCATTGATATATCCCAGAGCTATATGACTTAATATCGTGGATTTAGCTATCTCCCCATTATGGGCGGCAGCTCTCCCAGTTGATGAACGGGTAATTTTTCAATAAGATCGATAATCGATGCCGCCACCCACGGATTGCCCTGGCAATCCCTGAGTGCATTATGAGCATCAATCAGGAGCTCGATAAGTTCTGGCATCTCAGCAAAAATCTGTGCGTGCGCCTCTTGTCTTATTCCGCCCGCTCTGGTTGTTACGGAGTCGCATTCACAGATCAGGTTTTCAAATGTTCGGGGCTTGCCCTTCACATAAACCCATTTGCCAACCGCCTCCCACTTTTCAATGCCGCTCATGTTAATCTCCTTTAGGTCACACTTCCGGCGTGGTCGCGGAACCATCCTCGCCCCCCTCGCCGCGCAACTCTTCGTTAACGTACTTTTCTACGTCATCAATGTCATCGAAGTAATGCCCGATGGCTTCGCGGAGTTGATCAAATGTTTCGACAATACCTTGTGATTGGCCCCCCTCGCCGCGCAGGGCGGCCCGCGCCTCATCACGTATATCCTCAAACAATTTCACTGGCTTGGGGTAATAACCACCCACGCCGTCTGCCGCCATGAAGATGATGCCTTTTATTCTATTCCGTAGGTACTTGTTTTCGGATTCGAGGCGATTGCACAGCGCCCGCAAATCCTGGACATACTTGGCTGTAATGTCGTCACCCTGGATCATGGTATATCTCCCTCGCCGCGCAGGGCGGCTTCCGCCTTCTTGTCGATATCTACCAACGCATCATAGAGACTGCTGATAACCTCGTCATCGCTTGGCTCATCCATCCCATCGGCAGCGATTTCGGCGTGCGCCTGGAAGCGGATGTCGTCAAGCGCCTCCCGCAGCGCGTCGCGCTCGGCCTCGGCAGCGGCCACCCTTCCCCAAGCATCGTGCCAGTCTTCTATCGCCACAACCATTGTCTTTGGATCATCTTCTATAGACATCGTTCAATCCTCCAGGGGCGGGCCGACCGGGGCCAGCCCGCCCGCTTGTCGCTCAGGCCGCTGGCGCTTCGGCGTCGGCGGCGGTAACCAGTTCGGCCAACTTGCCCGGCGTCAATGCCAGGAAGGTGTCGGCCTCAATCTCCGCCGCATCTGTTTCGCTGTTCCAATCATCGCAGGCCAGCTTAGCCCGGTAGGTCATGCCTTCCGCGATCTTGCTGAAGCCCGTCATGATGAACTGGAAGTTGTGCCGGTCGTCATCCTCCGGGAAGTGCCACGAAAGCATCGTGCCTAGCGACTTCCGATCGGGTGCCGTCAGTTCCTTGTCTGCATGGGGCGCATCGCATTTATCCATGTGCTGCCGGAACCAGGCAATCAGCGTCGGAATATCCATCGCTTCCGCTGGCCGGACAGAGGCGGTGATCGCGGGCTTGTCCGTGGCGGCCTGCGGCGCATTGTGAACCGTTACTCGCGGCTTGCCCTGGGGCGCTGCTGGCTCGTTGGGGGGATTGTCCCCATTCACGCCGCTACGCGCCTCCTGGGCGGGCTGGGGCGGCGTGGTGGCGGTATCGTCAGGCTCACTCATCAAGCCCTCTGGCATTTCCTCAGAGGCCGTGGCCTCAAACCCGGCCATTTTCATGATCCATCCGTAGGTCATGCGATAGGCGCGGCTGGCGGCGCGTGTCTGAGACATCGCCTTGCGGGCGAACTCATCATTCCTTGCCCAAAAGCCCTCATCACTTCCACACATCGCCTCGCCGCGTCCGACCACGGCCCCATCCGTTACCCGGACAAGCTCCACCGTGGCCGACCATCCCTTGCCGTCATCCATCCTGACCGTAGAGACCGTGCGGGGAACCACACCAATAGTACCGCCAAGCAGCGCCCAGCCTTCCGCATTCACATGCTTGCTTTGGGTGGTCTCGTCTGTTTTGCGGTCTTTATGCTCCATGATGGAATAGAGCTTTTGTTCATTGATGATAGGGGCTATCCTAAACTTAATGTCTGCCGCCATGTCCAGCACGCCCTGGGGGCCGCTGACCGACAGGCTGCCCAGCGTAAGGTCGCCCGCTGCTTTTTCGGTGTCTTGGATGTTCTCGCTCATGCTGCCGCTCCTTTGCGCTTAACTTCCATTTCCGGTGTCTCGATCCGGGGCAGGACATCCAGCACGAACCGCTGGATGTTGCCCTGGAAAAGCATGGCCGAAATGGGCTGATATCGACCGCCATTGACAATGCAAACCTCGATCCCCCGGCTCATATGCCCCCATCGCTCCCCGCGTCCGGGCGGGAGTGGACAATGGATGTCGCAGGTATAGCCCTGCGCCTTGATGTAAATCCCGAAGCCCAGGTCAAAGCGATCCCCCCGGCACATGGCGTCTTGGAAGGCGGCTGTCTTCGATACGTTCTCGATGACGTGCATCAGATGAGAGCTGGTCAGGTTGGCGGGGTCGTCGGTAAGCTGCTCCAGGCAGGGGCGACTATGATCGGCCTTGTCCTTTGCCCATTTCGTCTTGAGGCAGTCGGGGATTTCAGCCGCCGGGCGCATCGCCTTGCCCAGCTCTTCGGCAACCTGCTCCACCGTGGTCTCAATGACGGTGAGGGTGACGGCTTCGGGCTTCGGCTTGATAGCGATGGTCTCCCAGCGCACCCAGCCGGGGGCCGATTGCGACCGGTTGGCGGCCTCGTAAAAACCGCGCTCCCAGTGCCATTTGTGATTATCGCTGATGACGATGGGGCCGCGCTCAAGGGAGTAATCCCGGCGGGAGAGGTTGCGAACGCGCCCCAGCTCGGCAACCTTGCTGGCCGGGCGGGTGTGGTGATTGCGTTCTCTGAGTTCGGCTTGCATCTTGGATGCCATGTCCGGTTTCGGATCCGGGTCTTCGAACAGCCCAGTCGTGTTGTTGAAGCTGGTGCGCGGTCGGCGGTACGGCTTGCCCGTCCGATCCTCGACCAGCTTCCGGGTTGCCGCGCCGCTGGTCGTGACTGACCGCGTGCGCTTCGCGTTGATTTGTGAACCTACTCTATGCTTTGCCATAAATGAAAATCCCTCCTGTTTTTCAGGAGGGGTCGGTTCTTGTTGACTTAGTATCGTAAACTTGATACGATATTCATAAGCCAGTACGGAGCCGATCCCTCTGTGCTGGTGCCGCAAGCGGGGCGCAACCCCCGCTTTTGGCTTTCTTGTTAACTACCCTAATTATACCACAGGTTCATTTAAAGTCAATAGCCTGTTTCCCGTGGTCGGCCTACCTGCCGCTCCCAGTTCGCCATGAAGGCCGCCAGCTCGTCCGGGTCGATTTCCCAGGATCGGGTGATGGCATTCTTGCGGGCCGGGAGCTGCCCGGCGTTGATCAGCGCGTTGATGCGGCGGCGCGAGACGCCCAGCCGGTCGGCGGCCTCGGAGGTAGTTAGCTTGCCCATAGTCTCCATTATAGCAGACATCGGGCTTTCCTCCTGTCGTTATGAGGTTATCAAGGTGCTGGGGCCGCCGTGTGCGGCCAGCGGCCCCGTGTAACCGGCAGTCAAAGGGGGTAGTGCCGCACTGTCCGTGCCGGACCCTCCAAGACCTCGGTGCGACTTTGGAAGACGGCTTTGCGACTCCCAGGTTCCGGCACGGACAGTAGGGCGCTTCCCTCTCCGGTGGGGAGGCGGTAGGCGGCCCGCCCGCCTCCCCGAAATTGACATCACTCGTATGTTCCAAAGGGTCATCGTTAGCTGCTAGTCCTACGTCAGACGAATGCCGCCCTGGCTGGACAGGAGTTGCTCTCCAAACACTCCTCGCGTTTTGCTCCTGCCCACTCAGGAGGGCACTACGCCCGCAGCCGCCGCATTACCAGACCTCGAATATCAAAGTATCGTCCCAATAGCCACTCAATCACCGCGAGGAGTATCCGCAGAGCCAGCCCCAGGATGGGAGGCAGGGTGCCGGATCGCCCCTCAACGCCGATGTTGTGGCGCGCCATGCCGATGAACGCCAAGCAGGCCCGGTTTCGGTGGTACTGCCATGCCTTATTCAACAAATGGTTGACAACGTATCGGCTCATATTCATTTCCCCGGAGGGGCGGCGGAGCGGACGCGCCCCCCCTCCCCGCAAGCACCGCTGCATCATCATGAACCGCTCTGGGGGCTTGTGCCCCCTGCCACCCACACGACCGGCTCTTTGACGATGATGAGAATCAAGGGCCGTGCGGGTGGCGGGAGGCGCTAGCGCCAAATCCCACCCAAGTCATTTAGGGAAGGAAACCAACGCACCACATTCGTTTTGATTGCTCCCGGCCAAGCCGTGGAATCTTGCGGCGGCTGGGGCTCGTTCTCGGCCTCAAATGAACCAATGGTGATCGGGCCAATAATGATAGGAATGGGCCGCTTGAAATAAAAAAGTTGTTCTTGCACAGCGACCAGTTCCCAGCCTTGCTCGCCCAGCTCTTTTAATTTCAGATTGCTCTCATGCACAAGCTTATAGTCCCACTGTTGCATGTTTACCTTCCCGTCTCGTCGAAGCCCCGCGCCAACTCGTATTCCTCGCCCAACCACAGGATACCCTCGGCGAGCTGGTTGTATTCGTTCGTGCGGCGTTCTTGGTCAGCCAGCAGCGCCTCCACGCCCCGGCGGTAGCGTTCCAACTGCTCGACCACCGTTAGGCCGGGGCACAGGGACCCATCAATGGGGCCGTGCTTATCGGTTGGGATAAAGACTTCCATCAGGCCACCTCCATTTGCTTGTTGAATATCCAATCCCATTCGCCGGGACGCGGCTCTTCATTCCACTCTTCGCCCACCGTGGTGGACGCACACCCCACCGGCTTGTCGGCGCATGTCCAGAACTCCTGAACGTGCGTCATCACCTTCCCATCTATCACGACCGGGAGGCGCTGTAGGCCGTTGAACTCCGTACAGGGCTTCTTGCAGTGGGGACACTTGGGGGCTGTCATTGGCGATCCTCGTTTTCGCGGTGCGATTTTTGCCTCGCACTATTACCAAAAAAAACACGCTCATAGACGGGTAGAGGCGACTCCAGCAGGAGTTGATAAACAACGGTGCTCCGCGTGACCTGGCGCTCTTCGGCCAGCCTGTCAATGGTGGCAAGCTGCCGGGCCGTCACTCGCGCGCTTACGTGTTCGGAGCGTTTGTCTGCCATTATACCTCGCGTCGGTGCGTGTTTTTCATCGCATACATAAGGTATACCAAAATCGCACGGAAGTCAAGCCCCAAAAGTTACAAAAGCGTGTATAATTGGTTTGACTTCATGAGAGGGTATACATGCAAACAAAATTGCCCGCACTCCTCACCGCACACATTGGCCCCGACAGACTATTTCCTAGCAACCGCGAATTTGCGAGTGCCGCCGATGTATCTGAATATACTGTCCGCGCGGCGCTAAAGGGAAAGCACATCGCCCGCCTGGGCACGCTCCGCAAATTTGCCGATGCCTTGGGTATGTCCTTTGGGGAATTCGAGCGCCGCGCGGGAATCATCGCAGACGAAAATCATTATGACCTGGACCCGCTTGACGCTGCTATCCTCCGGCTGCTCAGGAAGTTGACCTCCGAAGAAAAGAAACTCGCCATCGAACTTCTCCGGCGTCTTGGGGATGACTGAAATTCATACCGAATTCACGCACGACTGCGAGGATTTATGCTAAACTAGGATACCGTTCATAATTTGTTAAGGATAGGGCATGGAAGAATTAACACTGCTACTCGACCTGTCCATCCAAGACAAACTCTATTTCTTGGGATGGTTGGTCAAACTGTTGGGATCGCGTCTGACACTGGAGGATTGGCGCGCGATCAAAGAGGCTCGCGCCATGTATGGCGTAGTGGCGAAAGCCGCGTAATCGGGCCGGGGCGCTGGGAGATGCGCCCCTTTGCTTGCCCCCGCCGGGCGGGCGCGGTAGAATGGGCATACAATAGTCCCCGGCGTTGCTGAGCTGGTCACGTCGGGTATCAGCTCCCCCGGTTCCATGAGAGCCGGGGTATATAACCCGCCCGCCGACATGTTGCGGGCACGCCGCCGCTGAGGGTGCCTCCTGGGCGGCGGTTTTGATTCCGAAGGTTACAGTTTCGTTATAATCGAGGCAAACACTTGACAGCAAGTAGCACACATGATATACTGTGTATGGTGAAGTGAACGAAAATCAGGAGGCACAAAATGTATCGCATAGAGTACGCAGCTAGGGAATTTTGCAAGGCCAATCGTATCCGCAAGAGCGCCAGTACGTGGGTTAGGTCAATCGCTGACGAAATCTCGGAATTATACGAGGTGAGCGAGAGCGCCAGCTACTATCAGCGGGCGAGCAACCAGGACGGCGCGGCCAATGAGGCCGAGGCCATCCGGGGGGCCTGGAAGGCCACGAAGGCACGAGTAGAGCGCGAGGGCCGTGCAATTGCCCAATTAGGACTGGGTATCTAAACGACTAGCCGCCTACCCCCACCCCTCACCCGATGGGGGGCGGGATTAGGCGAATAGCCCGGACGGTAATCCTAACTACAGGAGGCACAATGGAAACGAAAGTTAATAATTGGGGAGGAGCCTTTGAGGTTTTTGTGGGCGATCGTTGTGTTGGCACATTTGTTTACTCTCCAGGGCACACCGATCCAATTGCGCCCTATGCCAATGGCTATGGAATTGATGGCTACATTATAAAAACCATTAATCGCAGGCCAGCACTTGTTGGGCCAATTTACAAAACCAAAAAACAAATCATTGAAAAAATCATTGAGATGGCCGGTCAATAATTATGTATGGCGTCTTAACACTAGAATGGGTGAGGCGGGAGGTTTCCCGCCTCCCCGAACATCCTCGACCCTGGGTGGCCTCCATCCGGGGCAGGAATGAGGCGGGGAAATATATAAGGGAATTTGTGCAACCCCTATATGACGCAACCGCAACGCATAAAAATCGGCGAAGTAGTAGATTGATTTTTATTTTGTCAGAGGGCGTATATGAGACGGCCTATTCGGTTTCGTGGGATCGGCATTATCGTTATTTTTTCCGGATCGATGAAGGTGGAGAATTGCATCTTATGAATCAACCCGCAGATAGCTATATACGATCTCGATCAGAATCCCCCCTCCCCCCAAGCTTTGTACATAGACAGGAAAAACTGTCTAATGTCAAAAAGTATCTGGGATGCAATGTTTTGGAGGCTTCCCGGCAACGAATCGCTTGGGCATTTGATGTGTTCCCGCGCATCTATGTGAGCTTCTCTGGCGGCAAGGACAGCACAGTGATGCTGCACCTAGTTGCTCAGGAGGCACAAAGCCGTGGGCGAAAAATCGGCGTGCTATTTGTCGATTTGGAGGGGCAATACAAACTCACAATTGATCATATCCAATT
>Ga0307426_1002480_pt1 | contig 11474 bp, 11 predicted proteins | sample SalMarWE160340MG_FD_202165 | JGI IMG/M metagenome (GOLD analysis project Ga0307426, IMG submission 202165) | Salt marsh sediment microbial communities from the Plum Island Ecosystem LTER, Massachusetts, United States - WE1603-40 | ecosystem: Environmental > Aquatic > Marine > Intertidal zone >... | reverse complement strand
ACATCGTCCTGCCGGCAGTGATCAGAGTGAGCGCCCGAGTCGCTCCAGCCACCCGGCCGCAACCGACGCGAACGGCTCCCGGTTCGCTTCCACCGCCAGCACCACCTCCGCCGTCGACGCTCTCGCCGTGTCGATCAGCCGCTCCGGGTACGAAAAGCGCACCTGATGGTCCAGGAACTCGTCCTCGTCGAGGACCTCCACCGTCCCGTCCTGGTAGCGCACCACGTCGAGATCGAGGTCCAGCATCGTCACCCGATCCTCCGACTCCCACACAGGCGGTGTAGCGATGTCCACGTACACCTCGTACTCGTCCTCGGTTCCGTTGTAGATCAGACTCCACCAGCGGTCCGGTGTGATCAACTGCACGGCATCACGGCCGATCGTCCGGGCCGGTTCGTGGCCGCGCTGCACGGTCGCCGAGGACGCGATGCCCAGCCACACGCCGAACTCGTCTCTGCCGAGACGGACAGTGTCGTGACGCCAGTGAAGCTGGTCGGGGTACTTGAAGTACTGGACGGTGACGGACATGGAAGCGGCAGACTAGCGGCGCGTACCAGTCTCGTCACTGCTAGCCGTGCATATTCCTGCCGGCATTGACGAGAGTAGATTCCCGGGGGTGAACCCGCTCGCCGACCTCGTCACGGCCGATCTCACGGCACGTGCCGACCCCGACAGAGCAGCGGACATGGCCGCGTACATGAAGACCACGATGCCGTTCTACGGCGTCCAGGCAGGCGAACGGCGACAGATCCTTCGCCAAGCCCGGCGCCGGTTCCCGATCGACTCGAGCGATGGGTACCGGGACACGGTGATCGCTCTGTGGGAGCGGCCCCACCGCGAAGAGAAGTACAGCGCCGTCGACCTCGCTGTCGACGAGAAGCGGTGGATCTCCATCGACCACCTGGACCTGTACCGGCGGTTGATCGTCGAGGGTGCCTGGTGGGACTTCGTCGATCTCGTCGCCGCCAAGCTGATCGGCCGGCTCCTCCTCGACGAGCCTGATCGCCTGTGGCCGATCCTCGACCGCTGGATCGACGGCGACGACATGTGGCTGCGCCGTACTGCCATCCTCGCCCAGCTCAAACACAAGGACGCGACGAACGCCGACAAGCTGTTTGGGTACTGCCTGCGCCGTGCAGGCGAGACCGAGTTCTTCATCCGCAAGGCGATCGGGTGGGCACTCAGGGAGTACGCCAAAACCGACCGTGACGCCGTGCGAGGCTTCCTGGCCGATCACGGCGGGGAGCTGTCACCCCTGAGCTACCGGGAAGCGTCCAAGCATCTGTAGGAGGTACGGCCCCCTCCGGCGTCGAGCATCAGCTCGACGCCACCTCCCCCAACAACCAGAAGCCCCTCCGTCCTCGGCTGCGCCTCGGCCGGCGGCCTCGCGAGGGGAGGAAACAAGAAGCCCCTCTGTCGTCGGCGTAGTCTCGATGTCGAGGGGAAGGAGGGTTTGGTGAGAACAGACACCATCATGCTTGTTGGCGGGCTGGTGATCGCACTCGTGGCCGCGCTGCTGCTGTTCCTGGGTGTCATCGAGTCGGGTCCGGCCGCGCTCGTCGGGATCGTGGGCATCGGTCTGATCGGCGGGTCGGTGCCGCTTCGAAACGCTCGCTCCTGACGTTCCGGCGGTTCGGAATCGACGCTGCGGCCTGATCGCGCCGACGGACCATGGGTTGGTGGGAACGGCCCCCTCCTCCGGCGTCGAGCGTCAGCTCGACGCCACCTCCCTCAACGTCGCTGCGCTCGTGGGGGAGGGAAACGTGTCCTACCGATAACCGACAACGAGTGCCGCTCGCTTGGCGAGCAGCACTCAGTCCTACTCGACCGTCCAGGTTCCCTGTGACCGCACCAGAGTCTCGATGTCGCCGACACCCTTCTTCTTCTGGACGGTGTCGATCTGCTCTTGGAGCACGGTTTCGTACACCGTGCGCTCCGCATTGCGGAACACGCCGACCGGTGTCGGTCCGTGAGGGCCGTGCGACAGCCTGCTCAGCGAGAACGCAACGCTCGGGTTCACCGCGAACTCGTCATGCACGATGATTTGCGACGGATCCACCGACGCCGTCGGCACCACCTTCGCTGCCCCGTTCTCCATGATCACCGCGTTCTCACCCTCAGGGCCGAACACGATCGGTTCGCCGTGAACGAGGTTGATGCGGTTCTGGTCCCGAGTGTCCTTGCCGGTCAACTCCAGGAACGCGTGGTTGTTGAACACGTTGCAGTTCTGGTAGATCTCGATGAATGACGCCCCACGATGCTCGTAGGCCTCGCGGAGGACCCGTTCGGTCAGCTCCCGGTCCATGTCGATCGACCGTGCCACGTAGGACGCCTCGGCGCCCAGCGCCAGGCTCACCGGGTTGAACGGGTGATCGATCGAACCCCACGGGCTCGACTTGGTGATCTTGCCCTCTTCGCTCGTCGGCGAGTACTGGCCCTTCGTGAGACCGTAGATCTGGTTGTTGAACACCACCACGTTGATGTTCACGTTGCGGCGCATCGCATGGATGATGTGGTTGCCGCCGATGGACAGGGCGTCGCCGTCACCGGTCATGACCCACACCGACAGGTCGGGCCGGGTGATCGCAATACCCGTCGCGATCGCCGGGGCACGCCCATGGATGCCGTGCATCCCGTACGTGTCCATGTAGTAGGGGAACCGGGATGAGCACCCGATGCCCGACACGATCACGAACTTCTCCCTCGGCAGCCCTATCTCGGCGAAGAGGTTCTGCACGGAGGCGAGAATCGTGAAGTCACCGCACCCCGGGCACCACTTCACCTCTTGGTCGGATTGGAAGTCCTTGCGCGTGTAGGTGAGTGTGGTCATGCCAGCACCTCCCGGATCTTTCGTTCAACGACCGAGACCTTGAACGGGAACCCGGTGACCTGGTTGAGACCGATCGCCGGCACCAGATACTCGGATCGCAGCAGGTGCCGCAGCTGCCCCGAGTTGACCTCCGGGACCAGGATCGTCTTGTACTTCATGAGGACTTCGCCGAAGTTCGCAGCGAACGGGTTGAGGTACCGCATGTGCGCCTGCGCGACCTTCAGTCCGTCCTTGCGGACCCGCTTCACGGCGCCCCTGATCGGCCCGTACGTAGAGCCCCATCCGAGGACCAGCAGGTCGGCATCCTTGTCACCGTAGACCTCCACTGGTGGGACGTCGTTGGCGATGTTGCGAATCTTCCACGCCCTGACGTCGGTCATCAGCTGGTGGTTCGACGGGTCGTACGACACGTTGCCGACCACCGCCGACTTCTCGAGTCCACCGATGCGATGCTCGAGACCCGGCGTGCCGGGTAGAGCCCACGGGCGCGACAGCGTCTCGTCGTCACGCAAGTACGGCAGGTAGTGGCCGTCGGCGTTCGGTTCCGTCGTGAATGGCACGCTGATGTCCTGCAGCTTCTCAATGTCGGAGAGGCGCCACGGTTCGGAACCGTTGGCGATGTAGTTGTCCGACAGCAGGATCACCGGTGTCATGTACTTGAGGGCGATCCGGGCAGCCTCGATCGCCACCGCGTAGGCATCGGCAGGGGACCGTGCCGCGAGTACCGGCAGCGGCGCCTCGCCGTGACGGCCGTAGATCGCGAACAGCAGGTCGGTCTGCTCCACCTTGGTCGGCAAACCCGTGGACGGACCCGCACGCTGAACGTCGACGATGATCATCGGCAGCTCGGTGCTGACAGCGAGCGAGATCGTCTCACTCTTCAACGCCAGTCCGGGACCGCTCGTACCGGTCACCGCCAGGTTGCCGGCGAACGCGGCGCCTAGTGTCGCTCCGGCGGCTGCGATCTCGTCCTCTGCCTGGAACGTCATCACACCGAACTCACGGCGCTTCGCCAGCTCGTGCAGGATGTCCGACGCCGGCGTGATCGGGTAGGACCCGTAAAAGAGCTTCAACTTGGCTGCCTGGGCGGCGGCGATGAGCCCCCATGCCAGCGCTGTGTTGCCGGTCACGTTCGTGTACTCGCCCGGCTCCAACGCCGCCTTGTGCACGACGATCGTGTGCTTGAACGCGGCGGTGTTCTCGCCGTAGTTGTACCCACCCTTGAGTGACGCGATGTTGGCGGCCATCACGTCCGGCTTCGACGCGAACTTCTCTTCGAGCCACTCGATCGTCGGGTCGATGGACCTCGTGAACACCCAGGCGAGCAAACCCAGCGCGAACAGGTTCTTGGAGCGCAGGACGTCCCGTCCACTGACCCCGGTGCCCTCGGCGGCGTCCTTCGTGAGACGCTCCATCGGGACGGCGAACACACGGAACCCGTCGAGCGAACCGTCCTCGAGGGGGTTCGTCTCATAGCCCGCCTTCTTCAGGTTGCGGGATTCGAAGGCGTCGGCGTTGGCGACGATCATGCCGCCCGGCTTCACGTCCTTGGCGTGTGCCTTGAGCGCCGCAGGGTTCATTGCGACCAGGACGTCGGCTTCGTCACCCGGTGTGAGGATGTCGAAGTCGGCGATCTGGACCTGGAACGAGGAGACGCCCGCGACGGTGCCGGCAGGGGCACGGATCTCGGCCGGGTAGTTCGGGAAGGTCGCGAGGTCGTTGCCGAACAAGGCGGCGTCGCTGGTGAACCGGGTCCCGGCGAGCTGCATGCCGTCACCGGAGTCTCCCGCGAACCGGACGATGACCTTGTCGAGTTCTTCGGTCTCGTGGTCGATGGGTTTGAGTGTTTTTGTGTCGTTTGACACGGTGATCCTTTCGCGCGTCGAGCGCCTGGGCGCCCAAGGCACAAGTCTACCGATGTTGTGACACTGGCCAAGCAAAGGCCGGCTCAGCCCCCCGGGGGGTGCGGGGTCTCGAAGAGTCCGATTCCTTCGAGTGTTTCGCCGAGTGCGAGCAGCCGCCGCTCCGACCACCAGGGACCGATGAGCTGCAGCGACGGGGGGGGTGCGCCGGGTGCCCGCAGCGGCGCGGTCAGCGCCGGCGTACCGAGATGGTTGACGAGCGACGAGAACCACGACAGCACCGTGACATAGTGAACCCCGCCGATGGTCGATTCGCCTATGCGTTTTCGGGTCGCCGGGGCCGTTGGTGTGACGATGACGTCGACGTCGTGGAACAGCGCGGCCGCCTGGTTGCGGAAGTGCGCGGTCCATCGCTGTGCGTCGAGGTACTGGTCGAGGGTCACGGCGAAGGCAGCGGCGAGGCGCTCCTCCACCTCCGGACCGTACCGCTCGTGACCGAACCACCGGCGGTGGACTTGCGCAGCCTGCGCGCTCACGGCATCCGAGATGTGCGGGCTCGGAGCCAGCCAGGGGACGTTCAGGTCGGTCACGCGAGCGCCCGCGTCCGAAAGGGTCGCGAGGGCATTGTCGAACGCCGCAGCGACCCGCGGTTCGATCGGAGCGTTGTCGAGCCACGGGTGAGGAATCCCGACCCGCAATCCGTGCAATGACTCGTCGACGGGACCGTCAACATCTCGTAGCGCCGACCACGGGTCGGCAGGGTCATAGCCGGCGATCTGCCTGTAGACGAGGGCGGCGTCGCCGACCGATCTGGCCAGTGGGCCGACCGTGTCGTGTGACCCGGCGAGCGGGAACACGCCGGTGAGCGGGACACGGCCGTGGGTCACTTTGAGCCCGACGACTGCGCACATCGCCGCGGGAACCCTGACGGACCCTCCGGTGTCGGTGCCGATCCCAACCGGGGTGAGGCTCGCCGCGACCGCAACGGCGGAACCTCCCGACGACCCTCCCGGCGACGTGTCCAGGTCCCAGGGGTTGCGAACCGGACCGAACCAGTGATTCTCGCTGGAGAACCCATAGGCGAACTCGTGAAGGCCGGTTCGCCCGACGATCACCGCGCCGGCCGCTTCGAGACGGTCCACGATGGTCGCCGAACGGGCGGGGATCTCGCGGTAGAAGCCGGAACCGCACGTGGTGGGCAGCCCCTCCTGATCGATGAGATCCTTGAGCGCTACCGGCACGCCGGCGAGGGGACCCGGGTCGACCCCTTTGGCGACCTCGGCGTCGATCACCGCAGCTCGTTCGAGGGCCCCGCCGCGATCGATGAGCGTGTAGGCGTTGTGCGGTGAGGCCTCGCTGCGATCGAGTGCCTCCGAGACGGCGTCCACCGCGCTGCGCTCGCCGCTTCGAACCTGTTGAGCGATAGTCCCCGCCGTCACCATTCGATGTCGAGGGTGTCGGGGAAGATCGAGATCCACGGGATCCCTGGGGGAACGGTGAGAACGGACCCGTCCGGGCGTGCCAACTGGAACGTCTCGTCGATCGAATCGCGCGACCAGGTGCCTTCCTCGTACTCGCCGCCGTGGAACACCACGACCTTGCCCGACCCGACCGTTTCCATGGCGGGCACGGCGGTGCCGGTCGACGGGGGGTGAGCGGTGTAGCGGTGCGCGAAGATCACGACGAGTGTGTCGGCGGAGATCTGGCCGGTGGTGCCGTCCTCGGCGACCCATTCGTGCGGTTTGCCGTCGGAGGTGCGGGTGTAGCGCTCGCCGTCCCACGTCCACACCGTCCGGGGCGACCAGTAGAGGGTGATCTTGTCAGAGGTGCCGTCAGGCTGGAGCGGGCCCCACTCGAACAGGTTCGGCGGCGGGTCGTCGGGGTACCCACGGTCGTCGGCGACCTGGCGGAGAGCGGTCGTGTCCCCGTACAGGTTGTGGGGCGCGGCTCGGGACGAGATGCGGAACATGCCGGGGCGAGAGTCGACGATCATCGGGACGTCGTCCTTGCGGATGATGTCGAGCACCCACGATTGGGCGCCGCTGATCGCGAACGTCCCCCCGAGCGGCTTGACGAGTGTCGGGTCGGTTGGACGGCCCGACCGAACGGGACCGAGATACGTCGAGTCGTTGACGTTGAAGAGAGCCATGAACCGGGTGATCCCTTCGACGGGGAGTTCGATGACGGCGTCCGCCTCCTGGATGCCCGACTCGGGTCGAGCGGCAGGGTGATTGTCGATCTTCACGGCGAGGACCCGCCGGTCGATGGTCGTCGGGTCGGTGACGGGCAGACCGTTGAGTGGGGCGAGGACCACCGGTTCGGTTGTCGTCGTTGTCGGCTGGGTGGTGGTCGTCGTGGTGACGGTCGAGGTCGTGGCGGGCTGGGTCGTTGTCGTTGTGGTCGGCTCCGCCTTGCCAGAGCAGGCGGCCAGCAGGGCACACAAAGCACCGACGATGAGGAGGTGGCGCATGAGGGCCGCGAGTGTAGTGACGGCACTCGCTAGTGAGGCTCGCTGCGCGAGCAGTCTTCAGTCTCCAATCGTGAGCCAACAGCCAGCAGCTCACAGTCGACAGCCAGAACGCGACCTTGATCACCATGAGAGCACAGGCGTTGTGTTTCCTCCCCTCGCGAGCGCAGCGAGTGTTGGGGGAGGTGGACTCGACGCAGCCGAGGACGGAGGGGGCGGTGCCCACCAACGTTGCTGGCTTACGGTCCCCTACCCCAGCGGCTTCGCCACTGCGGTACTTTCCCCCCAACGCTCGACCCTGCGGCCTCGCTGGGGGGACCAACGGGCTCGCCTGCGCGAGTGGTCTTCAGTCTTCAATCGTGAGCCAACAGCCAACAGCTCACAGTCGACAGCCAGAACGCGCTCTGGGTCGGCTCGAGACCGCGGGGCCTCTGTTTCCTCCCCTCGCGAGCGAAGCGAGTGTTGGGGGAGGTGGCCGAGGCGAAGCCGAGGACGGAGGGGGTCGTTCTCAGCAACGTTGCTGGCTTACGGCCCCCCTACCCCAGCGGCTTTGCCGCTGCGGTACTTTCCCCCCAACGCTCGGCCCTGCGGCCTCGCTGGGGGGACCAACAAACCCGACGCTCAAGTCATCAGTCGTGAGCCAACAGCCAACAGCTCACAGTCGACAGCCAGAACGCGCTCTGGGTCGGCTCGAGACCGCAGGGCGACCTTCTTACCGAGAACTGAGAACTGAGAACCGAGAGCTGCGGGCGGAGCTTCTCCTACAGCAGTGGCATCACCTCGGTGGCTATGCGCTCGAGCACCTCGATCTGACGGCCGTGGCTCATGGCCGGGAACACCGATCGAGCGACGAACCGGATCGGCGCGCTGATCCTGTTCTGCAGGTCTTGGAGGCGACCCGCGATGAGTTCCCCCGGTCCGACGAGCGCTGTGGCGCGAAGCTGCGCCTCGGTTGCCGGGTCCAACGGTGGTGGAGCCGGGATCGGGCCGCTCCGAGTCGCAGAAGAGGCCATGTCCTGGTACTTCCAGCGCATCAGGTGGACATGGTCTCGAATCTCGGCCCAACCCTGTTCGACGTCGTCGCTCGGGTAGATGACGTCGTAGTGGGCCCAGGTGAACGCGTCGGGGTCGCGACCGTGGGCCTCCATCTCGGCGCGGGCGATGCGAACCTGTGTCTCGAACCGGTCGGCCGGTGCATTCGAGAAGATCCCGTCGGCGAGTCGTGCGGCACGCTTGATGGCGGCGTCTGCGCCGCCTCCGATCCAGATGGGGATGGGGTGGGTGGGTGTTGGACGGACCGCGACCTCAGGCAAGTCGTAGACGCGGCCCTGGTGGCGAAACGGCTCGCCGGACCACGCCTTGGGGAGGATGTCGAGGATCTCGTCCATGGCTCTGCCTCTGGTATGCAGATCGGCACCGAGCCCGGAGAACTCCACGGGCGACCAGCCGAGACCGAGGCCAAGGGTGAGTCGACCCCCTGCGATCAGATCCACGACGGCGGCGTCCTCCGCGAGACGGAGCGGATGGTGGAGCGGGGCGAGGATCACACCGGTACCGACTCCGATGGTCGACGTTCGAGCCGCCATCGCCGCCGCCAGCGGCAGCAGCGAGGGCGCGTACCCGTCGTCGACGAAGTGGTGTTCGGTGGTCCAGATCGACGAGTACCCGAAGCGTTCGGCTTCCGCGGCGAGCTGGAGCGACTCACGGTAGAGGTCCTCCCAAGTGCGACCGTCGCCAGGGGCGCGCTGACAAGAAACCAGACCAATGCCGAGATCACTCACCGCAACCAACTCCTCCTTGAATCGAGTTGACCGTACCGCCCGGCCCCTCGAGGAACCCCCACAAGGCGCCCGGGGCAGGAACCGTCACGCTGTAGTAGTCACCGAACTCGTCGGATGTGATGTCGACGGCGTCCCCGTACGCGTCGCGCAGGTCTTGGGCAGTCGACCCGAGACCGATCCCCTCGGCCGTCGTGAGCCCCCAGAAGTCGAAGTCGTAGAGCACGTAGCTGTAGAAGAACAAGTGCTTGATTCCGAAGGCGGCCCACGGTGTCGCCGCATCGGTGTACACGGTGGTCAGGTTGGACCACTCGACGACCCGGATCTCGGTTCCTGGGCAGGGTCCGTAGACCTGGTTGCCCTGATCGTCGGTTGGGGGCACCCACCCCGTGTCGGAGACGGGTTCGCCCAGGTATCCCACGAGTGTGGTGATCGCCGACTCGGGATCGGTGCCGAACGGGATCCCGTCGATGTTCTCCGGTCCGAGAATCAGCACGTCCGACGGGGGAATCGTGGTCGTCGTGGGAGTCGTGGTGGTGGTTGTGGAGGAGGAGGTCGTTGTTGTCGTTTCTGTTGTCGTGGTGGAGGACGAGGAGGTCGTCGACGGCGCGGTCGTGGTGGTCGCACCGGCTGACGCAGTGGTGGTCGTCGTGTCGGAAGTCTGGTTCACGAGCGCCAAGAGGCCCACGGCGACAAACACGAGTGCCACAGCTCCGGCGAGGATGGCGAGGATGCGCCGCTGGACGTCGGTCACGGGATCATCCTCGGATCGGGCCAGTACCGGGCGACGACGACTCGCCGCAGGTTCTCGATTGGCACGGGTCCGATCTGGCGGCTGTCACCAGCCGAGAGTGAGCGGGCGTCTCCCAGAACGATCGCCTCATTCGGATCGAGATCCCAGGAGGCGTCTGGACCGGTGGGGTCGGTCGTCCATGGTTCATCCAGCGGGGCACCGTCGGTGAGCACGCGACCGTCGGTGATCTCGACGTGTTCGCCAGGGAGCCCGATGACCCGCTTCACCATCCAGAAGTCCGGCCGGGACGGATGTTCGAACACGACGATGTCGCTCCGGGACGGCTCGCGTTCCCAGGTCAGAATCCGGTCACCCGGTCGTAGGACGGGGACCATCGACGCTTCGGAGATCTCGAAGCGGGCGAGCCCACGGTATGCGCGCCGCGCAGCAACACCGCCGGCAGCGGCGGCCACGAGCGTGGCGAAGGTGCGGGGCCATCTCATGTTCGTTCAGGATGAGTGTATCGTCGGATGCGACCACCCTGTCAGGAGGCAACCATGGATCTGTTCGGTCCCATCCGCACCGCGCACGCACACTGTGACTTGTTCTGTGGCGTCTACGACCCCGCACAAGCCAAGATCGAAGCGGCGTCCGTGCTCGAGATCACCACCAAATACCTCGCGTCAGAAGACCCCGTTTTCAAGGCTCGTGCGCTGTATCTGAGAGAGGAGCGCGCCGAGCTGGCCAAGCATCATCTCATGGTGCTGTGGGCCGACTTCTTCGCACCGGAGCACGCCGAGCAGTTCCCGCAGCTTCACGACCTGTTCTGGAGGGCCATCAAGCAGGCGGGCATTGCCAAGAAGACGGTCGATCCGGAGGACGGCCGCAAGCTGCTCGAGCTGATCGACGAGATCTCGGTCATCTTCTGGAAGACCGACAAGGCCAAGAAGATGGGTGTGTACCCGCCGGCCTGAGCTGGTTCACTGTGAGAGAGGGGCGGTCCCGGAAGGGGCCGCTCCGTTCGCGCCCGGGCCAGATCCCGTTCTTGCGTGAGTTGGGGGCACACTGTCGACCGTTCTCACGCAAGAACGGGGGGAGGGGAGCTAGAGCTCCTCGAGCTTGGTGAACAGCGGGGTGATCTCGCCCAATCGAGTCCCGGCCGGTACGTCCGGTCGGCGCCATACCCCACCGCCGGATTCGAGACCGAGCATCTCTCGGAGCCGGTCCGCCGTGAACGGTGTGTACGGGGAGAACCCGACGCCGAGACCGGCGATCGCCGACAGCGCGACGGACAGGATCGTTCCGGCTCTGGCCGGGTCGTCCTTGAGGACCTTCCACGGTTCCTGCGCGTTGAGGTAGCCGTTGACCGCTTGGGCGCCCTGCATCGCGGCACGCAGCCCTGCCCGCAGCTCCACCCGCTCGATCAGATCGGCCTCTTCGGTGAGGAGCCCGTCGATCGTGTCTAGCAGGTCCCCATCCTCGGAGGACAGGTCACCCTGGTTCGGGATGAAGCCATCGAAGCTGCGCGCCGTCAGGGTGAGCACCCGGTTGACGAGGTTGCCCCAGGTTGCCACCAGCTCCTCGTTGATTCTGCGCACGATCTCGTCGTCTGACAGGTCGGTGTCGTTCTGTTCCGGCAGTGATGCCGCGATGGCGTAGCGGAGCGCGTCCGGTTCGAGACGCTCCGCGTACCACGAGATCGACCTGCCGACACCGCGACTCGCCGATCCTTTCTCACCTTTGAACGTGATGAACTGGTTCGCCGGGACGTCGGTGGGGAGGTTGAGGCCCTCGTAGCCCATCA
>Ga0307426_1002477_pt1 | contig 11482 bp, 12 predicted proteins | sample SalMarWE160340MG_FD_202165 | JGI IMG/M metagenome (GOLD analysis project Ga0307426, IMG submission 202165) | Salt marsh sediment microbial communities from the Plum Island Ecosystem LTER, Massachusetts, United States - WE1603-40 | ecosystem: Environmental > Aquatic > Marine > Intertidal zone >... | reverse complement strand
TGCTGGTTCCATTCCAGTCAGTCATCACATATGTGTGCTATTTTGTTGGTACGAGTGCAGTAGGTGACCTGACCATAACTATCAACGTGGTCGTCCTTATGCGCCACACCAGGTAACTCCAAAGCCCCTCAAGGCACAAGTAAATACTATGCCAAAAACTCGTTTTTCGCTACCGGCACACAGGTGGGGAATCTCTGTGACGAAATGCGGGTTACGGGTTGCGGGGGCTTGACAATCAATCTCAGCTGCCATATACTAAATACCGTATATCATATATGGAAATGGAAATGTTACGGATAGTACGCGCAAACATGGGGGATCAAATCTACGAGATGCTTAAATCGAAGATTCTGAAAGGAGAGATTCATTCCGGATCTGTCCTGACGATTGATGAAATCACTGGACAGATACAAAACTCTAGCAGGACACCGGTCAGAGACGCCTTGAATAGGTTGAGGGGAGAGGGACTATTAGTAACCACTGACACTGGAAAGCTTCAAGTGATAAAACTCACTGCGGATCAGATCGCTCAAATATGCGAGCTAAGGTGCGCCCTTGAAGTCCTCGGGCTGAGATGGGGTTTTGTCAATCTCTGTAAAGCAAGAATGGAGAAAGAGATAGACACCCTAATGGAAATCCGTGAGGGGATGAAAGCAGGCAGCATCCAGAATTGGGACAGAGAAGATAACGATTTCCATGAAATGATCATATCGGCATCAAACAATGAATGGCTAAGCCGTATCTATTCTCAACTTAGGCATCTGATTGATGTCACACGACACATGTTTTGGCGTACTGAACGTGTTAAACAAACATGCGAGGAGCATATCACAATAGTTACTGCGCTCATAAGCGGGGATCTGGAATCATCCATAGAATCCCTTACGAGACACATCGACAACCTCAAGCAATATCTCTTGAGCCGCTATAGCCAATCATCAGTTGATGAAGGAAAAAGTGAAGCTTGAAAAGAGTTAGCTCCAATTCTCAAGCAGAGTTCCACGGGCTTACCCGTGGGGTTACACAAATTGGCTGTCCGCTAAATCGTATCTCATGGTGTCTTTGATACCAAGTATGAACACGATTGTAGAAAGGAGGTGTTGTATGAAGATGTGGAAGTCTTCATTTTTCCCTTAGGGCATAGCCTTTGTACGTATGTATGCATCTGATACTTTTGAGGAGGAAAAAGATGTTAAAGAAAGCAAGCGTCATCGTAATTTTACTCTGTATATTGTTAGCCACTGGAATAAATTTGTATGCAGGGGGTCGACAAGAAGAGGGGGCTGCATCTCTTGCGGACACAGTCAAAATCGATTGGAACAGTCCCATTCCGTGGGCCGAGCGCCTTGCTGCAGATGAATATGTTCTGCCGAAAGGATGGGAAAAAGCTACTGAAGGAGTTACGTCAATTACGTTCGGCAACTCTGGAGCGTTAAGTTATGATATTGCTACAAAGATGAACATAATAAGGTTCGAAGAGCTTACAGGAATCAAAGTGAATGCTATTGAGCTACCCGCGGATCTTATGATCCCGAAGACACTCGCAACCGTGGTAGCTAAGAATCCTAACGTTCATCTTGTCTATGCTGGAGCAACCGACAACCTAGGCACTCTAGCGGCTGGTGGGTGGCTTGAGCCGATCAATTTTTTCTGGCCCCAAGCGGTGCAAGACCTTTATGGATCGTCTGTCCAGGATTACCGCATTGATGGCCACTGGTGGGGCTCATTTATCACCACAGTTGCCTACTGTGTATACTATCGCCCTTCCTGGCTAGAAAGAGCGGGAGTGGATATCCCCGGTTCGTGGGCGGAACTCTATCCGGCAGTAAAAAAAATCGATGCCTGGGCGAAACAGCAGTACGGCAACGACTACTATGGCATCGTATTCCCGGGAGACGGACTACAGTTGACCAAACTGCTTCAGGACATCGTCCATTCTCAGGGAAAGCGGGTATTTGCCGAAGGTAAGTATGACTTTGATCTTCCAGAGTTCAAGAATGCATTCCACTATCTCCTCAGATTCGCGAAAGAGGGGATGGTTACATCTGATTTCATTTCCTATGATTATTCAGAACCCCCCGACCTCTTCGGTCTGGGAAAGGCAGGATTCTGTGTGCACGCAGCCACTGCTTTTTGCATGACGTTTTCCGCGCAGTATCCGGAAATAAAGGATGACTGGGAGATGATGCCACAATTCAAGTGGGACAATGGCTCCCCGGATAGCTATCAGACCGGGGATGTAGGACATAACGGGTTGGCTGTCCCCACCTACATTGACAATAAACATAAGGCGGCTGGACTGTTGTTCATGGACTATGTGCGCAGTCGGGAAGCTACACGTAACGAGCTCTGCGTGGAGGGCAACGAATCCGCGTTCCTGGCCAACTATCAGGATAAGGATGTTGCCAGAAAAGTGGACTGGGAGCTTGCGAACGAAGCCGCAAGGGAGCTCGGTATCGCCAACCCACCCCAAGTAACCGAGTTGACTAAGTCAAAAGCCCGCGGACTTGTGGTCAAGTACGGATACAGCGAGCCTGCGTATCCCGGGTACGAGAATATCATGAAAAAGATCAATGAGATGTTTGCCAGCGCCGTGAGTGGAGAATTGTCAGAAGAAGAGGCGGTCAAAGGTATTATTAACTATATCAAATCATTCTATTGATCTGGACTTGTTTTTTCGTATCGTAATATAGCTGTGGCCATGACAGTGTATAACTGCGTGGCTACAGCCTCTTCATGACGAAATTCTACCGGGGTGGTTTGGGTAACAATCGTTTCGTAAGTCTCCTAACCAGTGCGGAGCGTGGGTTTACTCATGGAGAGCAGGAATAACCATAAGCGTGACACATAGTAAAAAGAACAAACGTTTTGGCATGCTCTGTACGATTCCTGGACTGGTAGTAGTAGTATTTCTAGTTGCGTATCCAGTTTGCTTCAATATCTTCACTAGTTTTGTGAAATACGACAACGTGTCGCCAAAGAAGTTCATCGCTCTTGGGAATTATCAGTGGCTGCTGTCTTCTGAGTATTCGGATTTCCGCCTGGGTTTAAAAATATCAACGATCTACAGTTTCAGTTGTGCGACACTGGCAACATTGACAGGTTTAGTCCTTGCGCAGATATTGTACAGCATCCGCAAAGGGAAAGGATTTTTCAGAACTGCAACTCTATTTTCTTGGGGCATACCTTTAGTTATTGCTTCTTTCATATGGAAATGGATTTTCTCAAAAGATCTTGGCATACTGAACTATCTTTTATCCCCATTTATAGAAGAGAACATTGCTTGGCTCACCACCCGAGGATTGGCACTCCTAACCGCTATTATCACTACGACTTGGCATCACATTCCATTCGCCATGATTATCATTCTCGCCGGCTTGGAAAGTATTGACCCGGAATTGTTCGAGGCTGCAGTGATGGATGGTGCAGGGTACAATCAAATCTTTTGGAGCATCATCATCCCCTTAAACCGACACCAGATTGTGGTGGCATTCACCATAATCTGGATGTTCACTTTCAGGACACCAGATGTTCTTTTTTCCTTGACAGGTGGAGGTCCCGGCAAGAATACCTACCATCTCGGGATTTTTTTGGTTGATATGATCTATCGATATGTGGATTTCGGCAAGGCGGGGGCCTTGGGCGTTTTGTTATTCCTGACAACAGCTGTGATAGCAACCCCGTTGTTATATTATGGGATTATCAGACCTTCGCGAAATTAGATGGAATAGAAAAGTGACAAACACTAAAAAAAGTACGATTAGTAATATTGGGAAATTCGTAATTCTAGCATTCATTTTACTCTATCTGCTTTTCCCGCTGTACTGGACATTTGTGACTTCCTTCAAGAAATTGACCGAGGTTCTGCAGTGGCCTCCCACTCTGATTCCTAGAGAGTTCTCGCTCTCAGCCTATATCTTTACGTTGATAAACAGCCCCCTGCCCATTTTCATCTTCAACTCTTTCTTCTATGCTACATGTACTTCTCTCGTTGTTGTTATTATAGCCTCAATTACAACATATGGGTTGAGCAAGTATCCTTATCTTGGTAGTAAGCAGATATTCATGGCTTTTTTCCTCACACGGATCATCCCTCCACAGATACTTTGGCTCCCGTTGATCATCATGTACACTCGTATGGGGCTGCAGGACACACGGACGGGAGTCCTCCTTTTCCTCATGGCCTTGAACTATCCACTATGCATATGGATGTTAAAAGGTTTGTTCGATGAAGTCTCCGATAGCCTCATTGATTCAGCGCTCATCGATGGATGTACCAGGATGAGAATACTATTCTCAGTCGTTATTCCTATAACTATGCCAGGAATTGCGGCTATAACGATAATTGTATTCCTGTGGAGTTGGGCCGAGTTTATGTTCACCTATCTGATCATTGATACAGAGACTCTCAAACCAATTACAGTTGGCATTTACTACTTTGTCGGTGATCAGGCCGTACAGTGGAACAACATGGCCGCTAGTGAGGTCCTCTCATTACTTCCAGCTTTGATCTTTATAATCCTCGCCCAAAAGCGCATTGTAAGAGGGCTGACTTCTGGAGCGGTGAAAGGTTAAGTAATGAGTTTCGATGGATTGGCGTGTGCGGGTCCGATATTAATTTGCATCATGGAGGTAATCGATACGTGTATAGAGTTGGCCCGAAGCATGCGGGTTCCGAAGAGTAGAAATCAGTGCAATTGGTCGGAAGTGAGAGAATCTACAGCGGTTGAGTGGGTTATCTTTGAAGCACAGGTCACATGCAGCTGATGGTTAGCTGTGTAGCTATGATATGACGCGCAATCTGAAGAATCACGTAGAAAAGAGGTAGACACTAATGAAGGTAACTGAGGTCCAGGTCACAAAAAAAGTCATAGCGTTGCCTGATCCTTGGACACCGGCGTGGCACGGGCCGAAGGAGGAATCAGTAACGTCGCTTGAGTTCTCGACATACAAGATCCACACAGATGAAGGAATTACTGGCATCGGTCCTTACACCGGGATCAAAGATCCCTCTTTTGTGATAGGCTGGGACCCGTTCAAGGTGGGCGATTTCTGGGAGCGATACGTAAGTGGACAGGGGAAAGCCTACACCGCTTCTGGATTGGAGATAGCGCTCTGGGATATCATCGGTAAGGCAATCAACAGCCCAATCTACAAACTTCTGGGCGCATGTCGGAGCCGTATTCCTGTTTATGCTGCGACCAGCCGTATTATGAGCAGAGAGCAGCACATAGATCAGGTGCAGGAACTGGTAGCCAAGGGATTTAAGGCAGTAAAAATAAGGCTGCACAGGCCCAATCCGCGAGATGATCTCGCTATTGTGAAGGCGGTCCGCACCGCAGTGGGCGACGAATTGAAGATACTGGTAGATGCAAATCAGAACAATATTCCGCTGAAATACAAACCTTGGTCAAGGAAAACAGCCCTTTGGATGGCCAGAGAGCTCGAGAGGTTAGGTGTATATTTCTTGGAAGAACCTTTACCTCGAGCTGATATAGATGGGTTATCCAGGTTGGCAGCGTCTGTCGAAATCGCAATAGCGGGCGGTGAACACTCACCAACGATTTACGATTTCAGACAACACATTATAAGCGGAGCCTACGACATTCTGCAGCCTGACGTTATTTTGAATGGGCACATAGGTATTATCGGTATTACCAGACTTGCCGCGACCGCTGAATATTTCAGCAAGAAAGTTATTCCTCACGTTGTCAGTAACGGTAATTTCCCACTTGCATTTGCAGCGACACTGCATTCGATGGCCAGTGCCTGGAATTGCCCTATGGTCGAGTATCCTTACGACCCCCCATTCTTAACTATCGAGACGCTTCAGACGTTTGTCGAGAAGCCCTTTATTATTGAGAAGGACGGCTGTATAGCATTAACTGATGGACCTGGGCTTGGATGCTCTGTGATTGATTGACGGAAAACTCTTGAGAGTACCTATGTGGACGCGTACATTGGCGCAAGTCACAAGCGAAGCTGTGATTCTGGTGACGTGGGCGGGTCATCAATGACATGGATGCAGTCATGAGGGGGTGAAACATCAGCAGGATATTCATGATTGTAGAATCTCTAAGTATGCTTCCACGATTGATTTTCCATGAGCGGTGTTTTGATGAGAAATGAAAGGATGTACATACGATGTTTCCGAATGTGATGAAAGCTATAAGACTGCACGGACCTAAAGACTATCGTTTCGAAGAATTATCTGTGCCTGAGATCGGACCGGAGGAAGTACTAATAAGGGTGTTGGCGACAGGTGTTTGTGCGAGTGATGTCAAGACCTATCAAGGAGCAGCCCGGATCTGGGGAAGCGAAGAATTCGATCCCTATATCATAGTTCCTGTCACCCCTGGCCATGAATTTGTTGGAGAGGTTGTCGCGCTGGGTAATGGAGCAGGAAAAAAATATGGTCTAGCAATTGGCGATCACTGTGTTTCCGAACAAATCGTTCCTTGCTGGCAGTGTCGATTCTGTAAGAGCGGCAAGTACTGGATGTGCCAGCGCCACGATATCTATGGCTTTATCAAAGGCCGCGCAGAAGGCTCATGGGCGGAGTATATGCGTTTTCCGGTTGGGGCTATCAATCACATAGTCCCGAAAGGAATCTCAGTTGAGAATGCTGCATTAATCGAGCCCTTGGCGTGTGCCATCCATGCAGTTAAGAGGGGAAATATAGAGTTAGGTGATGTCGTCGTCATCGCGGGTATGGGACCCATCGGGCTATGTATGCTCCAAATAGCTAAACAAAAGGGGCCAGGCAAGCTGATTGCGTTGGACATGAAGCCCAAACGTCTGGAACTTGCTAAGAAGCTAGGTGCCGATCTGGCTATTGATGTAGATGATGGGGACGCCGTAGTCAAAATCCTTGAGATGACAAAGGGTTATGGTTGTGACGTGTACATCGAAGCTACAGGGGCTGTGTCAGCGGTGAAACAGGGGCTGCAGATGCTACGTCGTTTGGGTACCTTTGTTGAGTTCAGCGTTCATTCGGGCCCCGTTTCAGTAGATTGGAGTGTGATCGGAGATGTAAAGGAGCTGAACATTTACGGGTCTCATTTGGGACCATACTGTTATCCTCTAGCCATAGAGTATCTCAAAAACGGGACGATAAAAGCTGCGGAGCTGATTACGCACAGTTTACCCCTGGAGCGCTTCGCCGAAGGCTTGGATATTGCAGCACGGGCGGAGGAATCCATCAAAGTAGTACTTGTCCCATGACAGCGAATCTGGTCAGATATCCGGATATGGTAATTGCAGCACGCTTCAATACCCGGAAAACCATCGATCCTTAGTTCGTGAAACCGGAACAAGGAGAAAGAAGATGCCTGATGAAGTAGTCCAGTCCAGAAATATTATAGCGCGATTTAGCCTTGATGGTCGCGTCTCGCTGGTTACGGGAGGCGGGCAGGGAATTGGAAGGGCTTTCTCCCACGCACTGGGTGAGGCTGGATCCGCGGTTGCCGTGGTCGACTTGCTGGGGAAAATGGCCGAAGAGGTAGCTCATGAGCTTTCAAACAAGGGGATCGACTCCATCGCGATCACAGCCGATGTAACCGATGACCGGCAGATAAAAAAAATGATAGACACCGTTTACGATCATTGGGGAAAGCTTACGATCGCAGTCAACAATGCTGGAATCAGCGATTGGGTGGATGCCGAAAGTCAAACCCGAGAAAGTTGGGATAAGATTCTGAAGCTGAACCTGGATGCGGTTTTTTTCTGTGCCCAAGCCGAGGCACGTCGGATGATGCTAGCTCGGTATGGCAAGATCATCAATACCGCATCCATGTCCGCCCATATAGTAAATTCTCCACAACACCAGGTTGCTTACAACACCTCCAAGGCGGCCGTTCTACATATGAGCCGTAGCCTCGCAGCTGAATGGGCGCCGCATGGTGTTCGGGTAAACAGCATCAGCCCTGGATATACCTGCACGAAACTGGTAGAAGATCTACTTGCCACTCCTTTGGGCCGTAGCATGAAGGAGAAGTGGCTGCCCATGATACCTCTTGGGCGTATAGCCGAAGTTACCGATCTGCAGGGCGCGATTGTATACTTGGCTTCGGAAGTATCAGACTACATGACCGGTGCCGACCTCATCATCGACGGCGGATACTGCACCTTGTAGATATGCTATTGACTGGCTGTGCGGAGTTCCAATTGGGAAGTTTATCAGAGAAACTCCCTCTTTACTCAAGACAGAGTGGATTTTTACAACTGTTAATGTCGTGAGTTCTTACTGCCAGACCTCAATATTTTCTTGGCACAACCCCATCATACCCGTAAGCGGGAACTCTTTTGTTGTGACTCCCACCGGCTTTCTCCTGGAAGAAGATCCCTCTACTGTTCAGATTGAGACGACGGAAGTGTCAAATTTCATTCCGGCGGTTTTGTCTATGATACAACCGGCGATGAGATCTGCTTTGAAGAGACCCGAACGGTGAGTAACGACTGGGTAGTGTCAATATGACAGTCGATATTTTCAATTGTTGCAGAACAAGAAGGTCACCATTCGCCCTAAATCCAGCATGGAGGTCGCTGAGTGGCTAGATGGGTCAATCCATATCCTTTTCCAGGGAAAAGAGGTTCCCTACGAAGAGGTCAACTTCCAAATCCTGCAGAAGGTTCGGATGGGCAGAAGGATAGCTGAGTACATATCTATGAACACTTAGAGGTGACATTTCTAGAGTGCTAAGTGAGTGACATTTCTATTGTACTTTGACACAGCCTGTTCTCATCCTTGTCCAATTGTTAGTTGTTGGTTATTATGCAATCCGCCTCATTACAAATGCCAATCTCCACACCAAGGACACACCGAGATGAAGGTTCCGTCGAAACGAGACATCGTCCGAATGATATTGGACGCGAAAAGCCACATTATGTACCCTGGTCTTTCCGGTTCACCCACGAAACCACAATGAAGCTTCACGCTCACGGGGATATCAACTGGAAGCATGAGCTTGGTAATCACTTCAAGGAGCTCGGCAGTGACATCGGTTTCTTCAACGATCTCGGGCACAACCAGTTCAGGGATCTCTTTGGGGTTGTCTGGGACCGGATGGTGGAGAAAAACATCGGGATCCCGGAGGAAGTCGTTTTAAGTCGCCTTCTCTCGAAGGATATAAGTTTCCCGATCATTTGGATCCCCGATTCTTATAAGACATCCCGAGCAAGATTTCCGCACGTCCTGACAAATTCGGGATCTTTTGTATTGGCTTTTCCCTCTACGAGTGAGCCTAGTCTCTTCGTGGTATTGAGAATCTCCTAATGGATTTCTATAAAAACCCTAGTTTCGTTAATGAGCTTTTCCATCTCATTGTTGACTTCAGTATTGAGCAGGTGCAGCAGGCGCCACATTCGATACCGATGCCGTGTACTTCGGTTACGACTGGGGACAACCGCGCGGTCTCGTCACGAGGCCAGAGTTGTGGCGAAAGTTCCTCAAACCTCATCTCGCCCGGGTGTACAGGATGTTCACAGATCGTGGGAAATATGTCGTGATACACTCCAGCGGTGACGTCGATGTGGTGTTTCCGGATCTCGTCGATATCGGAGTGTCTTGGTTCAACCCTTCCAGCCGGAAGTCATGGACACGAAGGCTCTTCTCCGGGAATACCGTGGCCGATTGGCTTTCTGGCGAGAACTGTCCACACAGCGGACCCTGCCTTTTGGCTTCCCGGATGACGTCAGAAAGGAAACACGCGAGCTCATTGAGATGGGAAGGGAGGGGGGCATCCTCTCCCCATCGCATGCAGAGGAGGTTAATGTGTGTCTGGAAAACATCCTGGCGTTTGTTGATGTGACCAAAGTGCAGTTGGAAAACGGAGGGATCTCATGACTGGACAAAAAAAGGTAGCGGCAGCGTTGTCTCACAAAGAGGCTCCAGTGCCCATAGACTTTGGCAGCACGCCCGTAACCGGAATTCATGTGGAACTGCTTGAACGCATCCGCCGCTACTACGGACTGAAATCAAAACCTGTTGAACTGCTGGATCCATTCCAGATGCTCGGCAGAATCGATGATGATCTGAAGTCGGTAACGGGAATAGACACGGACAGCGTCGAGGGTCCCTATACACTGTTTGGATTCAAGCTAGAGAAGTGGAAAACCTGGACAACACCCTGGGGGCAGGAGATTCTCGTGCCGGAATTGTTCAATACAACCACGGGCACTGATGGAACAATCTACCTCTATCCGGAAGGTGATCTGACGGTTCAACCGAGCGGTCGAATGCCGGCAGCCGGATATTACTTCGACACAATTGTACGGCAGGAACCAATTGAGGAGTCCAGGCTGAGACCTGAAGACAACCTGGAAGAGTTTCCTATAATTGGACAAGAAATTCTCGACTACTTCTTAGCACAGGCAAAAACCAAAGCAGAGACGAACCGGTTCCTGGTGGGCACGTTTACCGGTGATACAGGTCTCGGTGATATAGCGAGAGTTCCCGGACCAATGCTCAAGCATCCGAAGGGGATTCGCGACGAGACCGAGTGGTATATTTCCACGGTCAGTCGGCAGGAATACCTTCATAGGGTATTCGCCGAGCAAACCGATCGCGCCTTGAAGAACCTCAAGATGGTGCATGAGGCAGTTGGCGATGCGGTAGGGGCCTTGTTCATATGCGGTACGGATTTTGGTACACAGGAATCACTCTTCTGTTCGGCGGAGACATTCGATTCTCTCTACAAGCCCTACTACCGCAAAGTAAACGACTGGATCCACTCCCACACGAACTGGAAGACGTTCAAGCATTCCTGCGGAGCCATTGAGCCGTTAATCCCTCACCTGATTGAAGCCGGTTTCGACATACTTAATCCCGTGCAAACCACGGCTGCCGGTATGGATCCGCATGTTCTCAAGGCTAAGTACGGACGGGATATCGTTTTCTGGGGTGGCGGGATTGATACACAGAAGACCCTACCATTTGGGACCAAGGAGGAGGTTCGTTCAGCAGTGCTCCGGAACCTGGAATGTTTTGCCCGGGAGGGGGGATATGTGTTCAACGCAATCCACAATGTTCAGGCGAAGGTCCCTGTTGAGAATTTCGTGGCCATGATCGATGCCGTAAATGAGTTCAACGGGAACTAACCTGGTTTTCTCAGTGTGCCGTTAAAGGCGCATTGAATGATAGATTGTTTTAGAGAAGGCAAGTGGAATTTTCAGATTTTTCCACAAGCACTGTCATTGTTTCCTTCTCTAGGTTGCCTTTTTTACCCCTCTTGATTTTTTTCACGTGTTCTATATCATTTTCCTTTGGAGACAAAAGCGATATGTTGCTTACGTGACTTATGTCACTGCGGATATCCGATCCGCTTGCCATATCGCTTTCTCTCCGCTTTTCTTCTTCTTTTCACCAGGTTTCTGAAATAGCCGGCCAGATGAGAATCGGGGTTATACCGTACGAAGTTTCTGGCAGCAGTCATAAAAATGTCTTTGAGTCGATGATTGAACTGCCAGCTTGTGATCATCTTGC
>Ga0307426_1002474_pt1 | contig 11494 bp, 11 predicted proteins | sample SalMarWE160340MG_FD_202165 | JGI IMG/M metagenome (GOLD analysis project Ga0307426, IMG submission 202165) | Salt marsh sediment microbial communities from the Plum Island Ecosystem LTER, Massachusetts, United States - WE1603-40 | ecosystem: Environmental > Aquatic > Marine > Intertidal zone >... | reverse complement strand
CCACTTCATCGAGAAACACCGTTCCACCATCGGCAAGCTCGAAACGGCCTTTTTTGTCACGAATGGCACCTGAAAATGCACCTTTCACATGACCAAAAAGCTCGCTTTCGATGAGACCTTCCGGTAACGCGCCGCAGTTGATGGGAACAAAAGCGGCGCCGTTGCGCGCACTCTCATTATGGATGGCATTGGCAACCAGTTCTTTACCGGTACCGGTTTCGCCGGATATATGAACGGGATAATCATAGCTTGAAACATCGCGTATATTTTTGAAAATTTTATACATTTTATGGTCCTGGCCGATGATGTTGCCGAAACTGGTCAATTTACTGGCCTGTAACTGCAGACTGAAAAGATCGGTAACATCCCGAAAGGAGGCCAAGACTCCGACAAATTCACCGCTTTCATCCCGCATACTGGTAATGGTCATTTCCACCCGGCGCGCTTCACCGCTTTTAGTAGTGATGTTCAGGGCATGCTCGGATGTTTCAGCCAGATCCGGCACGTCATCAAAAAACTTGCAGCGTCCACCGCAAAAGGGATGATCAAAAGCCGCATGGCAGTCCTTGCCCAGGACCTCTCCTCTGCTGTAACCGGAAATACGCTCGGCTTCCTGGTTGAAGAAAAAAATGCGTCGATTCATGTCATGGGCAATAATTCCTTCTCTGAGATTGTCCAGCACATGCTCCAGGTTATCCCGGTGACACATTAAATTTTCAAGGGATAGGTCCGACATGATTTCCTTTCGGTGCATCCTGTTTTAAATACCGTTCCTCTATAAAATCTGCTAAAAAGTCAATGTCTTCGAGACCGAAAACAGGCACATCCAAGTCAAGGCCGGCATCACTGACGACAGCGACCAGGTGGGGGTCTCCCATTAGAAGCGCTTGGCTGTGTCTGGCGGCTCGCACCACCTCAATTTTGGGTTTACGCGCCCTCTTATAGCCTTCGGCAATCACCAGATCCAGATCGTTGAAATAGTTCTGCAGGTTTTCCAGGGTTCCTTGATGATCATTTTTTACCATGGCAATTTTACCCGGAGAAGCAATAATTACCGTTTCAGCGCCGGCATCCTTATGGCGCCAGCTGTCTTTGCCGGTTTTATCAAAATCAAAAACATGGTGAGAGTGTTTGATGGTGCCGATCCGATACCCTTTGCGTATGAGCACAGGAATCAGTTTCTCAATGAGCGTGGTTTTACCGGACTGTGATCGACCTACGATGCAAATAATCTGCGGCATACTGAGAGCTCCCTGCCAGGATCTTTTCTCCATTCAGACCCAAAAGTGAATACAAACCAAAAATATCTAAACAGCGTGAAGCTGAAAATTATGTTGCCAAAGACAGATTGTCAAGAATAACCGGAAAGCACCCGGAACCTGCAGGGAGATTGATACTGAAAATTGGCGATTGAATATTTAATGATTAGGGTAAAAAGTCACCTGAAATCTCTTATGAAACCCATTAAAATGACTTTGCGATAAATTTGCTGCCCCGCAGAGGCCACTTCTACCGAGCGGAATCTCGATCCACGCTTAGGTCCTAACCGGATATTTTGCGAAGGCTAATATGTCTCTTCTTAGGGATAAATTCTTTGATAAAATGGTTGGAATGAATCACGGCAGCGATTTTTATATAGAAAAAGAGCGGAATCATCGCCAGATGAAACGGGCTGACCGATATCTGGTTGCTCAAGTCGATAATCAAATAGGCAATAAAGCCAAGCAGGCTTAATTCCATCAGGGCATCAAGGAATCCAAGTAAATACTGACGGATATAGAAATAGCCGCCACCGGGAAAGATGATGGAACTGATGGTGGCGACTAACTTGCTTTTGAATTGCAGCTGACATTTTTCACATTTGGATTTTCCCTCAACAAGTTCGTGGGTGCAGCGGGGGCAAAGATGGCTTCGTTTTGCCAACTGTGCTTTGGTACCGGCAAGCGGTATCTTTTTCTTGAGCAAGGCTCTGATTTTTTTTCTTTCTGACACGGCAATGGCTTTGAATTTCTCAATTTTATTATCCGCCCCGGCAAACTTAGTAATTAGATTTCCCCCCTTTAGCACAATCGAGTGACATCCCGCGTAGGCCACCTGGGCAATTGAATCTTTATAATCGTAACTGGAGGTGGTCGGAATATGAATGATACGATAATTTGTGAAAACAAATAATGAACGTTTTAGATAAACAAAAAGAAAACCTGTGAGATATTGTGCCAGGGAAGCCAGCGGCGAATAACCGGTGGTTATCAGGAGAATCTGTTCGCCCTTTTTCAAAAACGGCTTTAAAAAAGAAACTTTTACAATTAACTTCCGCTGTCGCCTCTCAATTCTTTTTTTATAGACGCTTTTATGGTTGGAAAACAGGTCCTCGCGATCTACAGGGAGTCCGAATATTTGGGGCCCCATGAAGTTGAGCGGTTCGAAAGCCGCTTCTGCCATCTAAAAATTCCTTTCATAAATACGGTATTATCGATGCTGACATCTATTCAGCCATTCGGGCCTCAACCAGCATTCCGGTATAAATCTCGATATATCATCATCGGTAAGACGGGAAAATATCTTGAGCATAAATTTTGCCGTGGTGCAATCATATAGGGTCCTGGCCCAGCCTCCGACCCATAGGGGCTGCACTCGAGGGGAGAGGCCAGGGGAGTTGAGTTCACTCCCCGGGGGGTGGAGCTTTCCGTCAGATAACCAATGGAATAATGGAATGGTGGCCCCCGGCTCAGACAGAAAAATGAAATATTGGGTATGAAAAAATGCTAGAATAAAGCTTAGGGCGCATTTTAAGACACAAACTTATTTCTCACCGATAAGAAGGCCGGACTCATTGGGAGTTTGGATCGCAATCCGTCGGATATTTTTTACACCGGCTGCTGCCAACATATCGGTAAGTTGCTTTTCGGAATAGGATTGGCCCGCATCCGTGCCCAAAAGCATATTCAAGGAAAACAGCGCCGGAAAAAGGGGACTGTCCAGACTGTTATTCAAGATAAATTCATGAATAATTATCAGGCCTTTCGGTTCTAAAGCATCAACTGCCTTTTGAATAAATCTGCGGCAATCTTCCGATCCCTCACCGTACCTCGCAGCCGTGGATTATGCAGGCAAAAATGGATGGCGTATGTTCCGGGGCCGCCGCCCAAATCCAGCAGGTGCGTGCGTGATGACAGGTCGATGAGAGGCACGATTTGAGGGGCCAATCCCATCGCCATGTTGAACATTCCCATCAGAAAGCTTTCGCGCCACTCATCAGTCTTCTTCCGTCTCCTTGGCAATCCGTTCAGGCGTCATTGTCCAAAAAGGCGTGCCATCCTTGGTCAAACGAACTTTTATGATATCAATGTCGGGATCCTTTTTTATTTTTGACGCTATAAAAACATCCTTGCCGTTGATTTCCGCCCAAACGCCTTTTAATTTGATGCGCGCGTCTTTCTGTAGATGAATTTCACTGGGTTTCCGATACCAGGTAGGACAGATCTGAACTTCGAATTCATCGGATCCCTCTCTCACATCCAGGGCGGTTGCCGGCGACATTCCAGGCATGGGTACAACCTCCTTTACACGAACAACCCAGGCTCTGATTTTTTCATATTCGCGAACATCGTAAAGTTTATTATAAGGATCATCTATGCCCCAGCCCTGCATGTCAGTCTTATCCCCGGCCTGGACCCAGCTAATTCCGCCGGCAAAAATAAGCGAAATCATTATCAGAGAATATGTTATTCGTCTTAAGGATTTTTGCATTCTACCCCCCCTTTATCCGAACATACAATTTTTTAATCGATACATCCAATTTTGATCTTACTAAATAATATATTAATTGATAGGCTTTTTGCAACCAAGAAAATTTGGACATTCCGGCTCTCCCAAACCAGCGGGTTTGCAGAAATAACTGACGGGCGAGGGTAACCGGATGGTCGGTCATCATACCGAATTCAAATTTTAACAGGACCTTGCACTATGGCACAAATCTAAGAAGGATTATCGTCCCCCCTATTTAGTAAAGGTTCTTTTAACCCGCTTTGAAAAAAGAAAATAAGAAATCCAAATTGTGCTGGCAACCAGGGTTCTTATAAAATTGACGATTGCCTCTAAATTGGCCGAATCGGTCTGTATTAGGATGGCCCGGGCCAGATAATAGTCAAGACCGACAAAAATCAGATTTGAAGCAAAAAAGACTATTGCTAATTTAGGAACAAATTTGCGCTGTGTAAAAAAAAATAGGATGACAGATATCGAAAAAATAAAAAAACACACACTTCCGGCCAGCTCCATGATCAATAACGGCCCCCAAAACGGGTGATAGGAAACGGAATCGGGCGAGGTCAGAATAAGCCGGTTTTTTTCCGATAAAGCCGGAATGATCTCCGTAAACAGAGAAACTGCGGTTTGCACCGGATAAAGCAACAATCCGACAGCACATAGAATTAGCCAGCCGCCGATTTTATCGTATATTTTATCAGCAGCGTTTGGCGGCAGGTTATTTGTCATCAACCGGCCCTTTAAAATCAGCAGCAATGGTCATATCCATTGTCGATTGCCCGTCGTCAATTGTTAACATGGGTTCATCAAAGGCATCGCTTTGAATAAATCAGCGATTTTAAAAATTAAGGAACTTTTTTTCCCAGTAAATAATCGGCTTATATTCAAATAATGCATTTAAATGGTGCATGAAGGCATGCCGCCCCTCTTTCTGCCATAACTGCGTTATGGTTTCGTCAACAAGTTGATAATATGCTTTAATATCCTCAATCGATGCAGGTGGGACGCCTGTCGGTTGTTCGGCTGCAACCTCAGCAATTAAGTACAGCCACATTTGACTTGCACCCATAATATAAAACGGCCAGGTTTTTTGGATCGAGACCGGCCAGCTTTTATCAGCGGTATCTTCTAAATTGGGCCGGGTAATTTCGGCCGGGTCATCGAATCCGACATGGTCGATGACGCCAGCGAATTTCAGCCTGGCAAGCAAGGGATCGGTTTTAAGCACGTTGAAAATTTTTTCGGCTGTCTGGGGAGAGGCGTAAAAAATGAAGCTGAACATTCTGCCGGCCGAATCTCTGGCTGCACGTCGATGAAAACGCCACAGGTAAATTTCGCTTTTGTATTTTTCCAATAGAGGTAAAATGACCTTATGCGCCAGACAAAGATCCATGTACCAGACGGGCTCGGTGTCCGGAGGCCAGTGCAGGTGGAAGCGGACAAACCACCATCCATCAGCCGCAGGCAGTTCGCGCAAATCTGGCGCCTTAACAGGCGGCATTTGAATTTGACCAACCGACGCGCACCCTGCAGTTACAACCGCCCAAAGAAGAATCACCGTCCACCATTTTTGAAAGTCACTGATTCGCATCACAGACACACTCCCTTGTTTTAGTTGCTGAGCCGAGCATTAAACATTAGACATAGAAGTCTGTCCTTTGGTGGTAAGTTTGCCTTTTCCCTGTGCCCTGAAACTTAGAACCTTTGAACGGTCATCACTATTTAGCCCATCAACTATTCAATAAAATCCGGCATGTTCGGTGCAGCTTTATGTCTGCGCCTCATATGAAACTGCTTGGCAAGTGAACAATTTTCGTCCAACAGTTCCCCAAGCTTGGCCTTGATAGCCCTGTTGTCTTCGGCCCGGTAAGTATTCAAATTGTTTTTATAGTCCGGCAATCGGTAGAGAAAATTGCCGATTGCTTCGGTTCTGACCCGTCTTAAATTTATACCATAGTTTAACCTGGCCAACAGGTATGCATTGAGCTCCTGTTCAAATTGTCCGCGCATGGGCAATGCCAGGTAGGGTTTGCGCAGATAAAACGCTTCGGTCATCAGCGTAAAACCAGCGGTGGCCATCACCGCCTTACAAGAGGCCAGGTCTTGCAAAAATCCCTCCTTGCTGAACGGTCGGTAAACAATTTGACCCTCTTGATCATCACGGTCATAGCCGTATACCCGGAACTGTTCACGGGAAAAAGACCTTAGGAATCTGAGATATGATTCAAATCCACTCGTAAGGTAGACCAGCACATGCCCACCGTCGGAAGGCTGAAGCGCTAATACCTCTTCCCGTAAAATCGGGGGAAAAAAGAAAGTGCGCTCATTGTTGGCTTCACCGTAGTAAAAAGTGGTAATCAGTGAGACATCCGGCTGCGGCACTATCGCTCGGATGATGCTGACTGTCATCCGGCGTTCTTTTTGCAGGTGTGTCGGACAGGGATACGTCATGTATCGAAGCCGGTGCTGATTATCGATTGTGATCAGCGGCAGGCGGTAATGATGGGCCAGATACGCGGTCATCGGTTCAAAATCAGTGATTACACACTCCGGTTGAAATCCTTTAAATATTTCCTTTCGTAATGCATTTAGCTTTTGGTGACCGCGCGGCAATCGCTGCAAATTGTCGGTGAAGGTTTTGACTTTTGAGACGCGATTGTCTGAACTGGCAATATGAAGCCCCTCAGTTTCAAAGACATCGAATTGGTCTTTAAGGTTGCGATAACCCCGATCATAGCTGACCACTTTCACCGTGTGGCCCAGTTTTTCCAGATGGGTGATCATCTCCCGGGCCCGCGAGGAATGGCCCGAACCTTCACCCGATACGCCGTATACGATTTTTGCCAAGGATAGCTCCTTTTACACCTGTTATGAGAACTGCGTCTGCCGGGCGCCATCGGAAATAACTGAAATGGCAAAAACATTCCTCACCGCCGGGAAAATTTTTATATTGATCGCCGAATCCCATGCCGACGCCGCCGCCGAAACATCCGAAGGTATTGCGGTCACATACAGCCGCTTTTCCTTTGGCGGCACTGGCGGCCAGCCACATGATGCATCCCCACCTGCGTTCCTTAAATTGTACGGCCCCTTCTGGTTTTTCATCCGACCAGATCAGCGCAATCGGATGATGCATGAGTGCAATGGCCCCAGCTATTTTGCTTTCCATAAAAGACTCCTTCATTTTTAGCATTTTACGCTCTTATAATCAGAGAATTATTCTTACCCTGATACCATATAAAAGTACATGCTGAATTCGAACATTTGCGAATTCACTATTTTGAATAAATAAATTTTCTCATCATGTCAAAGGCATTCGATTGAGCCGTTGCGTTTGATCGCCAGTTTTTTGCTTCCTGCCATACAAATCATCGTGGCAGGACCTCGCATCCCGCCGGGATTGCTGGTTCAACGATAAGAGCACTAACTTCCTCCTGTTTTTATCAACTGGCAGCGGAGAAATTACCCTATTTTGTGTTGCGCACGGGTGGCCGTTGACTCAGGGCTTCAAACTTTTCAAGCGGCCGCCACCGCCAATTCATTTGCATAATTCTACGCGATCCTGTATATGTCGAATGTAAGCATGCGTTAAATAAATCGATATGCAATTGTCAATAGTGGCCCATAAACAACCACGGAGAAAGCCATGAGGACTGCAGAAGACATCGTCAAGGATAAACAAAGCGAGATTGTGTCTATTTCATGGGATCAGACCGTTCAAGAGGCCTGTCTGGAAATGGTCGATAAAAAAATCGGTGCGATTCTGGTAAAGAAGGATAAGCGGTACATCGGCATCTGGACTGAACGCGATCTACTGCAAAAAATGACCGAGGAGGGATTCAATCCGCAAACGGCTAAAATCGGCGACCATATGTCCGCTCCGCTTAAGACGGCGCCCCACAGCATACGTATTCATAAATTGAATGAAATGTTTCTGGGGCTGTTTCTGCGACACCTGCCCATCGAAAAAGACGGCGAATTTATCGGTCTGCTTTCAATTGGAGATGTCCTTAGGGCCAGCCTGATTGAAATGGATCGACAACTAAAAGAGCTCAATGCATTTGTCACCTGGGACTATTATGAAAATTGGAGAGAAGGTAGGACGAAGCCGGCGTAAGGCAGGGCTTGCTGTTTGTTATCGATTGCTTAGGCGGCTGTGAGGCATATAAGCGCTTCTGGTCAACGGTGAGTCAATGACGGATGCCTTTTCAAAGCGGTTATTGATATTTTCGTCGAGCACTCTTGTTTTCCTGGGTCTTTATTTATCGAGTCTTTACAGCTACCTTCTCTTCCACCTCTATTTAAATGTTTACGGGTTTTCAAATCTCATCTAACCGATAACTGAAAAACTGCTGTCCGGATTGATTTCTCTAAGACGTGAATAAAACCCCACATTAAAGGTTCGGCCGGTATATTTCATGTAAAATTGCACCGGATCTTTGTCATGGTCGTGTCCGGTCTCAACTTTTTCAATGAGTTCGGCCATCATGAGGCCCACAACCGAGGCATTCTTGTACTGGTTGCCGGAAGTGCCGATGGCCATGTAAAAACCGGGTAGATCCGACTTGTCGTAAATGGGAATCCAGTCGTCTGAGACGTCGTAGAGATCCACGACGCCCTGCCTTTGATTTGGCACCCCCAGTCCCTCGATCCGTTGGGCCTCGCGCATGGCCTGGGCGAGCCATTGTTCGGTAAAATTCTGGTTATAGTTGTCCGGATCGACCCACTCACGTTTGTCGCACTCGGGGTCCTCCGAACCTACCAAAATATGGTTGCCCGTCTCGGGGCGGGAATAGCAGCCGATGTCGCCGTCGGAGATAAGCGTTCCATCCTTCTGATAGTCAATGCCGTCGGGCGCCGGGATATGACAAACCTCCTGGCGCAGGGCCCTGGTTTTAATATTCATACCTTCCTCCACGCCGGCCATGCGGTTGATGATATACGAGTGCGGGCCGGCAACATTGACCACAATGGGGGCATCGATCCGGGTGCCGCCCTTGAGGGTTATGCCGGCCACCCGACCGTCTTTTTTACGGATTTCAACAACTTCGGCGTTGAACATAAACTCGGCGCCCTTGGCTTCGGCGGCCCGCTGCAGGTTGTGGGCGGAAAGCTGCGGATCGGAGATATAGCCCGATTCGGGAACGAAAATCGCGCCGTCCACGGCCGCGGCGGTCGGCTTGCCGAAATCGGGGGCATCGGGCAGTTTGACCGGAAAATACTTGTGCGTATCGAGAAAAGGGAACTTCTTTTTTATGGCGTCGATATCCAGCTCTTCATACGCAACCCCCAGATTGTCAAGGCTGGCCATGACGTTTTTAAGATACTTGTTCAGCTCGGTTTTTGTCACCAGACAACCGGTATTTATGTATTTTACCAGACCCAATTCGTCCTCCACCTCCAGGTGTTCGGCCCAGTTGAGCCAGTAATAATACCCTTCGCGCGCCATGGCCACCCCATCCGGGGTGGAGTAGTGCAAACGAATGATAGCACAGGATCCGGACGTAGAGCCGTAACCGGCCGATGCCAGCTTGTCCACGTTAACGGTCTGATAACCTTTCTTGGCCATTTCAAAAGCAATCGCAGCGCCGATAACCCCGGCGCCGATGATGATTGCGTCGTATTGTTTACTCACTTTGATTCCTCCTCTTTGCACCTAAATTTACCATAGAGACGATTGGCTCAAAATACAAACCCAGAGGAAGCTAAGCCGTGATGCGGCGCATTCCCCTGCGCAAACGCTGTTCCACCCGCCGGGTCATCAGGGACAGGGGACAGGCCATCAAAAAATAGATCAACCCGGCCAGCAGATAGGCGTGCATGGGAAGAAAAGACATGGACGCCAGATCTTTGGCTCGCAGCATCAGCTCCGGGGTTGAAATCAAGGAGCACACCGAGCTGTCCTTGAGAAGAATGATCAGCATATTCAAAAGGGGCGGTAAAACGATGCGCACCGCCTGGGGCATAATGATGAAACGGTATGCCTTGGCAGGCGTCATTCCAACGGCAAGCGCCGCTTCACGCTGGCCTTTATGCAACGCCTCGATCCCGCCCCGGAAAACCTCCGCCAGATAGGCACCCTGGTTCATGCCCAAACCAATCACGGCGGCTGAGAAGGAGTCAACAATGATGCCGAGAGGAACCAGCCCAAAGTAGATCAAAAAGAGCAGCGCCAAGGCCGGTATGCCGCGCACAAACTCAATGTAAGCCCTGCAGATCCCCGGCACAAACCGGATCCTGCTCAGTCTTCCTAAGGCCAATATAATTCCTAAAGTGAGGGCAAACAAATAGGACAGCCCCGTCAGAGCGATGGTGTTCCCGGTTGCTACTGCCAGCTGCGGCCACCAGTAATCCCAGTTTTGAATATATCCTTGCCAGAATCCCATTATTGCCAGGACCTCCGCTTTTCCTCTAATTTGTTGACAACCTGGGCCAGGGGGAAACTCATGCAAAAATACAGTGCCGCGGCCAGCACGTAGACCAATGTCGTCTCAAAGGTCGAAGTCACCAGGTTGCGGGCCCAGAACATAATCTCGGGGGCGGCAATCGCCGACACGATGGCGGTGTCCTTTAGCAAACCGATGGCGTAGTTGCCCACCGGCGGCAGGACAATCCGAATCGCCTGGGGAAAAATAATGTAGCGCATCGCCATCATGGGCGTCATTCCCACCGCCAGGGCCGCCTCCCGCTGGCCGAAGTGAAGCGCTTCGAACCCCGACCGGAAAACCTCCGTCAAAATGGCGCCACCGATCGCCCCCAGCCCGACGATGGCCGCCGGGGCCGGCTCAATCTTAACCCCTAGGTAAGCCAGCCCGAAATAAAGAATAAACAGCAGGGTGAGGGCGGGTACGTCACGGAATATCTCGATATAAATGTCCACCGCAAGGCGCGCAATCCGCACACGCGAGGTTTTAATGGTCGCCATGACCAGGCCGAGCACGATGGCGACCACCAGTGAACCCGCCGTGATCTGCACCGTCATTACCGCGCCTTTGAGCAGAATCAAAAGAAACTTCAGCGCTTGTTGCGGATCAAAGGGAAGAATTTCCAGCATGGTATCAATCCCCTAACAACTTGCCTAAAAAGGCTTGCAGGCGTTCATGCTCAGGGTTCTCCAGAATCTCACCGGGCGGACCCTGTTCGGCAATCCTGCCGCCGTCAATGAAAATAACTTCATCGGAGACATCCTTGGCAAAATGAACCTCGTGGGTGACCATCATCATGGTGCGTCCTTCATCTGCCAATTCGTGGATCACTTTGAGCACCTCGCCGATCAACTCCGGGTCCAGAGCTGAAGTCGGCTCGTCGAAAAGCATCAGTTTCGGTTCCTGGGAAAGCGAGCGTGCGATGGCAACCCGCTGCTGCTGGCCCCCGGATAGCTGCTCGGGGTAGGCCGCGAGCTTGTGGGCCATGTGGACCTTCTCGAGCATGACATCCGCCAGCGCCAGAGCGTCTTTTTTGGACATGCCGCGCACCCGTTGGGGGGCAATGGCCACATTTTCCCGGGCGGTGAGGTGCGGCCACAGGTAAAAATTCTGAAATACCATTCCGATTTCCGCGCGCTGCGGGGCCAGTTCTTTGGAAGACATGCGCACATATTTGCCGTTGACGAGTTTTTCGCCGACCAGATCGCCTTCCAGATAAATATGCCCCCGGCTCGGTTCTTCCAGATAATTGACGCAGCGCAGCAGAGTGGATTTCCCTGAACCGCTCGGACCCAGAATTG
>Ga0307426_1002473_pt1 | contig 11495 bp, 7 predicted proteins | sample SalMarWE160340MG_FD_202165 | JGI IMG/M metagenome (GOLD analysis project Ga0307426, IMG submission 202165) | Salt marsh sediment microbial communities from the Plum Island Ecosystem LTER, Massachusetts, United States - WE1603-40 | ecosystem: Environmental > Aquatic > Marine > Intertidal zone >... | reverse complement strand
TGGGCTATGCGCATCGTGGCATCGAAAAGGCGACTGAAGCGCGCACCTGGGTGCAGGACCTCTACCTGTTGGAACGTGTGTGCGGCATCTGTTCCCACATTCATGCCATGACCTACTGCCAGGGCGTGGAAAAGCTGGCCGGAATAGAGGTGCCGCCGCGGGCCAGGGCCATTCGCACGCTGATGGCCGAGCTGGAACGCGTCCACAGCCACATGCTCTGGCTCGGCGTGGGCGCGCACGAGGCTGGCTTTGATACGCTCTTTATGTATGCCTGGCGCGACCGCGAGACGGTCATGGATTTGCTCGAGAGCCTCTCTGGCAACCGCGTCAACTATTCCGCAAACCTGCTGGGCGGTGTCAAGTTCGACGTCGGCGACGGCCAGATAAAAGCCGTTCTCGACGGTGCAGATATCCTGGAGAAACGGTTACATCACTACCTGGACGTGGCCACAACAGACGAATCGTTCCTGATCCGGACGCAAGGGATCGGCACGATGACGCAGCAGCAGGCAGAGGTGCTGGGCACGGTAGGGCCCACGGCCAGGGCCTCGGGCGTAACGCGCGACTTGCGCCTGGATGCACCGTATGCTGCCTATCCCGACTTTCCGGTCAAGCCCGTCGTCGCGTCGGGGGGTGACCTCCTGGCGCGTTTCGTAGTGCGGATCGAGGAGCTCTTTGAGAGCTTGCGCGTGGTCCGTGCGCTCGTGCAGAACTTGCCGGAAGGCGACCTCGCGGTGCGCGTCCCGACCAAGATCCCGGAAGGCGAGACGGTCAGTTGCAGCGAAGCCCCGCGCGGCGAGTTGTACTACTATATCGAGAGCGGGGGTGCCGACAAGCCGGAGCGGATCAAGGTGCGTACGCCTACCCTGGCCAACTGGGGAGCAGTGCTCTCTACGGTGGTTGGATGCCAGTTGGCCGACGTGCCCATGGTCCTGGCAGGCATCGACCCATGCTTCTCGTGCAACGACCGCATGGTCCGTCTCCGTACCGAGTCGTCTGGGCGTCGCCTCTGGTCGTGGGAAGAGCTGCGAAGATACGGGATCGAGTACTATCGATGCAAAACATCAGCGACCTGATCGCACTGGCGATCTTTCCAGGTGGCCTATTCCTGGCCACGATCGCCCTCGGCTACGAGTGGGCAAATCGCAAGCTGGTGGCACGCTTGCAGAACCGGCTCGGCCCGCCCTGGTACCAGCCGTTGGCCGACCTGGCCAAGCTGCTTGCCAAGGACGAAGTGCTGCCGGAGCGGACGATCGGCGCGCTGTTCCACGGCCTGCCGATCGTCGCGCTGGCGGGCGTGCTGACTGCTGCGCTCTATGTGCCGCTCTTTGGCCTGCGTCCCTCGTTCGGCTTTGACGGCGACCTGATCGTCGCGATCTATCTCTTGGGACTGCCGACCATGTGCATCGGCTTGACGGGCGCCAGCAATCCCGACCGATTCTCGCTGGTCGGCGCCACGAGGACATTGACCCAGTTCTTTTCGTACGAAGCGCCGTTTCTGCTGGGCCTGCTAGGGCCTGCCCTCGTGGCTGGCTCGTGGCAGATTGGCCAGATCGCGGCCTTGGCGCGGGGTCGCTGGCTGGTGCTGACACAGCCGGTTGGCTTTGTGGTCACGCTGATCGGCCTGATGGGAGAGTTGGAACTGCCTCCCTTTGACGCTCCGGAGGCAGAAACCGAGATCGTGGCCGGGGCCTTGACCGAGTACAGCGGCCGCGGGTTGGCCTTTTTCCGCCTGGCTAAGGATGTCGAGCTGGTGGTCGGCATGGCCCTGATCGCCGCGCTGTACCTGGGTGGGGTGGACCCGGCCCTTTCGTTCCCACTGTCTGCGCTCATCTTTTTCGCCAAGACATTGACGATCCTCCTGGTCTTGGCTATCCTGCAGACCATCTTTGCCCGGCTGCGCATCGACCAGACCGTTGGCCTGTGGTGGCGATACGGCGTGCTGCTGGTCCTGGTTCAGTGGTTCGTGACGATCCTGGGGAGGTATCTACCGCTGTGAGCATCGGGGGCATGCTACGAGACGTACTGACGGCGCTGGTGCACCACCCTGTTACCGAGAGATATCCCTTCGAGCGACAGCCGGTGCCGTCCCGGCTGCGCGGCAAGGTCGTCTGGGACGCCGACAAGTGCATCGGCTGCGGGCTGTGTGTCAAGAACTGCCCCGCCGAGGCGCTCGAGCTGCACGTTCTCGACAAGAAGGCCAAGCGGTTCGTGATGCGCTATCGCGTCGACCGCTGCCTGTTCTGTGCCCAATGTACGTATAGCTGCCCGCGCGGCGCCCTCTCGCTTTCGAACCAGGAGTGGGAACTGGCCGCGCTGAGCAAGGAACCGTTCGACATCTACTATGGAGAGGATGCTGATGTTCAGGCCGTGTTGGCCGGGACCACTGGCTCAGATGACCAAGGGGGCTAGGGTGGCCGTGGTGGGAATAGGGCACGAGCTGCGCGGCGACGACGCAGCCGGAGTTGCCGTGGCCCGGGCCCTGGGAGCAGCTGCCGCTGGCAACGAGCGCTTGCTCACGATCGACGCCGGCCCGGCACCGGAAAACCAGATCGGGCCACTACTCCGTTTCAGGCCGGACGTCATCTTGTTCGTGGATGCGGTGCAGATGGGCGAGGCACCGGGAACGGTCCGCTGGGTGCCGTGGCGCGAGACGGATGGGGCAGGTGCTTCGACGCATACGCTGTCGCCGCAGGTCCTGGCGTGGTTTCTGATGCGTGAGTTGGGCTGTGAGGTGCTGCTGCTTGGCATCCAGCCGGCAGGCTGCGCGGTCGGTGCCCAGCTTTCACCTGCGGTGGCCGGGGCGGTGCATAGCATTGCACGTGCTCTCTCAAGCGCGCTGTCGTGCGATCGCAGCAGTGATGGCCCGCAAGACGTTCATCTTGAAGGTTCTCGGTTACGTAGACAGGTAGGCAGGAGCAGAAGCGACAGTGCTGTCCAGGAAGCAGAGATAGCTGTTCGGCCTACAGATGTAGTTTGAGTTTGATGGAGGGAAAGACAGTGAAACAGCAGGAGACAGAGCAGAAAGCAGCGTCAGATACCCAGACCCAGGAAGCGCCAGCGAAGGGCAATGGGAAGATGGCCGATCTGTCCTTGGAGGAGGTACAGTCGGAATTGAACACTTCGCTGGATGGGCTCAGCCAGGAAGAGGCAGAGCGCCGCCTGGAGCAGTATGGCCCCAACTCGCTGGTGGAGAAAAGGGAGAACCCGATCCTCAAGTTCCTTTCCTACTTCTGGGGGCCTATCCCGTGGATGATCGAGGTGGCCGCCGTTCTTTCCGCCATAGTACAACACTGGGCCGACCTGATCATCATCGGCGTGCTGTTGCTGTTCAATGCGGTCGTCGGCTTTTGGCAGGAGCACCAGGCTGCGAACGCGGTGGACGCGCTGAAGAAGCAGCTAGCGCTCAAGGCCCGTGTCAAGCGCGGTGGCAAATGGGCTCAGGTGAATGCGGACACCCTCGTCCCCGGCGACGTGATCCGGCTGCGGCTGGGAGATATCGTCCCGGCCGATGCCAAGCTGGCCGACGGAGAGTACCTCAGTGTGGACCAGTCGGCACTGACCGGCGAGTCGCTGCCGGTGGACAAGAAGCCGGGTGACGAAGCCTACTCGGGCTCGATCGTCAAGCAGGGAGAAATGGTCGCGCTGGTCGTGGCCACCGGTTCGGGCACCTACTTTGGCAAGACGGCCCAACTGGTCTCCGAAGCCAAGTCGGTCTCACACTTTCAGCGGGCGGTGCTGAGCATCGGCGATTACCTGATCTACCTCAGCCTGGGCCTGGCGGCAGTGCTGATCCTGGTGATGCTCTTTCGGGCGACGCCGGTCCTGACCCTGATCCAGTTTGCCCTCATCCTGATCGTCGCTGCCATCCCCGTGGCCATGCCGGCGGTCCTGTCGGTGACAATGGCCATTGGGGCAGTCGCTCTGGCCAAGATGAAAGCGATCGTCACCCGGCTCGAGTCGATCGAGGAAATGGCAGGGATGGACATTCTCTGTTCGGACAAGACCGGCACCTTGACCCAGAACAAGCTCACCCTGGGCGATCCGGCCTTGTTTGCGGCCAAAGATACCGCAGAGCTGGTCCTGGCCGGAGCACTGGCATCGAGGGCTGAGGACCAGGATGCCATCGACACGGCGGTGATTGCGGGTCTGGAGGGTGGGGATGTCCTGGGGGGCTATACCCAGACCGAGTTTGTTCCCTTTGACCCGGTGCACAAGCGTACCGAGGCCCAGATCCAGGGGCCGGGCGGCACTTCCTTCCGCGTCACCAAGGGGGCCCCGCAGGTCATTCTCGAGATGTGCCATCCGCCGCAGGATCTGGCGGAACAGGTCAACGCCAAGGTAGACGAGTTTGCGGGGCACGGCTACCGCACGCTAGGCGTCGCCCGCCGAGACGAGGGTGGCGAGTGGCAGTTCCTGGGCATCCTGCCCCTCTTTGACCCGCCGCGCGAGGACTCGGCTGAGACGATCCAGCGGGCCGAGGAGCACGGCATCGAGGTCAAGATGGTGACCGGGGACAACATCGCCATTGCCAAGCAGATCGCTTCCCAGCTCGGATTGGGTACTAACATCCACGCGGCCAATGATCTCTTCCAGGAGGGAGGCGGCACGGCTGCGCTTTCCAGGGACGTCGAGAGGCGCGTCGAAGCGGCCGACGGGTTTGCCCAGGTCTTTCCCGAGCACAAGCTCGATGTCGTGGAGGTGTTGCAGGACAAGGGGCACATCGTCGGTATGACCGGCGACGGGGTGAACGATGCGCCGGCTCTGAAGCAAGCCAACACTGGCATCGCGGTGAGCGGGGCCACGGATGCCGCGCGGGCGGCGGCCGAGCTGGTGCTGACCGCGCCTGGCCTGTCGGTGATCGTGCAAGCCGTGGAAGAGGCGCGCAAGATCTTTGAGCGCATGAACAGCTATGCCATCTACCGCATCACCGAGACGATCCGCATCATGTTCTTTGTCGTACTGGCGATGACCATCTTTGACTTTTACCCGATCACGACGATCATGATCATCCTGTTGGCGGTGCTCAACGACCTGCCGATCCTGACCATTGCCTACGACAATACGTGGCTCGATCCCAAGCCGGTGCGTTGGGAGATGCGACGGGTACTCACTGCTGCCACGGCAATGGGCCTCACCGGAGTTGTCTCAACCTTCGGTATGTTGGTCCTGGGCAAGCTGGTGTTCAAGCTGAACCAGGAGCAGATCCAGTCTCTCATCTACCTCAAGCTTGCCGTAGCTGGGCACCTGACCTTGTTCGTGGCGCGCAACCGCCACGCGGTCTTTTCCAAGCCCTATCCGGCACCGATACTGGTGGCAGCGATACTCGGTACCCAGACGGTGGCAGCGCTGATCGTCGGCTTTGGGTTCATCGTGGTCGCCATCCCCTGGAAGTACGTGGGGATCGTGTGGGGATATGCCCTGGTCTGGGCGTTCATCGGGGACTGGGTCAAATTGCAGGCCTATCATCTCCTCAGGTTGAGTGGCAAACATCACCGGAGCTTCCTGGATCGCATCCAGGCGCCGCTGCACCCTCACGGGCGCTAGAGCGCTACGGGATAGCGACGGATGACTGAAGCGGGAAGCAGCCAATTCAGGTCAGGACCTACGCATAAGGTGGAACGATGACACTGCCAGACAAGAAAACCAAGATCGTCTGCACCATCGGCCCCGCCTCCGAATCTCGCGAGACGCTCGAGAGCATGATCGCCAATGGTATGGACGTGGCGCGGCTCAACTTTGCTCACGGCGATTTCGAGAGCCATAAGCGGGTGATCGGCAACGTCCGCGAGGCGGCGGCCGCTTTAGGGCGACGAGTGGCCATTCTAGCCGACCTGCCCGGTCCCAAGATACGCATCGGCGACCTGGCCCAGGAGCCGGTGGAATTGGTGCGTGGACAGCCTTTCATCCTCCAGACCGAGGAGATCGAGGGCGACGCCCACTGTGTCTCGGTGAGCTTGCCAAACCTGCCCCAGGTGGTCAAGCCGGGCGATGTGATCTTTGTCAATGACGGGCTCATCCAGTTGGCCGTGAAAACGGTGGAGGGCCACCGTGTACACTGTGAGGTCCTGGTAGGAGGTGAGCTTCGCTCCCACAAAGGCGTCAACTTGCCCGCCATCGACCTCGGCATCGAGGCGTTCACCGACCGCGACCACGAGATTCTCCGGTTCGCGCTGCAGCAAGGTGTGGATGCGGTGAGCCAATCCTTCGTCCAGGGCCCAGAGGACATCGAGGCCGTGCGCGAGGCCGCTGCCGCTGCCGGTCGCGTGCCCTTTATCGTTGCCAAGATCGAACGCCGCCAGGCGCTCGAACATATAGATGCCATCCTGGACGCAACGGATGGGATCATGGTTGCCCGCGGCGACCTGGGGGTCGAGACCCCGATCGCAGAGATCGCCGTGACGCAAAAGCGCCTCATCCACCGCGCAAACCTGATGGGCAAGCCGGTCATCACGGCGACGCAGATGCTTGAGAGCATGGTCGAGAACAAGCGCCCGACGCGCGCCGAGGTTGCGGATGTGGCCAACGCCATCCTCGACGGCACGGACTGTGTCATGCTTTCTGAAGAGTCGGCGATGGGGATCTGTCCGGAGGAAGCTGTAGCTGTTATGGGGCGCATCGCTGTGGCAACGGAAGCATATCGGGGCCAGCACCCGCTCCAGAGATCGTTCGTCGCTGCGGTGGCGGCCCAGGACCCGAGCGTGGAGGATCTGATCGCCCTCAGCGTCCACAGCGTCGTCGAGCGCCTCACGCCCACGGTCGTGATCGCGCCGACGGACAGCGGCGCGACGGCGCGCTGTATGAGCCGCTTCCGCCCGCCGATGTGGATCGTCGCTCCCAGCCGCAACGAGGCGACGTGCCAGGAATTGCAGTTCTCCTACGGGGTTTACCCTGTGCATGTACCGGACAACCCGCCGAGTTGGGCGGCCTATGCCCGAGACTGGTTGGCAGAACACGACATGGCAAAGGGCTTGGCCATCCTCACCCATGGGCTCCCTGCTCCGCGGGGAGGGACGAACCATATGGAGATCATTGACTTTGGTCCTTCTCCACGAGAAAGGGCCGAGTAGCACGATGGAGTAGAGCGATGACCAAGAGGCTGTCTGTCGTCGATATCGACCGCTGCGTCGGTTGCCAGTCCTGCATGTTCGCCTGTGCCCGGCGGTCGGGACAGGGCGGGCTTGCAGGGTCCTGCATCCGGGTTCACTCGGCAGGTGGCATGCGGCACGGATTTGTCGTCGTCGTCTGCCGGGCGTGTCCCGACCCACCGTGTGCTCGCGTCTGTCCTACGGGCGCCCTTCGCCCTCGCGATGGCGGCGGAGTGCGCCTGGATGCCGATCTATGTCTTGGTTGCGGTAACTGCCGCGAGGCCTGCCCCTTTGGGGCGATCCTCTGGGATCCGCACCAGGACAAGCCGCAGATCTGCGTTCATTGTGGCTATTGCGCTTCCTACTGTCCCTACGAGGTTTTGAGACACGAGCAGATCGAGGAGGCCGCTCATGCTAAAGAATGACCCGCTATGCCGGGTACTGTACGTCGATCTCTCTCACCGGAGTTTCCGGGTCGAGGAGCGGCTCGATCTGTTCGAGGAGAGCCTAGGTGGGGCGGGCGTGGCGATCCGGCTCTTGGCAGAAGAGTGCCCCCAGGGCGCAGATCCTCTTGGACCCGATAATCCGGTCATCTTGGCCGTAGGACCGCTGGTCGGCCTTTTCCCTATGGCCTCCAAGACGGTGGCCATGTTCAAATCTCCCCACACCGGCAACCTGGGAGAGAGCCATGCCGGGGGGCGGAGCGCCGTCGCCATCCGTATGGCGGGCTATGGGGCCATCGTCCTCCAGGGGGCCAGCCCCACCCCGGTCTACCTGGTGATCGACGGAGATGCGATCCACTTTCGCGATGCCTCGGCCTTGTGGGGGGTGCGAAGCAGCTATACGGTGGGTGATGTTCTGCGAGAGCGTGAGTCTAGCTCGGGCCTACGCACGATTATGCGCATCGGTAGGGCTGGAGAACGAGGCGTGACCTATGCTTCCGTCATCACCGAAACGTACCGTCACTTTGGCCGGCTCGGGCTCGGCGCTGTCCTTGGAGCCAAGCAACTCAAGGCGCTCGTTATCTCTGGGTGCTGCACGCTACCAGTCAACGATCGCCGGTCCTACCGCAAGGTCTATGATGACCTGTTCCAGACAGCCACCGAGTCGTCCCGTATGCAAAAATACCACGACTTGGGCACGCCGATGAACGTCCTCCCCCTGAACGCGATCAGCGCCCTCCCGACGCGCAACCTCCAGGAGGCCCATTTCGATCAGGCCGAGGCCATCTCTGGGGAGCAGCTCGCAGAGCAGTATCTCGGGCGGCGCGTTGCCTGTGCCCATTGCCCCGTGGCCTGCATCCACCTCGCTGCATTGCGCCTGCCACATCCCAAGGAGCCCTACTTTTTCAAGACCTCGATGCTGGGCTACGACTATGAGCCGATCTATGCCATGGGCAGTATGCTCGGGGGCTCGGATGTATCTGGGATGCTGCAGTTGATGGATGAGGTGGAGGTCCAGGGCCTGGACGCCATGAGCACGGGCGTGGTCCTGGCCTGGGCAACCGAGATGCTGGAAAAAAAGCTGATCTCCACGGAGGAGACCGATGGGCTAGCGCTGAGTTGGGGGGACTATCCGGTCTATATCCAGGCGGTGCAGCGCATTGTAAACCAGCCGAACGATTTCTACCGGGCATTGGCCCGGGGAGTGGCGCACGCTGCTTCTGTGTACGGTGGGACCGACTTTGCTCTCAGCTTTGGCGGCAACGAGATGCCCGGCTACCATACGGGGCCGGGTTGCTACCTGACCTACCTGACGGGCGCTCGCCACAGTCATCTGGACAGCGCCGGCTATAGCCTGGATGAGAAGGCACAGGAGAAGGGCGAGGCCCTGACGCCAGAGGGCCTGGCCAAGGCACTGCTGGAGGAGGAGCGCTGGCGCCAGGTCCTGTCGAGCCTGGTGATCTGCTATTTCGCTCGCGGGGTCTATACGCCCGCGATCGTCCAGCAGGCACTGGCAGTGGCCGGCTCAAACTGGTCCAGCAGCGACCTGGCTCGACTGGGGACCGAAGCGCTGCAGCGCAAGCACGATTTCAAGGTACGGGAAGGGTTCGACCTGTCGCAACTGTGCGTGCCGCACCGCATCCTGGAGACGCCCTCAGCGTTGGGATCGCTGGACGAGGATTTCATCAAGCGAGCGATTCAACTATTCGCAGGAGGCACATCATGAGTCAGGCGAACCCACTACCCGAGCTTCCGGAGCGCATCCGCGGCCTGGGAGAGTTGGCCTACAATCTGTGGTGGAGCTGGCATTCCCCGGCACGCGAGCTCTTTCGCTCGCTCGATCTACAGCTCTGGCGCGAGAGCCAGCACAACCCGATCCGCATGTTGTCCCTGGCCCCGCCCGACCTCCTGTCTGCTGCGGCCCAGGACAACGAGTTCCTTGGCCCTTACGACGAGGTGATGGCCCAGTTCGAGACAGAAATGACTTCTCAGGACAGATGGTTCTGCCGCGAATGTGGTGTCTCTACGTCCCCGCTGGCCTATTTCTCTGCCGAATACGGCTTGCACGTCTCGCTGCCCGTCTATGCTGGCGGCCTTGGCATCCTCGCCGGGGACTATCTCAAGGAATGCAGCGACCTGGCGGTCCCCGTGGTGGCGGTCGGCATCATCTACTCGCAGGGCTATACCTGGCAGCAGATCCAGGAAGATGGCTGGCAGAAAGATATCGAAATGACGCTCGACCGCACCTACGACCCCATCACCCCGGTGCGGGATGAGGACGGCGAGCTGCTCACCGTCGAAGTGCCGCTTCTCGACCCTCCGCTGTACGTGCGCGTGTGGAAAGTGGCGGTGGGCCGGACCCCGCTCTACTTGTTGGACGCCGACCTAGAGTCCAACCCTCCATGGGAGCGGGCCATCACGCATCGGCTATATACCTCCGACCCTGAGCAACGGCTGAGGCAAGAGATCGTCTTGGGCATGGGTGGGATGCGTGTGTTGGAAGCACTGGGCATCCGGCCGGCGGCGCTCCACATTAACGAGGGGCACCCAGGGCTGGCCATCTTGGAGCGCATCCGCGCCCGCGTCGAAGAAGGGACCGATTTCGAGACTGCCGCTCAAGAGGTACGGGCCAGTTCTGTCTTTACCACCCATACCCCGGTGGCGGCCGGCACGGATGTCTATCCCTTCGCGCTGATGCAGCAGTACTTTTGCGAGTACTATGACCGGCTGGGCCTCGACCGCGAGGCGTTCATGCAGATGGGCGTCAACCCGCGCGACCCTGGCTCGGGGTTCAACATGACTGTCTTTGCGCTGCGCATGGCGCAATACTGCAACGCCGTCAGCCAGCGTCATGGCGAGGTGGCCCGCCAAATGTGGTCCAGCGTGTGGCCGGACAAGAAGGTGGAAGATGTGCCCATCGTGGCCATCACCAATGGCGTCCACCTGGGCGGCTGGATCGAGCCCATCTATATGCAGCCTCTGCTCGATCGCCACCTCGATCCGGGATGGCGCGATGACCAAGATCAGGCGGGTACGTGGCAGGCGATCGACGACGTGCCCGATCAGGAGCTGTGGGATGTGCACCAGCGGCTCAAGGTGTCTCTCACCGACCAGATCAACGAGCGAGCACGAGGCCGGTGGCAAGGCGACCGCGTGGCTCCCGGAAGCGTGATCGCCTTTGGTGCGCTGCTCGATCCCGAGGTCCTGACCCTCGGTTTTGCGCGCCGCTTTACTTCTTACAAGCGCGCCGATCTGATCCTCTACGACGAGGAGCGCCTCAAGAAGCTGCTCTGTGATCCGTGGCATCCCGTGCAGATCGTCTTTGCCGGCAAGGCCCACCCTGCTGACCAGGACGGCAAGCGCCTGATCCAGCGGATCTTTCGCATCGCCCAGCAGCCCGAGTTTGGTGGACGGATCGCCTTTGTCGAGAACTATGACGAGCAGTTGGCCGAATACCTGGTGCACGGGGTGGACATCTGGCTCAACACGCCCCTGCCGCCCCTCGAGGCCAGTGGGACCAGCGGCATGAAGGCGAGCGTCAACGGCGTCCCCAACCTCTCTGTCCTGGATGGCTGGTGGATCGAGGGATACAAGGGGGACAACGGTTGGGCCTTTGGGGGAGAAGAGATCGAGGGCGACCGCACACCGGCCGACGCAGAGGCGCTGTACCGCCTACTAGAGCAAGAGATCCTTCCCTTGTACTATGAGCGCTCTGACGACGAGATCCCGCACGACTTTTGCCATGTCATGAAGGCCGCTATCAAGAGCGTCGCGCCCGCTTTCTGTACCCGGCGCATGGTCAAAGAGTACGTCGAGCACTTTTACGCCGCCGTTCTCGGCCTGGAGGAGGGCTGACAGGGAACAGCCCGGTGGGAACGCTCCATTCAGCCGGAAGCATGTTATTCCGCCGGGCGCCCTACCGGGATCAGGTAGAGCGGTGCGTGGTCCTCTGGCAGGCCGAGGG
>Ga0307426_1002472_pt1 | contig 11497 bp, 7 predicted proteins | sample SalMarWE160340MG_FD_202165 | JGI IMG/M metagenome (GOLD analysis project Ga0307426, IMG submission 202165) | Salt marsh sediment microbial communities from the Plum Island Ecosystem LTER, Massachusetts, United States - WE1603-40 | ecosystem: Environmental > Aquatic > Marine > Intertidal zone >... | reverse complement strand
ATGGTTCCTGACTGCGGATATTGAAAAGACAAGGGACAGGGAAGGAGCATACGGACTGACCGTAAAAGCGAGGCTGGAAGAGGGGGAGAGCGCTCCTGTGGCACTTGGATTACAGCTGGTATTTGAGGACTGGTCCACCGACAATTACGTGCTTATGCCAGCAGCAGCCTACAACGGGAACCGTTTCCATGCCATGCCCAGGAGAAGGGGAGTGCACCTCTGCGACCAGTTCCTCTGTGGTCCCGATATGGAAATCTCCATCTCGACCGTGCCCCGCCTTAATATCGGTGAGGGCAGTTCCAAAATAGACCTGCTGGCAGGCGATATGTCCCTTCCCTCGCTCGGATTCCGTTCGGCTTCCACCAAAAAGGGATTTTTCATGCTGACCGAGCAGGGTGCGAAACAAGGGGATTACAGCTACAGGATCGAAGAGTCACCGGACCGGTCCACCGCCAGGATCCTTCTGAGAATGCCGGGTGTCCGGGAGGATTCCTGCCAGCTTGGAAACAACATGTATCCTTCCCCCGACAGGGGAATCAGGCTGAATCAGAGAGATGAGATCAGCCTTTCATGCAGGCTGTACTTTTTTGATGCCCCGGAGATCCGGGACTTGTTCGATTATTTGATTGCCATCCGCAAGGACATTGGCTCAGACGAACTGGAATGTGCCATCCCGTATTCTTCGATATGGGAGATCCAGGAAGAGAAATACAACCGGCAAAACTGGGTGGAGAAATACGGATATTATTCAGTAGGGATGAGGGAAAGCACTTACCAGGACTGGCAGACCGGATGGACAGGCGGGATGAATGCGGTCTTTCCATTGCTGGTAAATGGAAGTGAGCTGACCCGTCAGCGGTCCCTCAGAACCTTCGATTTCCTGTTCGATACCATCTCCCCGTCGGGATTTTTCTATGGGGTCTTCCACGATGGTGTGTGGCATGTGCCCCGTAACATGGCCTTTCTCCGGAGAAACAGCGATGCCCTTTATTTCATAATCAAATCCTACCACTTCATTGAGGATTTCGGATTGATGGAGGAGATCCCCTCTAACTGGATCGAAAGTGCCAGGGGCTCTGCCGATGCATATGTACGCCTGTATGAAAAATACGGCAATTTCGGGCAATGGATCGATTTTGACAGCGGGGACATTGTCGCGGGTCCCACTTCAAGCAACGGGATCGCACCGGCTGCACTGGCCCTCTGTGCCGGATATTTCGGTGAGGAAAAGTACATGGATGCGGCCCGTGGAGCAGCCAGGTATTACTATGAGCATTTTGTCCGCAGGGGAATAACCAACGGGGGACCCGGGGACATTTACCAGAATGATGATAGCGAATCGGCCTTCGGATTGCTGGAATCCTACATCATACTTTACGAGCAGACCGGTGAACCGGAATGGCTCGAGATGGCCAGGGAAACAGCCGCCCAGTGCGCCAGCTGGGTGGTGCCGTATAATTTCAGCTTTCCTCCACAATCCACCTTCGCAAGGCTCGGGATGCAGACCACTGGGACGGTCATCGCCAATGTCCAGAACAAGCATTCCGCACCCGGGATCTGCTCCCTGTCCGGCAACTCGCTTTTCAAGCTGTACCGGTATACAGGGGACAGGATCTGGCTCGAACTGATCCGTGAGATCTCCCGCACTATACCCCAGTACATGTCCCGGGCCGACAGGCCGATACCGGACATCCGGCCCGGCGTTCCCTGGCCGGTCATGGACCCGGGCTGGATTAACGAACGGGTGAACATGTCCGACTGGGAGGAACGGGGCACACCGGGGGACATCAAACGCGGTGAAATATTCGGCGGGTCCACCTGGAGCGAGGTTGCATGCATGCTGAGCCATGCCGAACTGCCCGGGATCTACATCCTCAAAGACAGGGAGGAGATCACCGTGCTGGATAACGTAGAGGCGGACATCGTGGAATCGGACGATGAAAAACTTGAGATCCGCGTATACAATCCGACCGGATTCGATGCAGCCGTTAAGGTTTTTGCCGAAAACTCCGGTGAGAGAAATGAAATCCTTGATGAAAACCTCATCCTGGAGGCCGTGGAATGGTTTATACCCGCAGGAAAAACTTTACGTTTTTTGCTCAACAGGTGATGTTTTTAGGCTTAATTGCTTACATTCAACGCAAAAATCCATAATCATGGCAAAAATAAGGATTGACAGGCACCAGAATACGATCCGGATTACTCTTACCCTGTTGAGGATCCTGATCGGATGGCATTTTCTATACGAAGGACTGGCCAAGCTATTTTCTCCCTGGTCCTCAGCCGGTTATCTCATGGAATCACAGTGGCTTTTATCGGGAGTCTTTCATCGTATAGCCGAAAACCCATCAGTACTTCAAACGGTCGATCTGCTAAATATTATTGGGTTGATCATGGTAGGAACCGGATTGTTCCTTGGCATATTTACAAGGATCTCATCCGCAGCAGGGGCCTTCCTGATCCTGCTTTATTACATTGCAAATCCTCCCTTTGTTGGCTATTTAAGTGAAACAACCGGGGAAGGGCACTACCTCATCATCAACAAGCAGCTGATCGAAATGGGCGTGTTGATCCTTTTTGTATTCCTGCCGAAGAATCTTTTCTGGGGTTTCGACCGGTGGATTCAAAGGTCAAGGGAGAACACGAGGCCTCTGAAAGAGAACACGGATGCAGAAAAACAGCCTGTGGATATAGAGACCAAAGCCAACCAAAGCAGGAGGGAGATCCTGAAAGATTTGCTGGCCCTTCCCTTTCTTGGAGGATTTGCCTGGGTGACCCTGAAGAAGAAGCAATGGGAAAGTTTTGAGGAAAAGATCCTCGTCAGCGAAGCGAGCAGGGTCGATGCCATCTCCGGTGCAACAGCAAGGGCCCAATTTGCTTCACTCGACCAGCTAAAACAACAGGTACCCTCGGGTAAAATAAAGGGCTACGAGATCAGCCGGCTGATCTGCGGCGGCAATCTAGTCAGCGGGTTCGCCCATTCGAGGGACCTGATCTACGTCTCCCCCCTGGTGCAGAGTTATTTCAGCGATGAAAAGGTGCTGGAAACATTCAAGCTTTGCGAGGCCGTGGGGATCAACACCATGATCGTCAGGGTTGATAACAATACCCTCAGGTTGCTGGAGAAATACCGAAGAAGGGGTGGAAGTTTGCAATGGATCGCCCAGTGTAAGGTAAGCGACAATGATATCAAATCGGATATCGATGCAGCCGTTGCCAATGGAGCCATCGGGGTTTACCTGCACGGTGGGGTTTGCGACGACTATGTCCGCATGAATAATGTCGCCCATTTGATGACCACGCTTGAATACATGAAAAAGCATGATCGTATCATTTGCGGCCTGGCAGCACACGACCTGAAGGTAATCATTGAATGTGAAAAGCATGGCCTTGACCCGGATTTCTACATGAAGACACTTAACAGCGGGAATTACTGGACCGCCGGTCCACGTCTGATAACGAATCCTGATTGGAGTCCGGAACCAAATATAATCGTTGAACCCGAATACGGAGCTGATGTCAAGGACAACATCTGGTCAGTTACTCCCCGGCAGACGGTGGAGTTCATGAAAAAAGTGGATAAGCCCTGGATCGCATATAAGGTTCTGGGTGCCGGTGCCATACATCCAAAAGATGGATTCAAATTTGCTTTCAGCAGCGGAGCCGATTTTGCATGTGTTGGTATGTTCGACTTCCAGGTCGTTGAAGATGCCAACATTCTTACGGATGTACTTAATAAACTGCCTGACCGAACCAGATCATGGAGAGCCTGATGAACAGCCTTGTTTTTATGTGTTTACCTCTCGATGTCATGCTTTTCCTGTGCTGTTTCATTTCTGTATTCCATTTCCTTCCGGCTGCAGGTTCTGATAAATTCTGTTCAGCCTGAGATTTTTCCGGTAATTCGCGGGTGGAACACCCATGACCCGGGCAAATACCCTGGTAAAATAATACCTGTCGTTGAATCCGCATGCTCCAGATATTTGCTTGATGCTCCAGTCCGTATGATAAAGCAGCTTGCTGGCATGTTCCACCCGCTTCTTACGGATAAAATCCTGCGGGGAAAGGCCTGTTTGCTGTTTGAACAACCGTGCAAAGGAATAGGGAGCCATGTGTGCCAGATCCGCCAGCTGCGGGTTAGGGAGCACATCCCCGAGATGCTGGTTGATGTGATTCAGCACTTTTTGTATGTTCTTTCCGATGGTGAATTCCTCCCATGCATCTTCCGGGATTTCATTCACTGAGGATAAAACAAGCTCATAAATTGACAGGGAATGCCGCAGGTCAAACAAATTGCTCCCCTTCATCAGGTTTCCTGTGAGCTCTTCGATCAATTCCTGCTGGATCTGATTCAGGGCTACCGGGTATATTCCGGGTGAAATGCTGTCGTAGTGGTAGCCCAGATTGAAGTGAATGAAAAAATGTGGTATGAAGCCTTCACTGATTGCATTTCTTTCCATTTCACCGCTCTGGATCCATCCTCCCTCCAGGCAATAGGTTTCATCATCGGATTCATTAAACCGGATGCCGGTATAAAACGGGGTATAGGGAGGAATGAGGATGATACGTTCCGGTCCCAGGTCCACCTGCTTTTCAAAAAACACAAAAGCTCCCTCGATTTTGTTCCAGTAAAGCCTCCAGTAGGGAAAGGAAAGCCGCTGATGCCTCCAGCGCCTGAGCCACCAGTATCTGCAACAATGTACATTCATTTCGATCTTTTCAAACGATTGCTGTATGCTTGAAGGATCGCCCGAAGCAGGATTTTTTCTGAATTTCATTCCTGGTGCATTGTTTGAATAATACACAAATCTAACCAATTTATACATTTTCATTGGAACTGGCTTGCAGTAAATTTGAGGGCATATTGCAAGAGGACTATCATGGGAATAAATAAACGGTTTGCATCGTTGCCGAAAATAGGAATCCGTCCGGCCATTGACGGCCGTCTTGGCGGAGTCAGGGAATCGCTCGAGCAGCAGACCATGGGCATGGCCCGCAGGGCGGCAGGCTTTCTTGAAAAGAACCTTCGTCATGCGGATGGGAGCAAGGTTGAATGTGTTATTGCGGAGACATGCATTGGTGGGGTGGCGGAAGCCGCAGCTGCGGCCGATCTTTTCAGAAGGGAAGGGGTTGGGGTCTCCCTGACCGTGACCCCCTGCTGGTGCTACGGGTCCGAAACCATCGACATGGACCCCCACCTTCCGAAGGCCATCTGGGGATTCAACGGCACCGAGAGGCCTGGAGCAGTTTATCTTGCCGCCGCCCTCGCAGGTCACAACCAGAAGGGACTGCCTGCTTTTTCCATTTATGGAAAAGATGTGCAGGACAGTGATGACGAATCCATCCCGCAAGACGTGCAGGAGAGGCTTTTGCAGTTCGGGCGCACGGGACTGGCGATTACCACCATGAGGGGCAAATCCTACCTGTCTATGGGCAGCGTTTCCATGGGCATCGCCGGATCAATCGTGGATACCGGCTTTTTCGAGGATTACCTGGGCATGCGCTGTGAATTCACCGACATGTCCGAGTTCACCCGGAGGATCAATGAAGGGATCTTTGATCCCGAAGAATATAATACGGCCAGGGAATGGACCCGCAAAAACTGCAGGGAAGGGATCGACTACAATCCCCCGGACCGGCAGAAAAGCAGGGAAGAGAAGGACAGGGAATGGGATTTTGTGGTGAAAATGGCCCTGATCGCGAGGGACCTGATGGTAGGCAATCCGAGGCTGAAGGAATTGGGATTCGGTGAGGAGGCGCTCGGACATAATGCCATCGCAGGGGGGTTCCAGGGACAGCGGCAGTGGACGGACCACTTCCCGAACGGGGATTTCATGGAGGCCATACTCTGCTCTTCCTTCGACTGGAACGGGATCCGGCAGCCCTACATACTCGCCACCGAAAACGACAGCCTGAACGCCGTGGCCATGCTGTTCGGCCACCTGCTGACCGGGGCAGCCCAGGTCTTTTCCGATGTCAGGACCTACTGGAGCCCGCAGGCTGTAAAACGGGTGACCGGGCATGCCCTGAAAGGGGAGGCGGCCGGAGGGTTCATTCACCTGATCAATTCCGGTTCCTCTGCCCTGGACGGGAGCGGGCAGCAAACCCTGAACGGAAAACCCGCCATGAAACCCTGGTGGGACATCACCGCGGACGAAGTTCAGAAATGCCTCGACAATACCACCTGGGGAGCAGCCGTGACGGAATATTTCAGGGGAGGAGGATTCTCTTCCACCTTCCGGACAGTGGGACAGATGCCCATTACGCTCAGCCGGGTGAACATTGTAAAGGGACTGGGACCGGTTCTGCAGATCGCCGAAGGGCATACCATCGAACTGCCTGAAGAGGTGCACGGGATCCTTGACCGGCGTACCGATCCTTCCTGGCCCACCACCTGGTTTGTTCCCCGCCTGACAGGTGAAGGCGCATTCAGGGATGTTTACTCGGTCATGGCAAACTGGGGGGCCAATCACGGCGCATTCACATACGGGCACATTGGCGGAGATCTTATCACCCTTGCTTCCATGCTCAGGATACCGGTATGCATGCACAATGTAACATCCGATAAAATATTCAGACCCAGTGCATGGTCGGCCTTTGGAATGGATCAGGAAGGTGCGGACTATCGCGCCTGCAAAAATTTCGGTCCGCTTTATAATTTTGGTTAGTTTAACTTAAGTAGTCTCAGGGACCGTGGCCGGTATTCAACCAATGAATGCCGGCCTTTTTTTGTCTATTCTCCGGCCGTCATCTGAAGGAATTTCCGGTAATAAGCCTCGTACCCTGTTTCCTGCATTTCAGGTTCGAATGTACGGACGGACTGGGTCCGTCGGACCAGGTCCCTGGCTTCCTGGAGGCCCGGGATTATCCCCTTTGCAATCGCCTGTACCAGTATGTTGCCTATCGCAGCAGCTTCAACGGGACCGCTGATCACTTTTCGCCGGCAGAGGGCTGCGGTCCGGCGCATCAGGTAGCGGGACTGGCAGCCACCGCCGATCAGGTGTACGGTTGTAATCGCTTTTCCTGTCATTTGCTCAATCTTTTCAATGTTGTAACGGAACGAGCAGATCAGGCTGTCATAGGCGCTGCGGAAATATCCTCCCGGGCCAGAGGGGAGTTCCTGGCCGGTTTTCATGAAATACCCGTCGAATGCCTCCCTCATGTTGGCCGGATTATATAAAAGTGGATCACCGGGATCAATAACGGGGACGGGACCGCTATAATTCATTGCAAGGGATTCCATCGAATCGTAATCGTCTACTACCGGAAGGCTCTTCATGAGACCCTGGACCAGCCATAATCCGACAATGTTTTTAAGGCAACGGTAACTCCCGCCGTAACCTCTCTCATTGGTAAAACCACCCTCAAGCGCATCCGTAGTAAGGACCGGATGCCCCGACTCGATACCCACAATGCACCAGGTCCCCGTCGAAATGAACACTGAAGAACCAGCAAAAGTACCAGGGGAAGAACCAGCGGAAGAATCAACGGTAGAGTCTTTTTCAAAGGGGACCGCCACAACGGCCGAAGCCGTGTCGTGTGAGCATACGGCAATGACATCGCAATCAGGCATTTCCAGGTCCGGATGATTCACCTTCCCCAGGATAGTCCCCGGCATGCAGACCTTCCCGAGGACGGCCTTCCTGATCCCAAGCTGTGCGATGATCTGTGGGTCCCAGGCTCCAGACCCCGCGTTAAGCAATTGCGAAGTTGAGGAAATCGTCAGCTCGTTCATTCCCCTGCCGCATAAACGAGACAGAACATAGGAGGGAAGGAATAAAATCCGGGATGCGGCAGCCAGACCCTCCGTACCTTTCAATGATAGAAGCTGGAAAAGGGTATTGAAAATGTAAAAATTGATTCCCGTACGCCGGAATGTTTCCTCCCGGCTCATCAGGCCGGACCATTTTTCCTCCATCCCGGCAGTCCGATGATCACGATAGGCTACCGGGAGGTTCATCAGCCTGCCATCCCCGTCCAGCAGAGCGAAGTCCACCCCCCAGGCATCCACCCCGAGGCTTACAATGGGTATTCCCCCTGACGGCGATGCACGGTTCAGACCGGTTATGATCTCCTGAAGTATATACTCGATATCCCAGCGTTCGTGCCCGTCCCTTTCGATTATGCTGTTCTGGAAACGGCTGATCTCGCTGCATTTCAGGGTCCCGGTACCCACTTCCCCCAGCATGATGCGGATGTTGCTGGCCCCCATGTCGATTGCGATGCAGAAAATATTTCCCCTTAGATTCATATTTTGAAAACTACAACTCAGGGAAGACCGGATAAATGTATAAGATTCATGGAATTGTGTACAAAACTAACCAATGATCGGAATATACATAATAATTACCGAAATTGCATATCCGGAACCCATTCACAACAAATACAAAATTATCAGCCATGAAAAATGCGATCGGCTTAATGCTGCTGCTGTCAGCCAGCCTGAATATAGCTTCACAAAAAGATTACCGGCCGTCTGAATCCAACCTGCAGTCCCGCGAATGGTTCCAGGACGCCAAATTCGGACTCTTTGTCCACTGGGGGGTCTACTCCGTCATGGCAGGAGGAGGCGACTACGGGATCGCGGAATGGATCATGGAACGCAAGCAGATACCGGTGGAACAATATGAGAAACTGCCGGACTTCTTCAATCCCATCGCCTTTGACCCGGCCGAATGGGTATCACTGGTAAAGGAGGCGGGGATAAAATACATCACCATCACCTCCAAGCATCACGACGGATTCGCCATGTTTGATTCCGAAGTTTCCGATTACGATATCGTGGACCGCACCCCTTACGGGAAGGATGTGATCGGCATGCTGAAAGAAGAATGCGACCGGCAGGGGATCAAATTGTTTTTTTATTACTCCCAGCTGGACTGGCACCACCCGGATTATTATCCGCGGGGAGGTACCGGACACGGTACCGGGAGAGCGGAGTCGGGGGACTGGAACGCATACCTCAATTACATGAACACGCAGCTGACCGAATTGCTCACAAATTATGGTGAGGTGGGAGGGATCTGGTTCGACGGGATGTGGGACAAGCCGGATGCCGACTGGAGGCTCGACGAGACCTATGCCCTGATACACAGGCTGCAGCCCGGGGCGCTGATCGGCAGCAACCACCATAAAATGCCCATCCCGGGGGAGGATTTCCAGATGTTCGAGCGGGATCTGCCGGGACAGAACACCATGGGTTTCAACCAGACCGGGATCGGCAGCCTGCCGCTCGAAACCTGCGAGACCATGAACGGTTCATGGGGATTCAACCTGAAGGATACCCGGTTCAAAAGCACCCGGGACCTTATCCATATGCTGGTCAGGGCAGCAGGACAGAACTCCAACCTGCTGCTCAATACGGGTCCCATGCCCAACGGCAGGATCCAGCCTGAGAACGTGAAAACCCTGAAGGAAATGGGCGCATGGATGAAGAAATACGGCGAGACTGTTTACGGAACCCGGGGGGGACCGGCAGGCCAGAAGACCTGGGGGGTCACAACGGTCGACGGAAACCGGATCTACGTCCACATCCTTAATCCGGAGGATAATGTGATATACGTGCCCCTGGAGGGAAAAACCGTTAAAAAGGCAACTGGTTTTGACAGCGGAGAAAAGATTCCCTTCGAAAAGCACGAAGACGGGATCATCCTGACCCTGCCGGATCTGGTCCCGGATAATACGGACACCATTGTGGTGCTTGAGATGTGAACCGGGTCAGCTGAAATCAGTGTAATTTGGAAAAATCAAAATCCGGATCGATGAATAAGTTTTCGCATCGGGGAGCCATCCACCTGTCGGTCGCCCTGGCTATCTCTTTTTTAACAGGATGTCAGGACGGCAAAAAACAGGGTATCGTTGCACAGGATTATGGCGTTCCTGAAATCCTGGTTTCAGCAAAGCGAACGGGGAGAGAAACCTTGCGGGACTGGGAGCACACCAGGAAGCCTGAGATACTCGAGCTCTTCCGTGAGCAAGTATACGGGAGGGTGCCGGGTTCAGATCATGAGGTAAGGTTTTACCCCGGTCAAGCCCTGGAAAACGGCCTGGATAGGATCGCGAAAATGAAGGAGGTCATCATGGAGGTGACCGGGAATGGAGATACCCTGCGGGTATGCATACTTATCCTGACCCCGGCAGATGCAGATCATCCTGTACCCCTGTTTTTGGGACTGAATTTTGATGGCAACCACACCATCCATCCGGACCGGGACATCAGCCTTGCAGCAGGCTGGGTCGAGAACAGGCCCGAAGCGGGCATAACGGAAAACCGGGCGACGGAAGGATCCCGTGGTTTAAGGTCCGGGCGTTGGCCTGTCGGGCGGATACTTCAACGGGGTTACGGACTCGCCACGGTTTACTGCGGGGATTTCGATCCCGATTTTGACGATGGTTTCCAAAACGGGATACACGGCCTGATGGACGCAACCCCGAGGGATTCATCCTCATGGGGCACAATCGCTGCCTGGGCCTGGGGACTCTCCCGTACGATGGATTATCTCGAAACAGACCCGGATATTGATCCCGGAAGGGTGTTTCTTATCGGACATTCCCGGCTGGGGAAGGCAGCGCTCTGGGCGGGTGCACAGGATGAGCGATTTGCGATGGTCATTTCGAATGATTCAGGCTGCGGGGGTGCCGCACTTTCCAGGAGGAAATCAGGGGAGCGCCTCTTGGATATAAATACGGTATTCCCATACTGGTTCGCGCTGAGATTCCACGGCTACAACGGCAGGGAAGAAGACCTGCCGGTTGACCAGCATATGCTGCTGGCCCTGGTTGCCCCGCGTCTCCTGTACGTGGGCAGTGCCGCAAACGATGAGTGGGCGGACCCGGAAGGAGAGTACCTCTCCCTGTTCTATGCGGGTGAAATATACAGGCTTTACGGTTACCGGGTCTTTGAAACCACGGGTCTGCCCGATCTCAACACGCCGCGCACCGCGGACCGCATCGCTTATCATATTCGCAGCGGTGATCACGAGCTACTGTCTTTCGACTGGGATCGATACATGGACTTTGCAGATGATCATTTTAAGACCGGACCCTGATGCCCCGACGGAATCCGAACGTCAGACTTAGATGGCCCTGAAACAGGAATATGAGTAACGCAGGAACAGAACGGCATGAATACCAGGAGATCAAGGTAACCCTGGAGCGCATACTCCTCAGGTATGGTTTTTCTGACAGCAGGGCGGAACTGTGTTCCAGGCTCTTTACTGAAACCAACCTGGATGGTATCTATTCGCATGGATTAAACCGTTTTCCGCTCTTCATCGAATTCATCAAGAAGGGAATTATCCTGCCAGCCGGCGAGCCTTCCCTCATCCTTGCGGAAAATAATTTTGAGAGATGGGACGGGAACCGTGGTCCCGGCAACCTGAATGCCTGGTTTTGCATGGACAGGGCCATTAAACTTGCAGGGGAAAACGGATCGGGTATCGTATCGCTGCGAAATACCAACCACTGGCTAAGGGGCGGGACATACGGGCTGCAGGCC
>Ga0307426_1002469_pt1 | contig 11504 bp, 13 predicted proteins | sample SalMarWE160340MG_FD_202165 | JGI IMG/M metagenome (GOLD analysis project Ga0307426, IMG submission 202165) | Salt marsh sediment microbial communities from the Plum Island Ecosystem LTER, Massachusetts, United States - WE1603-40 | ecosystem: Environmental > Aquatic > Marine > Intertidal zone >... | reverse complement strand
AAAGGCTTATTAGCCATATTCCCGCCAGGAGTGGCGGCACTTGGTGCATCTCAAAAAGAGGGTTGGTGCCTCGTCGCTGGAGCGGGTCTGCTGTATCCACCAGGTGGCTTCCTTGTTGCCGCACTTCGGGCAGACCACCTTGGTCTTGGGGAGGAATTCCTGGTTCTTCTCTATTATGACAACATCGTCGAGGGGGCTCTTCTCGACTTCCTCTGCTATCTCGAGAGGCTTGTAATCGTCAACCTTTGTCCCGCATTTCCTGCAGACGAGGAAAGTCTTGTTCCTCTCCTTCTTCGCCACCATCACGCTTCCGCACTTGCTGCAAAAATCCATATTAACCCTCATAAAGACGTTTACTTCAACAGATATGATATTCTATTATATAAACGTTTTCGTTCCTACGTATATTCCCGCGCCTATTGCTCCAAGGAGGATTACCCACAGGATGTTGGGCAGCAGGTATTCCATCATGCCTATCTTTATCCAGCCGAGATAGGGTATTATCACTATCTCCCTGCCATGAATCTCTCCCTCCTTTATGCTCTTCTCAAAGGAGAGCTGTCCCGAATTCGCATCACCCTTTGTCTGGAAGGTCCCGTCAGGGTTTATCTCCACTATCCTGTGGACGATTGGGGTTGGCTGGGATGGTGGTGAGAAGACTATGATGTCTCCAACGACAAGCTGGTCTGCAGGGGCTCCCTGGAGGATGAGTATGTCCCCCCTGTAGAACGTGGGAACCATGGAATCTGATTCTACCGCCACTATTGGCATGTCTGTGGAGAGCGCGAACGCCAGGCCCTGGTTCGTCCCGAAAGCGAAAAGTATGCCAAGCACGACATAAATGACGCTTGAATTGAGTTCTTTCAGTTCCATGGTATCAAGTTATGGATGCTGGTTTTTAAAGGCTTCTAGAAGAGTGATTTCTCCCTTTTCTTCATGAATTCACGCTCTGTCTTGGAGAGGACGCCCTTCAGGGCCTTCGTGATGTCCCATTCATGATGAGCGGAGAAAAAGACACCCTTCCTGGTCACGAGCTTTGCCTTGAGGGAGTATTTGATTCTTCCTGCCTGGTGGTACCTGTCAACGTGAAGATTGAAGCCTTCTATCTCAACCATCCTGGAGAGCTTCTTGAGCAGGGAATGTATATCAGAATCCATCACCTTCCTTATGAACGGATCCTCCTGCTGGGCACCGGTTATGTTGACTGAGACGGTCTGGGTTTCCCTGACGAGGGTTTTCAGTATGTCCCCTGGCGTTATAACGCCAACCATCCTTCCATCCTTCTCGACCACGACGAGTCCCAGGCCCCTCTCCGTGATGGTTCTGGAAACATCGCTCAGGCTTGAATCATAATCCACCTTCGGTATGTCAGGTGAAATAACCGCGCTCACGTTGGCAGAATCCGTGTTGAACGACTCTCCGGAGGCCTCCCCTTTCATTGGCCTCTGCTTCTCTGTGACCGATTTCAGGAGGCCGGTAGAGGTCACGAGCCCGATAACCCTGTTGTTTTCTTCGACTATGGGAACAGCAATGACGTTCATGTCAGTGAATATCGAGCGGACGGTGGCTATGTCATCGTCCTTGCTGGCGCAGAAGGGGAACCTCATCACGTCCTCTGCCCGGGCCTTCTTCAGAGAAGGTTCCTTGAGGAAGAGTTTCAGAATGTCCCTTTTCCTCAGGACCTTCATTTTTCCTTTGTCATCCACCACAGGAATCGCTTTGTAATCATTGACTAGCATGGCCTTTGCGGTCTCATCTCTCGCTGAAGAAGCAGGCAAGGCATCAATCCTCCTCACATAGGATTCTATGGTTACCTTGCTGGGGTCGGTTATTCTCTTCTTGACGAGGTCCCTGGAGAGCAGGACTCCAAGGAGTGAGCCATTCTTGAAGACGAGTGTTTCTGGGCTCTTTCCGGATATCATGGAGGATATTGCATGGCCTATCTTGTCATCATGCCTCAGTATCAGAGGTTCTCTTGCAACATCGAGCAGGTTCATGTAGCCACCTATATGCCGCTCTTCTGGATCTTCTGCATCTTCTTTGATATGTATCCCGCGAGGATGTTCCTTGTCCTCTTTGATTCTATCTTCTTTACCTCTTCAAGCACCTTCTTGTTGCTGTCAAAATCCGTGGTGAACCTGGAACCATGAGCCTCTATCAGCTCGTCGCCCAGCGTCTTTATTGCAACGCTCTTTACCCTTCCCATGAAACCACCTTACAATAATGGCAAGCGAGGATTTAAAGGTTTGTCTACCTTAAAGTTGAGTGGGACGGGTGGGATTTCCTGAACCGATTTCTTCGCGGAAGCTTTCTTTCCGCGAGTGCTTTCTTTCCCGTCTCCCCGTACGAAGGAAAGACTGGCATCAGCACGCTTTTGCACGTCTACTGGGCAAAAGGGTTCATTTGAACCCACGACTCCATGGTCTTCAGCCATGTGCTCTCCCGGACTGAGCTTGCGGTCCTTAGTATGAAGGATTACCGTCCCAATCCGTTAGATTGGATATTATGTTTTTTAGTTTTTATGTGTTTGTTTTGGATTAAACCTTTTATCACAAACAGGGATTCGCCAATGTTATCTGCCATGTGGTTAACTGGCGAAACCCTTAGTTGTAAAAGGTTTAGGCGCCTTAGGCTGGACTCGAACCAGCGACCTATCGGTTAACAGCCGATCGCTCTACCTGCTGAGCTACTAAGGCACGTGCTAAAGGGTTATGATAATAAAGGTGAAACAAATATAAATGTTTCCCAGAGGGTCACTAGATAATCTGCTTGCCGTTGCCCTTGACCATGGTGAAGTTTCCTGTAAGCGTTGCTCTCGTGTCCCTGAATTCCATGCTACCCACGAAGTCGGATATCTCCAGTGTGCCGTTCTCTGCAGAGGTCTCAAGCTCGCCGTCCTTTACTGCAAAATCAGAGTTCGTGATTTCCAGCCTTCCAACTGAGACATCCAGCGTTATGTTCGAGATTGGGAAGCTCAACCTGAAGCCTTCGGTCGAGAACGTCAGCGAAAGCTCCTCGAAGTCTGCGGAGACGATTCCGGAGAAGCCCTCTATGGAAGCGCCCCCTATTGTAGCGTTTATGGGGTCGTCGGGGGAGAATGAGAAGGGGGTAGCGTATATTATTACGGTTGCCTCTTTCGAGCCTGCCTCAGGGAAGTCAACAATCCCACCGAAGGGTGAGCCTCCCAGCCACTCCTTTATGTTGTCCACTATGTCTGTGAACCCCAGCCCTCCTATCAGGATGGAGGATACTACAAGGAGCGCTGCGAAGGAGGCTGCGAGAATCTTCCAGTCAAGCATGGAAACCACTTTATATTTGTGGTTTAATATTAAAATAGTTCGGGTGCCTAACAGGCCTCAATATTGAAAATTGAAAGGTGATTTGGATTTTGGTTAATCTGCCGGATGACACGAGAGATAGGTTTAAGATACACCTGAGAATGGTTTCTGGGCTGGCTCTGGAGAAGCCGTTGATAGTGGACGTTGGATGCGGCAAGCCTGCAATATCGGATTTCCTCAAAGGCAATGCAATAAAGATAGACTGCTCCAGAAAGACAGGACCCCATATGGTGGCAGATGTCTCAAAGGCCATACCGCTCGAGACAGGAACCGTTGACGTATGCATTGCAGGGGATGTTATAGAACACATACCTGAATCAAAGAGGTTCCTGGGCGAGGTAAGAAGGGTATTGAAGATGGATGGGTATTTGCTGATATCTGTTCCTAATGCAGTGTCATTGAGGAGGAGGATTGGGTGGATGCTGGGAAAAATCCCGGCAACAGCCGCAAGGGCTGATTCCATGTATGACAGAAACTACGAGAACAACCCCTACATGGGTCATGTCAGGGATTATAACATAGAGGAGATGGGGAGGCTGCTCGTTTCGAACGGTTTTGATGTAAAATCAGTTGAGTCGACGGGGATTTACACGGGCAGCGGCAAAAGGATTATACCAAAACGGCTTCTGCCAAAAACGTTTGGTGATGAGATAGTGTTTTTGGCCAGGAAGAAAACCTTTAAATCAGGGATGCGTCAATAGATTAAGAGGATTTTGATGGAGCTTTTCCAGCTTATGCCGGGGGGAGACTGGGTATCGTGGTTAGTGTGGTTCCTGTTCATCATAATATTCTTCTTCTTCTACCCGAGGATAATGGTCTCGCAGATAATGTGGAAGCTCGAGAGGGTCGCAAGGGATCTGGAGGGCATGTCTGACAAGTCAAAGGAGTTCGTCATAAAGACCATATCTAACAAACCCGATAAGAGGCTCAAGGATTCTGTCAGCAGGTTCTTTGAGTTCTTCATGATACAGCCGGTTGGTCTCGACCCGTATGGTTACGTGCCCAAGCTGGACCATCTACTGAAGGGACAGAGGGACAGGTTCAGGTATTTCGTGAGCCAGGTAGCTCCCAAGGCGGATTCCGAGAAGAAGGCTAACATAGAGATGGGCCTTGCCGGAGGGATAACCGTCCACGAGATATCGAAGATAGTGCGGCATTATGTGGAGATGGTGAGGGAGACCAAGAACATCCAGATAGCCATGGTCCTCCAGATGCAGCTCCCGATGATAGAGAAGATAGCGAAGGCCATGTTCAAGGGAACCAAATCCCTCTCCAAGGGAGAGGTGATAGGTGACGGTTTAGGGCCTCTGGTTGCGGCAGACATCATAGGGAACGCGAAGGTGACGGAGATAGAGGATGAGATACTGATGGCGAAAATCAGGATGGATGGCAGGAATATTTTCATCCTGAAGGCCAGAGGGCCCGGAGGAAGGATAGGTTCTCCAGGGAAGGCCGTGGAGAAGATAATAAAGAGGAACAAGATTGCGAGGGTCATAACGGTCGATGCGGCGGCAAAGCTGCAGGGTGAGAAGACCGGCTCTCTGGCAGAGGGAGTTGGAGTAGCGATGGGAGGACCCGGTGTCGAGAGGACGCTCATAGAGGACATGGTCGTGAAGAAGGGAATCCCGCTGGACTCGATAGTGGTCAAGATGTCCCAGGAGGAGGCCATAACACCCATGAGGAAGGCCATAAAAGACGCAATCCCGGAGGTCAAGAAGTCGATAAAGAGGAGCCTTGAGAGGACAAGGAAGGGCGACAACATCATAATAGTGGGCGTCGGGAACACGTCCGGTGTGGGGAATGATGACAGGGCTGCCAGGGAAGTAGAGAAGTGGGTCGATAAGAACGAGAAGAGGTTGAAGGAAGAGGAGAAGCGGAAGAGAAAGGAAGAGTGAGTTTTTAATATCTGTTTCTATTATAATCCCCATATGAGGGTGATTAGCGACCTGCACATACACAGCCATTACAGCAGGGCAACCTCTGGTCAGATGAACGTGGAGGAGCTCTCGAAATACGCGAAGGTGAAGGGGGTCAACCTCCTCGGGACTGGTGACTTCACCCACCCCGGCTGGCTGAGGGAACTGAAAGGCAAGCTGTCTGGTTCAGGGGATGAGGGGATATACCAGTACAACGGCATGAACTTCCTTCTTTCCGCAGAGATATCCCTCATATACACGCAGGATGGGAGGGGAAGGAGGGTCCATCACGTCCTGCTTGCACCGGGCTTTGATGTCGTTGAGCAGGTAAACGAGTGGCTTCTGACTAGGGGGAGACTTGATTATGACGGCCGGCCAATCTTCGGGTTCAGCTCTGTTGAGATGGCTGAGAAACTGATGTCGATATCCAGGGATATTGAGATTATTCCGGCGCATGCGTGGACCCCATGGTTCGGGGTTCTTGGAAGCAAGTCAGGGTTCGATTCCATTGAGGAATGCTTCGGCGACCAGGTGAAACACATACACGCACTGGAAACGGGCCTCTCGTCTGACCCTGCAATGAACTGGAGAATGTCTTCGCTTGATAAGTATACGCTCGTTTCCTTTTCCGACTCCCATTCAGCGTGGCCATGGAGGCTGGGAAGGGAAGCCACCGTGCTTGACCTGAAAAAGCTGACTTACGGTAGCGTGATAAAATCCATAAGGACAAGGGAAGGCCTGGCGCAGACGCTTGAATTCTTCCCTGAGGAGGGAAAATATCACCTCGACGGGCACAGGAACTGTGGAGTTTGCATGAACCCCAGGGATTCCATAAAGGCCGGGAAGGTCTGTCCTGTGTGCAGGAAACCCCTCACAATCGGCGTGCTCCACAGGGTAGAGGAGCTCGCGGACAGGGAGGAGGGCTTCAGGCCCGCGGGGGCGGTTCCATTCAAGAGTCTCATCCCGCTTTCTGAGATAATCGCTGCAATGAAGGGCTCTAGCATGGTTGCCTCAAAGAAGGTATGGCAGGAGCATGAGAAGCTGGTCAGGGCATTCGGTTCTGAATACAACGTCCTGCTCGGGGCAGGCCAGCAGGAGATGGCAAGGGTCGTGGACCCGAAGATAGCGGAGGCCATAGTAAAGGTCAGGAACGGGAACGTCAGGATGCAGCCAGGCTATGACGGTGAATATGGAAAGCCTCTGTTCGGGGGGGAGCCTGTGAAAACGGGCGTGACTGAAAAGTCAGAGGGCAGACAGAAGAGTATAATGGACTTCTGATCAGATGATTTTTATGCTGGTCTGCGCGTCGATGAAGTAGCTGTATTCCGCACTGAGGCTCATCATCCTCTGCTCAAAGCCCTCTCCGCCGAGGTCTGAGAGCTCGAGCTTGCACACGACCGAATTCTCCCCGTTCGGGAGTATCAGCAAATCCTTGCCTGATTCGAATTCCGAGCAGTCATCGAGGAGATTCATCCCATCAGTGAGACCTACCCTTACGGTGACCTTGCCCCAGGACTCCTCGAAACGCTCCCTGTCCTCGCACTGGCCCTTCTTGCATGGCGTCCCTCCTCCGGCGTTATTTATTCCTATCCTTATAGGTATCTCTGTGGTGTCCTCCCAATACCTAATCGGCTCGAGGATGCTGATGGAGAGCTGGATTGGTGAGTTCGTCGTGCTAACGGTTGATATGGGGATTTGCTTCCCCTGGTCAATATATTTCCTTATTTCTGCCTGGGAGCCTGCTGTTATTGATTTTATGGTGATGGTTGAATAGGTGTAGAAGACCCTTGCCCAGACGTCATATACAGTGTTCGTTCCGTCTGGTATGTCCGGTGCCCTGTATGTCCAGGTGCAGGTCATTGACTCACCTTCTGTCCCGTACTGCTCGTTGGGTGGGAGGAGGTCTCCGTGCTCCTGGTTGTATCTGCAGGCCGCCTGGTCAGGCAGCTTTTCATTATAAAGCCATGGTCCTCCTGTAGTGAAGGAGCTGTCATACCAGTCACTGTCTATGCCGAGGATTTCCGCGAATACCCCTTCTGCCATCACAGAGCCCACGTTCTTGAATTTCAGGTTGAAGGTTACCGGCTCTGTCGGGTAAATCTCGGTAAAGGTGGGGGCAAACTCCTTTATTATAACGCCGTTGCCCGTCTCTACCGCAGAGCCAGAGAATGTGCAGCCTGATACCAACACCAGTAACGTTAACAGAATCGGGATTCCTTTGGGGGACATGATAATATTATGTAGTTTAAGCTTAAAATATCAAAAATCAAGGGAAAGGCGACCCTACCACCAGCCGCCTTCTTCTGTTCCTATGACCTCTACGGATGTTGATGCATCAGTGTAATAGGTGTATTCCAGTTCTACCTGTATCAGCCCCTCTTCCCTCACGTCAGGCGGGTCGTCGACGCTCACCTTGCAGGTTATGTCGGCTGTCTGCCCCTTCCAGAGCTCTATTGTCTCTCCTGATGTGCTGCAGAGCTCGCTTCCCTCGCTCGAAAGGGACATCCTATCAGGCAGGGTGATTGTCATCTCCACTGGGGCCCACTCGTCGTCACTGCCCCACCATCCGGTTCCCCAGAATCCAGAGGAGGGAATGACATAGCCACCTCCGATATCTGTTATGTGTATGTATATCGGGAACTCCTGGTCAACATCGCCTGTCTTCACGAAGTTTCCTGTCCTTATCTCAATCGAAAGGGGGCCTTCTGTGTAAGTCGTTGGTTCACCAGATAGCGTCATGCCCTTCTGCACCAGCCTCCTGAGCTCCTCTGTCGTGACAAGGATTATGGGCTTCACGGCCTTTGTCTTGTAGTCATATGTGACCCTCACCATAGGCAGATAGTTGAACTTCATGCCCTCTGGAAGCTCTGGTGCCTCGAGGTTCCATATGGTCGTCTCTGTCTGGCCGGGCGTCCCGGTCTGCTCGTCAGGAGCGACCAGCGTCCCGAAATCCTTCTCATCACCGAACCAGCCGAAGCCCGTTCCCCAGTCGTCCATGTTTATGTTTATTATCTGGGCAACCACATTCTCTGCGTCCGCCCTTCCTGTGTTCTGTATCTTGAGCTGTAGTCCCACGGGCTCCCCTGACTCCACCGAGGTGAAATCGGGCTCCCATCCGGTTATGACAATGCCGTTGCCGAAAGAGACGCCTGTATCGCCTCCTGTGCACCCGGAAATCATCACAACAACGGCTAACGGGGCCAGCAGGAGAATCAAACCAAGGTCATGTGTTTTGGCTTTCATTACTATATAATTGGTAGCAAATAACTTATAAGCTTGTTTCTCTCCGCGGGTTTTCAGGGGAATCAGACCTTTGGCTGGACCTTGACGTCAATCTCCTTGCGGAACTCATAGCAGTAGTCATTTATTGTGGTCTCTATTACCTTGGTCGTCTTTATGGGAATGTTACCGACATTCCAGTCATTGACCTGAAGGATTAGCTTCGGTGATTCTTTGCCTATCAGAATCAGCTTCTTGTTGTTGAGCTTGTCTATCCCATCATTCAGCTGTGTCTGTAATTTGTCGGCCCCCCCGCCCTGGGCGGTTATCGCAATGTTTTTAGAGGTTATCCCAGGATTCTGGCCTTCTTCATCCTCACCATTGCAGGTTGTGAGGAATCCGTTACCCTTGTTCTTTATCTGGAAGCCGAATACAGTGCTGACCTCTTCTTTGTCGCTCGGGACAGGTATTGGCTGGGTGTCCTCCACCGTGAGGTATGGCTTCAGGGGACCGAAGCTTCCTGAGTAGGGGGAGGCCTCCTCCTTGAAGGTTCCCTCGTTTAGCTGCCTCTGCATCTCGGCGTAATCTATAAGGAACACCTGGGTGACGCTGTTCGTTGTGTACTTGTATTTTGCGCGTATCTTGAGCTTGCATGTGGAAACCAGCTTGGTATTCTCATTGGAGTGGAGAGTCCAGAACACCTCTGCCTTCTCGCCTGGAATAAGCCCTATTTCTTGGTTTTTTCTGCTTTCATCTGTAGTGAAGAGGCCCTCGCAGTAATCGTAAAGTTCAACCGTGACTTTGCTGTCGCCACCTTCCAGGGCTCTCGTTGCCTTGTTCTCCACTATGGCAACCAGGCGGAGGTCCTGGTCTGGAGAGACCTCTTTCGGGAAGGCATTCAGGCTGCTTATGACATAGACGTCATGCTCCTCTTCATGTGCCGGGGCGCACGGAAAGCCGGGTATGCAGAATCCTCCCGGGAGAGTGCAGCCTGACGTGACTATGATGAGAACCAGCGGTAGCAGGAGCGTTATTTTGCGCCACATTGTATATTATTTGTCATGAAATGTATATATAACCATGAAGGAGCGGGTGGATAATTAATCTCCCACAAGCCTTATGCCGCTTATCCTTGACATGCTGAATGTCAGGGCGCGGAGGTCGTTTGTCGTGAGGTCCTTGACGCCATTGCTGCCGGTAGCGGCAGCGACCATCTTTATCTCCTCATTGCAGTTGCGGAGGTAGTTGGCAACGCCCTCTGCTGCCTTGCTCACGTTGAGGTTCTTCCTCTTGACGGGGTCCTGGGTAGCGATACCCATGGGACATTCACCCTTGTAGCAGAGCCTGCAGTACTTGCATCCCATGGCAATCATCAATGGAAAGCCTACGAAGACTGCGTCAGCGCCGAGCGCCAGGGCCTTTGCCATGTCAGCCCCGCAGCTTAACCCCCCGCCAACGATGAGCTCCTGCTTCGCCCTCATCCTCCTGAGGACAGACCTTGCCTGGACAATCGCGGGGATTATCGGGATTCCGAAGTCATCAAGCATTACCTCGGGCGCGGCACCCGTCCCGCCGCAGAGGCCATCTATCGCTATCATGTCCGGGTTCGCCCTCACGGCAATCCTCACGTCCTTCTCAACGTCGCCTGCGCCGAGCTTTATTATTATGGGCTTCCCTCCGGTCTTCTTCCTGAGCCAGGCAACCTTCTTCCTCAGGTCGAGAGGGGTCTTTATGTCCGGGTGGGCAGGCGGGGAATGGACGTCCTTCCTTGCCTTGAGCTTCCTCACCTTCATTATCTCGTCAGTGACCTTGTTCGCGGGAAGGAGGCCTCCCTGGCCTGGCTTTGCTCCCTGGCCTATCTTTATCTCTATCGCGTCCGCTGAATTTAGGTATTCATCATCAACGCCGAACCTTCCGGTCGAATACTGGGCAACGAGTATCTTCGCTTCCTTCCTCTCCTCAGGGAGCATGCCCCCCTCACCGGTGTTGGTCCAGGTCCCTACGGAAGCGCTGGCCTTTGCTATGGCTATCTTGGCCTCCTTACTGAGCGCGCCGAAGGACATGCCTGCAGCCACTATGGGCATCGAGACCGTGATTGGCTTCTTGCTGGTCTTCCCGAGGACAACGGATGAATCTATCCTGTCCCTGAAGTAGTCATAGGGCCTCCTTGCGAGCTGGGCAGGCACGAATACGAGATCGTCAAAGCTTACCTTGTCCAGCTTTTCCGAGCGCCCTCCGAGGACCGGCGGCTTGGGAGAGAGTGACCTTTTGGTGACGTCCTGGATCCATGTCATAGAAACCAATATTAATATGTTTGTCTTCTTAATAAATAATACAGGTTTGTATGAAGGTAATAATCGTCGGGGGGGGAAGGATAGGTGAGAAGCTTTCAGAGCTTCTCGTCAATGAGAAGTATGACGTAGTCATAGTGGAGAGGAACGAGAAGATAGCAGAGGAGCTCGGGGAGAAGCTCGACGCACTCGTCCTCAGGGGTGACGCGACCGACAGGAAGATTCTGAAGGACGGCAACATAGAGAAGTGCGACGCGGTCATCGTGCTGACAGGGGATGACAAGACCAACCTGATGATTTGCGAGATTGCAAAGGACTTCAAGGTCCCGAAGATAATATCGAGGATAGTGGATTCCTCTAATGAGAACATATTCACCAAGCTGGGGATAACCGCCAGCATAAACACCACGACCTCTGCGATACTCTCCTTCAAGAGAATACTGGACGAGTCGAGCAAGAGGCTGGTAAGCTTCGTGGCAGGCGAGAAGGCAGAGGTGTTTGAGATGACCGTCAGGAAGAAGTCTCAGATAGCTAACAAGAGGGTTAAGGATTTCGACAAGCACGAGTTCTCCATGGCAGGGATATTCAGGGACGGCCAGTTCATAAAGCCCAGGCCTGACCAGAAGGTCCTGGAGGGCGATGTTGTCGTGATATGCAGCCCTGTCAAGGAAGTCGCCTGCGCTGAGAAGCTTTTCTAACCCCACGAAGGAAGCGGGCAACTATTTGGTCGAGGTCTGGCC